>Ga0209166_10001041_pt1 | contig 24796 bp, 23 predicted proteins | sample Coa_R1_3_FD_187151 | JGI IMG/M metagenome (GOLD analysis project Ga0209166, IMG submission 187151) | Surface soil microbial communities from Centralia Pennsylvania, which are recovering from an underground coalmine fire - Coalmine... | ecosystem: Environmental > Terrestrial > Soil >...
TCGAAGCCGGTAAGCCGAAGATGACGGCAATCGTCGCCTGCATGCGAAAACTGCTCGTCATCCTCAATGCAATCATGCGTGACCGGGTCGTTTGGGCTTGACCCGCAACACAGTCGCTCTGCGGTTCAAAAAAACGGTTTGGGCCGCTAAAGCGCCTTGCGAAAAGTCAGGTTCAGCCGCCGCCGCCCGACCAGCGGATGCACGCCGTCGGCCACGGTGTTGACGCCGTGGAAGTTCATCCGGCTGGCGCCGCCCCACACCGCCACGTCGCCATGCTGCAAAGGCAGCTTCAGCGTCTTGTCCGAGCGCTCCTTGCCGCCGAACAGAAAGGTCGCCGGCAGGCCCAGCGACACCGAGACGATGGGCGCCGCGTAATCCCGCTCGTTCTTGTCCTGATGCAGGGTCATGCGGGCGCTGGGTTCGTAGCGGTTGATCAGGCAGGCATCGGGGGTGAAACCGGGATAGCCGGCGCGGGCGGCGGCGTTCATGGCCAAGGCGCGGAACACGTCCGGCATGGCGGGCCAGGGATTGCCGGTCTCGGGGTCGATGGCGCCGTAACGATAGCCTCTACGGTCGGTGATCCAGCCCGCGGCACCGCAATTGCTCATCGCCACCGACATGGTAAATCCGCCCGGAGTGACCATATGTCTGAAGGGCGAGACCGCGGTTACACCCTCGACCGCAGCCAGCAGCTCCGCCTCTCGCGGTAGGGCCAGTCCGCGCAGCAGAACGGCCCCTTCGGCGAAGCGGCGTTCGGTGCCGGGTAGATCGAACAAATCGAGCATAAATCCTTTTCCTGGCCGTTATCGGGGGATATGTTCGTCACCCTTCTCAACGAGGATACCCGATCATGGCCGTTTACCGTTCGCGAACCTCCACCCATGGCCGCAACATGGCGGGCGCCCGGGGGCTGTGGCGCGCGACCGGCATGACCGACGCCGATTTCGGCAAGCCGATCGTCGCCATCGCCAATTCCTTCACCCAGTTCGTGCCGGGCCATGTGCATCTGCAGGACCTCGGCCAGATGGTGGCGCGCGAGATCGAAAAGGTGGGCGGTGTCGCCAAGGAATTCAACACCATCGCCGTCGATGACGGCATCGCCATGGGCCATGGCGGCATGCTCTATTCGCTGCCCTCGCGCGACCTGATCGCCGACTCGGTCGAGTACATGGTCAACGCCCATTGCGCCGACGCGCTGATCTGCATCTCGAACTGCGACAAGATCACCCCCGGTATGCTGATGGCGGCTTTGCGCCTCAACATCCCGACCGTCTTCGTTTCCGGCGGCCCGATGGAGGCCGGCAAGGTGATGAAGGATGGCGAGCTGATCAAGATCGATCTGATCGACGCCATGATCGCCGGCGCCGACGACCGCGTGTCCGACGAGGAATCCGCCGAATATGAGCGCTCGGCCTGTCCGACCTGCGGCTCCTGCTCGGGCATGTTCACGGCCAATTCGATGAACTGCCTGACCGAAGCTCTCGGCCTGTCGCTGCCCGGCAACGGGTCGGTGCTGGCCACCCACGCCGACCGCAAGGAGCTGTTCCTCGAAGCCGGCCGCCTGGTGATCGAGCTGTGTAAGCGCTATTACGACCAGGACGACGAGTCGGTGCTGCCGCGCTCGATCGCCAATTTCAAGGCGTTCGAGAATGCCATGACCCTGGATATCGCTATGGGCGGCTCGACCAACACGGTGCTGCATCTGCTGGCCGCCGCCCATGAGGCCGGCGTGAACTTCACCATGGCCGACATCGATCGCCTGTCGCGCCGCGTGCCCAATCTCTGCAAGGTCGCGCCCTCGGTGCCCGACGTGCATCTGGAAGACGTGCACCGCGCCGGCGGCATCATGGGCATCCTGGGCGAGCTGAACCGCGCCGGCCTGCTCGACAGTTCGGTTCCGACCGTGCACAGCAAGAGCCTGCAGGACGCGCTGAGCCGTTGGGACATCGCCGCGGGTGCCGATGAAAAGGTTCAGGAATTCTTCCGCGCCGCGCCGGGCGGTGTGCGCACCACCGTCGCTTTCAGCCAGTCGCGCCGCTATGCCGAACTGGATGCGAACCGCGAAACCGGCGTGATCCGCACCTATGACCACGCCTTCAGCAAGGAAGGCGGCCTGGCGGTGCTGTTCGGCAATATCGCGCTGGAAGGCTGCATCGTGAAGACGGCCGGCGTCGACGACAAGAACCTGGTGTTCTCGGGCCCGGCGGTGATCTGCGAAAGCCAGGACGAGGCGGTGACCAAGATCCTCGGCGGCATCGTCAAGGTCGGCGATGTGGTGGTCGTGCGCTATGAGGGCCCCAAGGGCGGCCCCGGCATGCAGGAAATGCTCTATCCGACCAGCTATCTGAAAAGCAAGGGCCTGGGCAAGGCCTGCGCCCTGGTCACCGACGGCCGATTCTCGGGCGGCACTTCGGGCCTGTCCATTGGGCACGCTTCGCCGGAAGCGGCCGAAGGCGGCGCCATCGGCCTGGTCGAGCCGGGCGACATCATCGATATCGATATTCCCCAGCGCAGCATCAATGTGCGCCTGACCGACGAGGAGCTGGCGCGCCGCCGCGCGGCGATGGAGGCCAAGGGCAAGGACGCCTGGAAGCCGGCCAAGCGCGAGCGCCCTGTTTCGCAGGCGCTGCGGGCTTATGCGGCGCTGACCACCAGCGCGGCCAAGGGCGCGGTGCGGGATGTGTCTCAAGTGGAGCGGAAATAACCTTGAACCCTGTTTACATCGCCGGCACCGGCGTCTGGACGCCGTCGGAAGTCATCACCAACGAAGAACTGGTCCAATCCTTCAACCGTTATGTCGAGCTGTTCAACGAGCGCAACGCCGCCGGGATCGAAGCCGGCACGGTCGCGGCGCTGACTCCCTCGAACGCCGAATTCATCGAGAAGGCGTCGGGCATCAAACAGCGTTTCGTGATGGAGAAGGCCGGCATTCTCGACCCCGAGCGCATGTTCCCGATCTTCCCGCAGCGCGCCGACGACGAAGTGTCGCTGATGGCCGAGATCGGCGTCACCGCCGCGCGCCAGGCCTTGGCTGCGGCTGGCCGCGAGGCGGCGGACGTCGATCTGGTGATCTGCGCCGCCTCGAACCATCAGCGGCCTTATCCGGCCATCGCCGTCGAGATCCAGTCGGCGCTGGGCTGTACCGGCTATGGCTATGACATGAACGTCGCCTGTTCCTCGGCCACCTTCGGCATCGAGCAGGCCGCCAACGCCTTGCGCTCCGGGCAGGCCAAGCGCGCCTTGGTGCTGGGGCCGGAAATCACCTCCGCCCATCTCGAATGGCGCGACCGCGACTGCCATTTCATCTTCGGCGACGTCTCGACCGCCGTGCTGCTGGAAACCGAGCCGTCGGGCTGGGAGATCCTCGGCTCGAAGGCGGCGACCTCGTTCTCCAGCAATATCCGCAACAATGCCGGTTTCATGAATCGCGGCGAGCCGAACGGGCAGGAGGGACGCGACAAGCTGTTCCGCCAGGAGGGCCGCAAAGTGTTCAAGGAAGTCTGCCCGATGGCGGCCGACCACATCGCCGGACATCTGAGCGGATTGGGCTTCACGCCGCAGGATGTGCGCCGCTTCTGGCTGCATCAGGCGAACCTGTCGATGAATCAGCTGATCGCCAAGAAGCTGCTGGACCGCGACGCCACCCTCGACGAGGCGCCGGTGATCCTCGACCGCTATGCCAATACGGCGTCCGCCGGCTCGATCATCGCCTTTCATGAGTACAAGGAAGACCTCGCCAAGGGCGATCTCGGCGTGATCTGTTCCTTCGGCGCCGGCTATTCGATCGGCAGCCACGTGGTGCGCAAGGTCTGAGGCTCGGGGCCCTCCCGCTTCGAGAGGGCCCGGAATCCGCTGGCGCGGTTCAGGTTCGCAGGTATCATGAGTTGAAGTCCTGATGGAGACGGCACTCATGAGCGTTAAAGGAATAGCCGCGATCGCGGCTATGATCGTGTCTGCTTCCTTGAATGCCGCCGGGGCGGAGACCCTTCCTCCCGATCTGATCGAGAAAATCCACGCGACGACTTTCGAAGTGGTGGCGGCCAAGCCGGTCAACGATCCGTTGACCTATGAAAAGCCGCTGCCGTTCGAGCTGCTGCCCTACCAGATCCGCACCGACAAATATTACTCGATCGGCACGGCCTTTTCGATCGGCGGCAACCGCTTCGTCACCGCCGGCCACGTATTGACGGCGGACCTTGCCGGCTCGTGGGGGCCGCCGGTGCTGCGCGATGCGGGTGGCCATATCTACGCCATCGACAAGATCGAGAAATTCTCACTGGAGCGGGACTTCGCCGTGTTTTCGCTGGTCGGGGCGCCCGATGCCGCGCCGCTCGGAACCAACGTCAAACCGGACCTGAACAGCACCGTCTATACGGTCGGGAACGCGCTCGGCGAGGGCCTGGTGGTGCGCGACGGGCTCTATACGTCGAACACGCCGGAAGACGAGGAGGGACGCTGGAACTTCATGCGCTTCTCGGCGGCGGCATCGCCGGGCAACAGCGGCGGTCCGCTGCTCGACAAGGCCGGCAGGATCGTCGGAATCGTGCTGCGCAAGTCGCAGAACGAAAACCTCAATTACGCCCTTCCGGTCGCGGAAATTCTCAACGCTCCGGACCATGTGGCCGAGGCCGACAGCCGGGTGACCAGCAAGGTGGATCTGTTCGATTCCACCCAGATCGGCAAGTTCAAGACCGAGTTCGCCCTGCCGCTGTCGTTTCCGGATTTCGCCAAGACCTATCTGGAGCGGTCGAGCGCTATCGAAGATCGCCAACTGGCGGATCTTCTGGCCAAGGAAGCGGACAATTTGTTCCCTAACGGCCCCGGCGCCCAGCGCGCGCTGCATGCTTTACCCGCGCTGCACCCCTATCCGGCGCTGCTTACCCGCAATAATGACGGTCTCTGGGCTCCGCAGGCAAAGCCGACCATTACCCAGCTTCCCGCCAACGGGTTCGTCGCGATCGGCGCCGCCGGACACAGCCTGATGTTTCACTGGCACCGCCCGGGCACGGTATCGGCCAAGGAATCCTATGCCAGTCCGGACAAGCTGATGGGCGACCTGCTCACCACCGGCTTCCTGCACCGGAACGTGGGGAGCGAAAACATCAAGGTTACCGGCCTCGGCAAGCCCAGCGAGGATTCCGTTTATACCGATCGCTGGCAGCGGCGCTGGCAGGTTCGCATCTGGCCGCTGCCCGACGCCAATGCGGTGGTGATCGCCTTCGCTCTTCCGATGCCCGACGGCTATTCCGTCATCGCGCAGGTCGCCCCGGCCAGCCAGCAGCACGATCATATGATCGATCTCGAACTGCTGACCGGTTTCATCGCCGCCGCCTATGAAGGCACGGTTGCGCAGTGGAAGGAGTTCCTGACGGAGAGGCCTCTGCTGCCGGGCTTGTTCGATGATTTGAAGGTCGATTTCAGTGACGGGGGAAGCTTCCGCTTCGCTTCGAACCGGCTGAGTTTCTCGGTGCCGCAGGAGGTTTTGGCGGTCACGCGGCAAAGCGTCCTGACCCTGGGGCTGGGTTATTATCCCGATCGCGGCAAGGTGGTTTGGGATGCCGGCGTCATCCAGTTGAAACGCACCAGCACCGACAATGACTGGATCAATATCCAGCGCCATATCCGAGCCTCGGACGATCTGCCCGACGTCATGAAGAGCGTATGGGACAAGGTCAGCCATGGCCAGCATCCCTATGACGGCGTCCCGCGCACCGAGAACGACGTAACCAAGGTCACCGCGGTGGTCGCGGCCCCTCCCGGCGACGATTCGACGCCGCTCTATACCGCGTTCGTGGGCATGTCCGGCGTCACGTCGCCGGAAGCGATGAAAGCCAAGCTGGAGACGCTGTTGAAGGATTTCCAGGTGAAGGAGCGTTAAGCGCCCGAGACTGCCTGGCGGCGTGTCATCAGCGAATCAGCTCAGCCGGCACCATACCGGGGTATGGTCCGAGGCCTTTTCCTTGAGGCGCGGGGTCTTGTCGATCCCCGAGGCCTCGAGGCGGTCGGCGGCCTGGGGCGACAGCAGCAGATGGTCGATCCGCAGGCCGAGATCGCGCTGCAGCGCGCCGCCGCGGTAATCCCACCAGGAATATTGGTGCGGGGCCGGATTCAGCGCCTTGAAGGCGTCGGTCAGGCCGAGCCATTGCAGCTTGCGATAGCGGCGGCGCTCCTCCGGATGGAACAGCACCTGTCCCTCCATCACCGAGACGCTGAACACATCCTCTTCCTCGGGCGCGACATTGTAGTCGCCGCCCAGCACGAAGGCCTCTTCGTCCTCCAGCAGGCGCTTGGCGCGCGCATGGACGCTGTCGAGGAAATGCAGCTTGAAGGGGAAGCGGTCGCTGTCGGTCGACTGGCCCATCGGCACATAGATCGAGGCGACGCGGACGCCATTGTCGAGCTTGGCTTCGATATAGCGCGATTCGCCGTCATCGCCGTCGAGCGAGGCGATCTCCTCGACGATGGCGTGGCGCGACAGGATGGCGACGCCGTTATAGGTCTTCTGGCCGCGCAGGGCGAGGTGCCAACCCAGGGATTCAAGCTCGAGCCGCGGGAATTCCTCGTTGACGCACTTGGTTTCCTGCAGCAGCACCACGTCCGGTTCGGCCGCGGCCAGCCAATCGAGCAGATGGGGCAGGCGGGCTTTGACCGAATTGACGTTCCACGTCGCGACGGTGGTGGGCATCAGGCAGCGAAGGAGGTGCCGCAGCCGCAGGTCGCGGTGGCGTTGGGATTGGTCATGACGAACATCGAGCCGACCAGGTTCTCGACGTAATCGAGCTCGGAACCGGCCAGCAGGTCGAGCGACGCGTCGTCCACCACCAGCGTCTCGCCGTGATAGGCGAACAGCAGATCGTCGGCTTCGGTCGCCGTCACCAGATCGAAATGATAGGAGAAGCCCGAGCACCCTCCCGACGACACCGAGATGCGCAGCATCAGATCGGCATTGCCTTCCTGCGCCTTGAGAGCGGCGATGCGCTTGGCGGCGCGTTCAGTGAGCCCGACGATGCGGGTGGCGGTGGTCTGGTCCATGGGGAAACTCCTAACTGCCCTTTAAGATGGGTGTTCGCTTGGAATTTGTCCAGTTCAGCGCAGGGATGGGGGGTAGAACAGGCCGCCCTGGGTCCACAGGGCGTTGAGGCCGCGATCGAGGGCGAAGGGCGTCTTGGGGCCGAGATTGCGGTCATAGATCTCGGCGTAATTGCCGACCTGCTCGATCACATGCCGCGCCCATAGCGGGTCGAGGCTCAGGCTGCGGCCGAAACCGGGATCGCGCCCGGCCAGGCGGTTCAGCTCGACATCATTGCCGGGTGGCAGCTTGACGATGCTGGCGCTGGTCACGTCGCGCGCCTCGGCGATCAACGGCACCAGCACCACCCAGCGGACGATGCTGGCCCAGCGGGCGTCGGCGGCGCTGACCACCGGTCCCAGCGGCTCGCGCGAGATGGTTTCCTCCAGCAGCCGCCATTGCGCGACATTGCCGGCCATGGTGGCGCGGCGGCCGGTCAGTTCGCTGCGGTCGCCGGTCACCATCTGGCATTTATGGGCGGCGAAGGCGTTCCACTTTTCCTCGGTGGTGGCGTATTCCAGCGGCCGCATGGTCCAGCCGCGCTGCTGCAGCATGGATTTCAGATTGTCGATGCTGGTGGTCTGCGTCTGGGCGCAGACGGTGCCGTCGCGCCCGTCGGCCAGGGTTTTGATATTGCTGTCGGCCCAGGCCATGAAGCCTTGGCCGTCGTGGAAGAACACCTCGGGGAACTGGGTTCCCAGGGCGGTGTCGCGGGTCAAGGTCCAGCTCGCCATGCCGAAGGCGACGTCGATCGTGCCGTCGGCGAGCGCCTGGTACTTGTTGGCGGTGTTGATGCGTTGGATGGCGATGCGGCGCGAATCGCCCAGGACCGCGGCGGCGATGGCGCGGCAGAAATCGATGTCGAAGCCCTGGGCGTCTCCGCTGGCGGCGATCTGGGTGAAGCCCGGCGTCATGTCGACGGCGCAGCGCACCACCCCGTCATGACGCACGCGGGCCAGCACGTCCTCGGCTCTGGCGGCGATGCTCAGCAAGAACAAGGAGACAATCGCCAGGAGTCGCCACTTCACCGGTTGAACATCCTTCGATCCGGGGGTCTACTGTTTAAAGGTGCTCAATTCTGCCAGGGTCGCTCTTGCCGGCAAAGTCTATACGTCATTCGCTGTGGGTCGGCGCTCTGCTGATCGGGCTGCTGTTCCTGATCGACGGCACGGTGCTGCTGTTCCTCAACCGCGCCCGGATGCAGAGCGACCTGCTGGCGGCGGATACTCTGCCGCGCGCGATCGCGGCGCAGCGCCTGGCCGTCGATGCCAGCCATCTGGCCGCCCTGACCGCCGAACTGCCCGCCGCGTCGAGTGTCGCCGAACGGCAGACGGTGATGCAGCGCGTCGACGGCCTGCGCACCGCCTTGGCCGCGGATCTCGACATGCTGCGCAAGGCCGGCCTGGGCGGCGAAGAGGATGCCGCTCTGATGCGGACCGAGGCGGCCCTGCTCGACGGCGCCGATGCCATGAACGGCGTGGCGCAAAGCGGCATCGATCTGCGGCAGGAGCTGTCCCGCCAGCGCGACCGTGCCCGCCAGGGCTGCGAGACGCGCGCGGCCTCGCGCGAATGCCAGGACATGCTGTGGGCGCTTGCGGGGTCTGGCGACGCATCGGGCTCGATGCGCGACGATGAGCCGGGATTAAAGGCTGTGGCGGTGCTGCAGCGCGACCTCGTCATCAATGAGCAGCGCCGCACCAATCTGTTGCGGCGCCAGAGCGAGCTGGCCTCGCGCTTCCTGGCGCTGGCCGGCGCGCAATCCGAGGCGGCGCGGGACGAGCTGGAGCGCCAGCAGCGGATGGTGGTGCTGTGGATCGGACGGATCGAATGGATGCTGGGGGCGGCGCTGGCCGGCACGCTACTGGTGCTGCTGCGCTTGCGTTTGACGGTACGGAAAAGACATTCCCCCGCGGCGGGCGCCGCGAGGGAATGAAACAGGTTACTTGCCGGCCTTGACGATCGGCAGTTCGACGAAGCTGGCCTTGTCGCCGGCATCGAAGACCTTGATGGTAGCCGATCTGTAGTCTTCCGGCTTGGCCAGGAAGATGTTCTCGACATAGGTCTGCGGGTTGCGGTCATAGAGTGGGAACCAGCTGGACTGGACCTGCACCATGATCTTGTGGCCCGGCAGGAACACATGGTTCACGTTCGGCAGAGCGAAGCGGAACTTGGTCGGCTGGTTGGCCGGAATGGGCGAGGGGTTGCTGAAGCTGTCGCGGTAACGCCCGCGCAGGATGTCCATCGCTACCGCGAGCTGATAACCGCCCATTTCCGGCTGATAGCCGTCTTCCGGCGGATAGACGTCGATCAGCTTGACGACGAAATCGCCGTCGGTGCCGGTGGTCGAGGCGATCAGGTTGGCGATCGGCTCGCCGGCCAGCTTCATCGGTTCCTTCAGCACGTCCGAGGTGAACACCAGCACGTCGGTGCGGCTGGCGGCGTCGCGTTGATCGCTGGTCAGCCAGGTGGACCAGCGGGCACCGTTGGCACCCGCCGTGTTGATCGGGCGGGGAATGAACGGCACCGGCTTGGACGGGTCGGAGACATAATCCTCATAGCCCGGCTGCGACGCGGCCGGTGCCTGGAAGGACAGGCCGCCCTTGGCGGTCAGGTAGAGCGGCTTCTGCTCGGTGGCGAGCGGCCAGCTTTTCAGATCGCGCCATTCATTGGTGCCGGATTCGAACGCGGTGACCGGCGCGATCGACATGGCCGGCGCTTCGTCCTTGAGGTAATGGTCGAAGAACGGCTTGACCAGATGCGTGCGGAAATACAGCGCGGTGTCGCTGCCCCACTTGATGGCGCCCAGCTGGCTGCCGTCTTGGCGCTGCTGATGGTGATACCAGGGGCCCATCACCAGATAGAGGTTCGGATTGGAACCCTTGGCCTTGAGTTCCTTATAGACGGCCATGTTGCCGTAGATGTCTTCCTGGTCCCACAGGCTGTGCACCAGCATGGTCGGGACCTTCAGCCCTTCCTTGGCCAGCAGCTTGTCGACCGCCTGGTCCTGCCAGAAGCTGTCATAGGCCGGGTGGGCGAACAGCTTCTGCACGAAGCCGATATCCTGCAGGCCGTGCTTCTGCGCCATGTCGCCGGCGGAGCCGGTCTCCAGCCAGTCGGTGTAGCTGTCATACTGGTCCGACCACCAGCCGATGTCCGAGCCGCGCGTCGCCTGCTGGCCCTGCGCATAGGTCAGGCTGTCCTGGCGGAAGGCGCCATTGTGGAACCAATCGTCGCCGCGCCAGCCATCGACCATCGAATTGATCGGAATGGCGGCCTTCAGCGCCGGATGCGGATGGAACAGCGCCATCAGCGAGGTGAAGCCGTCATAGGAGATGCCGATGATGCCGACCTTGCCATTGCTTTCCGGCAGGTTCTTCACCAGCCAGTCGATGGTGTCGTAGGTGTCGGTGGCGTGATCGACCTCGGTCGGATTGAGGGGGCCCTTGAGGGGCCGGTTCATCACATAATCGCCCTCGGAGCCGTGCTTGCCGCGGATATCCTCGACCACGCGGATATAGCCGCCATCCAGGGTGGCGTCGCGCGCCGGATCGCTGTCGATCACGTCGGCCAGATGGGCGCTGTGATTCTTCGAGAAGCGCGAGGCGGCGCCATAGGGCGTGCGCGACAGGATGATCGGCGCATGCTTGGCGCCCTTGGGGATCAGGATCACGGCGAACAGTTTGGTGCCGTCCCGCATCGGGATCTGCACGTCGCGGCGGACATAGTCCCACGTATCGGTCTTGTCGGCGTAATGAGCCGGCGTTTCGTTCGCCAAAGTCGCCGGCTGAGCCAGCGCGGCGGTTGCCGTGAATTGGCAGGCGAGCGCGGCGAGGGCGCCGCGCCAGAAGAGGGTCTTCATATTGGGTCCTTCCCCCGAAGAACTGCGGAATAGCAGAAGAATGTCAGTCTGGCGGGGATCGGACGCCCGATCAATCCCCCAGGGGCGCGGCTTTATTGCTTCTTTGAACCCGATTTAGCCTTCGCTATCCTCTCTTCATGGAAAACATCTGGCTCGCCCGGGCCAAGCGATTGCAAGCCATTGCGTCGACCGGCCTGCACTACACCAAGGACGAGTTCGACCGCGAGCGCTACCGCGAGATCGCGGACATCGCCCATGCCATGCTGGCCGATCTGGGCAATGTGCCGATCGCGCGGATCGAGGGGCTGGTCTCCGAATTCGCCAAGGGCTATGCGACACCCAAGGTCGATGTGCGCGGCGCGTTGATCGAGGATGGCAAGATCCTGCTGGTCCGCGAGAAATCCGATGGAAAGTGGGCACTGCCCGGCGGTTTCGCCGATATCGGCCGTTCGGCCTCGGAAAATGTCGCGCGGGAACTTCAGGAAGAGGCCGGCCTCTCCGTTTCGGTGCGCAGCCTTTATGCCGTGCGGCATATGGCGAAGAGCCCCTACGAACCCGACGCCCGCGATTTCTACAAGCTGTTCTTTCTGTGCGACCGGGAGGGGGCGGGCGAGCCGGCTGCCGGCCACGAGACGATCGATGTCGCCTTCTTCGCGCGGACCCATCTACCGGAACTGTCGATGGCGCGTGTCATCCCGAGCGACATCGAAGCCGCTTTCGCTTTCCACGAAGGGGCGAACCCTTCGGTGATCTTCGACTGAGGGGACTGCGCTCGCCTTTTTCACCACGAAGACACGAAGACACGAAGAAAAAATAAGGAAAAGCGCCGCAGGCAGTCTTCCCTATGGTCTGACGATTTTGCGGACATAGGAATGATTGCGCTTCGCGCTTTTCTCCTTCTTCGTGTCTCCGTGTCTTCGTGGTGAAATCAACCGGTCGCGCCGTTGAGATGCCTCCCGTCTAAAGCACCCCGATGGTGTGCAGCCAGGTCTCGGCCAGATTGGGCCAACCGGTGATGGGGAATTGCGATGGGCGCAGGCCGAAGGCATGTCCGCCTTGCGCGTAAAGATGCATTTCGGCCGGGACGCCCGCTTTCAATAAGGCGGCGTAATAGACGAGCGATTGATCGGCCCCGTCCACCAAGTCGTCTTCCGCCTGCAGCAGGAAGGTCGGCGGTGTTTCGCCGGAAACCGGAACGTTCGGGTTCAGGCCGCCCCTTTTGGTGACGAGATGTCCCGGATAGAGGGCGATGGCGAAATCCGGGCGCGCGCTTTCCGTGTCCGCATCGTCGACGGGTTGGTACAGCCGGTTCCGGAAGTTGGTGCTGATCGAGGCGACCAGATATCCACCCGCCGAAAACCCCAGCACGCCGATCTTGTGCGGATCGATCCGCAATTCCGCCGCGCGGTGCCGCAGCAGCCCCATCGCTCTTTGCGTATCCTCCAGGCCCTGGGTCGGAATGGCGAGATTGTGCGGGCGGCAGTCGCAATGCCAGTCATAGGTCAGGCTGGGAACCCGGTATTTCAGCACGGCGCAGGTGACGCCCCTGGCGGTCAACCAGTCGCAGACCTCGGTGCCTTCGAAATCGATCGCCAGAATTTCGAAGCCTCCCCCGGGCAGGACGAGCACCGCGGCGCCGGTGTTTCGTCCTTTGGGCGGGTAGATGGTCATGGTCGGCCTGCTGACATTGGTGACCTCGGTCACCGGCAGGCCGGCGAGCAGCCCATCGCTCTTTTTCTCGGTTTCAGGCCCGGGGATCGCAAGCGAGTCGGGAACTTCGTGCGGCCAAAGCGCTACCGGCTCGCAAAACGCGCGAGTCTGGCAGAGCAGCAGCCCGAGAATGAGACCGAGCGCGGCACGGGAGAAATTCATGGATGTCCATTGCCCCCTTGATGGTTCCAGCATTTTTGGAGATCAAGGGGGCAGCGGCAAACGAGCTGTTCTAGGCAGAGTTATTAGAAAAAATAGGGGCCTACTTGTAGTAGCCGACACCGCAGGCGGTGGTGCCGACTCTCGCGACGTAGGATTCCTTGGGAACCGGCGTGCTGCTGCCGGGGCGGGGGAAATCGTATCCCACCGTGACGATCGTGCCTTCCTTGGCGGTTACCGCCGCGTCGAAGACCTTCGAGCCGAGCGACGTTCCATCGGGCTTGTAAAGCAGGCGGACGTCGGTTCCGATCAGCGACGAGTTTATGTGAGCGGAGAACTTGGCGGTGACCGTGTTGAAGCAGAAGACGTAGAGGTCGCGGTCGCGGAACATTCCGCCCGGATTGTTGAAGTCGATCAGGGCTATGGCTTCGTTCTGCTGGAGCTTGACGACGGCGTTCTCCACCATCGCCTTGGCTTCTCCCGCCGAGCCGTATTCGCCCTTTTCGGCGGCTGCGCAGCCAGTGGCGGCGGCAATGCCCGCCACGACTGCTAGAGTTCGAATGCGTGAAGAGATCATCGCGCTTCCTCCTCTGTTATACGGATGGCCCCCATCCGTCTTTTTAGAGTCGGAATTATACGCCGGTTTGCGGAAAAGTGCTCGGCTCTTCCTCACCTACCGCCTTGAAACAAGCAGAAACTTCCGGGGGAATCGCCCTGGGCCTGCCGGTCGCGCTGTCGACGAACACCCACTCGGTTTCGGCCCGCGCCAGCACCGTCTGGTCGGCGGCGCGCAGGAAGCGGAAGCGCCGGCGGGAACGGGCGCGCTGGAAGTCCACGACCCAGGTCCGCACCTCCAGCCGATCCTGTTCGAAGGCCTGGCCGAGATACTCGATATGATGCGACCGCACGAACCAGGTGCCGCCGGAAGCCTGGGCGGCCGCGGTGCCGCCATTATGGGCGGCGTGGGCGATGGCGATGTCCTGCATCCATTGAACGAACCGGACGTTGTTGACATGCCCGTTACCGTCGATGGCGTCCGGCGGAATGGGGAAGTCCCAGGAAAACACGGCTTTCATAAGCCCAGTGTGAGGGGCCTTACTTTTCCTTACAAGAGTTAGCCCTTCCCGACAAGCTTCCGGCGGGCGGGAGGATTAAGGTTCTCGTAATACGACAACGGAGTCGATCCCCCCAGTACCGGAGCATTCAGCCATGTCCGCCAGTTTCTCATCCGCGCCGCGCCTTCAAGGTGTCCGATCCGCCCTCCGCACCGCCATCGGGCGGCCGCAGGAAGGCGTGGCCAGCGCCAATCGTGTGCTGGTCGTCGATGACGATCCGCAGGTGCTGTCGCTGCTCGACAAGGTGATCCGGCGCATGGGGTTCGAGGCCCGTATGGTCAATTCGTTGGATGCGATCGACGAGGCGGCGGCGTCCGGCGCCGGGCTGATGCTGCTCGACCTGCATGTCGGCGGCGACCACGCCTTGTCGCTGATCCGGCAATTGTCGCTGGCCGGGATCACCATTCCCATCGTGCTGATGAGCGGTTACGGCGCCCGCATGCTCAATACGGTGCGCGACGCCTGCGTCGAGCAGAATTGCACGGTGGCGGGCATTCTCAGCAAGCCTTTCGAGATGTCCGCCCTGGAATCGATCCTGGCGCATTTCCGCTGGCGCAAGGCGGCGCCGCAGATGGGCTGCCTGCGCGAGGCGATCGGCCAGGGCGAGGTGGTCCCCTTCTATCAGCCGGTGGTCGACATGCGCACCGGCAAGGTTGCCGGCGCCGAGGCGCTGGTGCGCTGGATGCATCCCGAGCATGGCGTAATGCTGCCCTCCGACATTATTCCAGAAGCCGAGGTTCAGGGCCTGATGCCCTTGCTGACCTACCGCGTCATCGACCAGGCCCTGCGGGATTGGGGCACGCTTTCGAACCGCGATGAGGGTTTCGATATTTCGGTCAATGTCACCGCCGACATGGTCATTCGGCCGGAATTCGTGTCGAAGGTGACCGGCCTGCTGGCTCAGCACAGTGTGCCGGCGCGCCGGCTGACCCTCGAGATCACCGAATCCCTGTCCGCGCTCCAGGTGCCGCAGATCTGCACGGCCCTGTGCCGCCTGCGGTCGGCCGGCATCAATCTGGCGCTCGACGATTTCGGCACCGGCTATTCCTCGCTGGTCGCCCTGCGCGATCTGCCTTTCAACAGGATCAAGCTCGACCGCTCCTTCGTCACCCACGCCGAATCGCGGCCGGGAGAGCGCATGATCATGGCCTCGGTGACGCGGCTGGCCCGCGATTTCGGCCTCGATTCGGTGGCCGAGGGCATCGAGACCCGGGGCTGCTACGATCTGGTGCGCGAATTCGGCATGGATTACGGCCAGGGATATCTGATGGCGGAACCGGTGCCGCGCGACGTTTTCAGAAGCCGAGCCTTGTTACAGGGGTGATGCGTAAGGCGGGGCTGCTATTCGCGAGCGGGTTGATTGTTCAACTCCACGTTGAAAACAGCCTATATGACTTGTAGCATCCCCTTGTTGGAATCATCTTTGGTTGCGCCCTCATGCAATTCTGGCGCTTCAGTGCACCCCACGGCATGGCGGACCCGGTGAGGCTTGAAGGCCTGAGCCGTTGGCGGGCTTTGTCCCTGATTCTGGTGATCGGCGTCGTCCTGTCCTGCGGTGCCGCCTGGTTCGCTCACCGGATCGATTCCCGGCGCATCCAGGAAATCCTCGAATTCCGTGCCCAATGGCGGGCCCAGGACATGAAGGCCAAGATCGCCGCCGCCGCCGCGCCGATCGAGGCGGTGGCCAATTTCGTCAATTCGACCGAAACCGTCGATCCGAGCCAGTTTCATCGCTTCGCCGCGTCGGTGGCGGGCGACGATCCTACCCGGATCATCGCCTGGGCGCCCTACATAACCCCGGCCAACCGCGAGGCCTTCGAGCGGACGGCCGAAACGGACGGCCACGGCACCTTTGCGATCAGTGAATGGCGCCCGGACGGCGCGGTCGCCCAGGCCGGAGAGCGCCAGGATTATCTGCCGATCTGGCTTGAAGTGCATGCCTCGGCCGTCACCGGTCCGCTGCGCGGTCTCGACGTCATGTCCGAGGCCAACCGGCGCCGTATCGTTCAACAAGCGATCGACGACGGCCTGCCGGTCGCCAGCCCGCCGGTCCGCCCGCTCGTGCGCCCGCAGGATAAACCCCGCTATCTGATGCTGTGGCCGGTCTATCGCGGCGAAGGCGTGCCGCTGTCTTCGGCTGAGCGTCATGCGCGGCTGAAGGGATTCGTCGTGGCCGGGATCGACTTCGTGTCGCTGCTGACCAGTTCGGTGCGCGATACCCCGGAGATCCCCGAGCATGTCGAGGTCTATATCGACGGCATCTGGTCGCAGGATGAGAGCGTCGCCGCCGTCTATGATCCGGGTGTAGCGCGCTTCGAGATCGTACCGGCCGCCACCGCGCGGGCCGAGGAAAAGCGTGCCTCTTTCCTCACCGAGCGCCATTTCGTGGTGATGGGCCGGGAATGGACGATGGTGTTCCGCTTCCCGCCCCGGACCGCGTCGGAATTATCGTCATCGGTCGCCTGGCTATGGCTGGTGGCGGGCGTGCTGCTGACCCTGCTGGCGGCCGCTTATGCCGACCGCGAACGCCTGACCCGCATGCAGGCCGAGGCGATGGTGGCGCAGCGGACGCGCGAGCTGTCCGTCACCGCGTCGGATCTCGACCGCGAGACCGAGGACCGCGAGCGGGTCGAGGCGGCGCTGCAGCATCATGCGCGCCTGATGAGCAAGACTCTGGATGCCACGCCGATGGCCATCGTTCATCTCGGGCCGGGCGGTGAAGTGCTGGTGTGGAACCGCGGCGCCGAGGCGATCTTCGGCTATACGGCGCTGCAATTGATCGGCAAGCCCTTTCCGGTGCTGACCGAGACCGAGAGGAACGATCTCGACGCGCTGTTCGCGCTGATGAAGCGCGGCGAGGAAATGCGCGACCAGCCCGTCGAGCGTCATCACCGGGACGGGCGGCTGATCCGCGTCAATCTGTCGGCCGAGCCGGTCTTCGAGGGGTTGACCTTCCAGGGCGTGGTGATGGCGCTGGAGGATCAGACCCAGCGCCATGCGCTCGAGGCGCAATTGCGCCAGGCCCAGAAGATGGAGGCGATCGGCGAGCTGACCGGCGGATTGGCGCATGACTTCAATAATCTGCTGCTGGTGATCCTTGGCAATCTGAGCCTGTTGGGCGAGATCCTGCCACCCGGCGATGAGGATGCGCGCGGCTGCTGCAACGAGGCGCGCGACGCCGGCATGCGCGGCGCCGCCCTGATCCGCAGCCTGCTGGCCTTCGCCCGGCGCCAGCCGCTGCGTCCGGAACGGCTGGATATCAATACGCTGATCAGCGAACAGATGGTGCTGTTGCGCCGGACCCTGGGTGAGCGTGTCGAGATCGAAACCGACTTGGCGGCCGATCTGTGGCCGGTCATGGTCGATGGCGCCCAATTGGAGGCGGCGCTGGTCAATCTGGCCACCAATGCGCGCGACGCCATGCCCAAGGGTGGGCGCCTGACCATCGCCACCCGCAACCGCCGGCTGGACAGCGATTATGCCGACCAGCATCCCGAGGTGACGCCGGGCGACCATGCGGTGATCGAGGTCAGCGATACGGGCACCGGCATGAGCGCCGAGGTGATCAACCACATCTTCGAACCGTTCTTCACCACCAAGGAGCGCGGGGCGGGGACCGGGCTCGGCCTGTCCATGGTGTTCGGCTTCATCAAGCAGTCGGGCGGGCACATCAATGTCTATAGCGAGGTGGGCGTCGGCACGACGTTCCGCCTGTTCCTGCCGCGCTCGCGCGATTTGCGCGACAGTGTCGAGGAGATCGCCGCTGAAGTGGTGCCGCTGGGGCGGGGCGAGCAGATCCTGGTGGTCGAGGACAATGATTCGATCCGCCGCCTGGCCACCCGCCTGCTGACCCAGCTCGGCTATCGGCCGACGGCGGTCAGCAACGTCGCTGACGCGCTGGGCTATCTGTCGAGCGGCAAGCAGGTCGATCTATTGTTCACCGACATCGTCATGCCGGGCAAGGCCGACGGCCTGGATCTGGCCGCGATGGTACGCGAGCGCTGGCCAGGGATAGCGATCCTGCTGACCTCCGGCTTTCCCAATAATGACGCAGCCAAAAATCTGGCGGAGAGCGGTATCGCCCTGCTTAGCAAGCCTTACCAGCGCGACGAACTGGCGCGCGCGGTGCGCACCGCCCTGGAGGGGGCGAAATAAAGAGGCGGGTCAGTCCCGTTTGGGGACGAACATGTATCCCGCGCCGCGCACGGTACGGATCAGGCTGGGCAGGTTGGGGTCGAGGTCCAGCTTCTTCCTGAGATTGCTGATATGAACGTCGACACTGCGGTCGAACGGGTCCCAGTCGCGGCCCGCCGCGGCGCTCATCAGGTCGTCGCGCGGCACCACCACGCCGGGATTGCGCGCCAGCAATGTCAGGATACGGAATTCGGCCTGGGTCAGATGCAGGGTTTCCCCGGCCTCGGATTTCACCAGATGGCTGGCCGGGTCGAGCACCCAGCCGGCGAAGGCGATCTTGCCGTCGGCTTCGCCATTCGCCGCGGGAGCCGCGGCCTGGGCCGCGGCGGCTTTCTCGGTCCGGCGCTGGATGGTGCGGATGCGCGCCAGCAATTCGCGCAGCTCGAAGGGTTTTGCCAGGTAATCGTCGGCGCCCAGTTCGAGCCCGACCACCTTGTCGGTCATCTCGCTTTTGCCGGTCAGCATGATGATGGGAATGTCGCTGCGGGCGCGCAGCCATTTCAGCGCGCTCCAGCCATCCTCGTCCGGCAGGCCGACATCGAGCAGGACCAGGGAAACCGGCGTGCTCTCGATGAGCCGCCGCATCGACGCGACCGTCTCGGCGTTGACCACCGAGTAGCCCTCGCGTTCCAGATAGCTCTGCAGAAGTCGAAAGACCGACCGGTCATCCTCGACAATGAGGATCTTGCTGCCGCTCACCACGACCTCGCCGATGTCGAGTGAAGTTAGGAAAAGTTGCTTGTGACAGGGAAAAGACTACTGAAAATAGGCGCGATGGCAACCCGAAAAGACACTGAACGCGTTGAGATAAGATTTTCCGGAAAAGTTCAGCCCGCGTAGAGACCGGCAGCAGCGCAAAGCGCGGCCAGAAGCGGGGCTATCCACCAGCGCTTCCTGATGCGATCGATCAGTATTTCTTTTCTGATCAGGCGGATGAATTCCTGATGCTGTTGGGTATAAGCGTTGGCCGGGAGGGTGTGCAGGGAGCGGCGCACGTCGGCGCGCGTCAGGATTTCTTGCTGCAATCTTGTCGGAGTCTCGACATCGAACAGGGTGGCGACGCGGTCGCGCAATGTGCGGTCCTGCTCGGAATTGTTGAGGCCGCAATGGGCCAGCCAGGCTTGTTTCCGTTCTTCGATCGTGCTCATGGCTGTGATGTACTAGGCTTTGTATCGAATCACGAAAGAAATCAGGGGGCAGGGGTGAAGAAAACCGCTTTGATGATGGTGCTGGTGGCCGCGGGTATGGCGCATGCGGACGAGCCTTTGCGCCTGGATACCCATCTCGACACGCCGATCCATTTCGGCCGCGCCGGCTGGGACATCATGACCCGGCACAGCTATCACGACGACATGTCGCAGGTGGATTATCCGCGCATGGTCGAGGGCGGACTCGATGGCGGTTTCTTCGTTCTCTATACGCCGCAGGGGCCGCTGACCGCCCAGGGTTATGCCTCGGCGCGCGACTGGGCGGTGATGCGCTCGGTGCATATCCACGAGATGGTGGCGGCTCATCCCGACAGGTTCGAGCTGGCCTTCAAGGCCGACGACGCGGCGCGCATCAAAGCCGCAGGCAAACGCGTGGTGTTCCAGAGCATCGAGAATTCCTATCCGCTCGGCACCGATCTTTCGATGCTGGAGACGTTCCGGCGCCTCGGCGTGCGCATGGCCGGCCCGGTGCATTTCCTCAACAACCAGTTCGCCGACAGCGCCACCGACAAGCCGCATTTCCACGGCTTCAGCCCGCTGGGCAAGCAATGGGTGGCCGAGATGAACCGCCTCGGCCTGATCATCGACGGCAGCCATTCCTCGGATGACGTGTTCGACCAGATGCTGGCCTTGTCGAAGGCGCCGATCATCCTGTCCCATTCCGGCTGCAAGGCGGTCTACGACCATCCGCGCAATCTCGACGATGCCCGCATCAAGAAATTGGCCGAGAAGGGCGGGGTCATCCAGATCAACAGCGTCTATCTGATCAAGCGCGAGGATAATGCGGCGATGAGCGCCGTCGACGACCGGCTCGAAGTGGTCGACCAGCTGACAGCCGACGAACAGGCGCGGCTGATCGCCGATTACCAGGCGGCCGCGGCCGGGGATCATCGCCCGCGCGCCAATTTCGACATGTTCATGCAGAATCTGCTGCACGCCCTGCAGATCGCCGGGGCCGATCATGTCGGCATCGGTGCCGATTGGGATGGCGGCGGCGGCGTGACCGGGATGGAAGACGTCGCCGACTTGCCGAAAGTCACCGCTGCCCTTAAACAGGCCGGCTACAGCGACACGGATGTCGCCAAGATCTGGAGCGGCAATGTTCTGCGCGTGATGCGCGAGGTCGAGGCGGTGGCCGCCAGCGGCCACTGACTTGTCTCAGTTTCCATGGTTGTGTGACACTAAAACCCTCTGTAAATAAGGCTCTACAAGAAATTACCAAGGAATATGGGGATATGGCGCGGCGCAAGCTCATTGCCGGAAATTGGAAGATGAACGGGTTGCGGACGGACTCCGCGGCCCTGGTTTCCGGCCTGATATCGCGCCGGGCCGCCGAGTCCGATTTCGACGCCGAGATGCTGGTCTGTCCGCCTTTCACCTTGCTCGACCGCGTCGGGCAGAGCCTGGCGGGCAGCCCGATCGCGCTGGGCGCCCAGGATTGCCATATCGAGCAGACCGGCGCTTTCACCGGTGACGTCTCCGCCGCGATGATCAAGGACATGGGCGCCTCCTATTGCATCGTCGGCCATTCCGAGCGCCGCTCGGGCCATCACGAGGCCAATGCCCTGATCCGGGCCAAGGCCGACGCGGCCCTGTCGGTCGGACTGGCCGCCATCGTCTGCGTCGGCGAGTCCGAGCCCGAGCGCCGGGCGGGCAAGGCCTGCGAGGTGGTGTGCGCGCAATTGTCCAACTCGATCCCGGGCGGCGCCTCGCCCGATACGCTGGTGGTCGCCTATGAACCGATCTGGGCGATCGGCAGCGGGCGCATCCCCACCGCCGACGAAGTGGTCGAGATCCACTCCACGCTGCGGCGATGCCTGCATGGATTGCTGGGCGGCCATGCGTCGGGCGTCAGGATCTTGTATGGCGGCTCGGTAAAACCATCTAATGCCCGTGAATTCATGCTGCTGCCGGATGTGGACGGATGTCTGGTCGGCGGCGCCAGCCTCTCGGTGGACGATTTCTGGGCGATCGCACTTGCTTCCCAGGGATTGCCCGCTTAAAAGAGGCGCAACTTTCTCGCTGCTTCCGGGTGTAGACCGATGTTGAACGTTCTGATCGTCATCCATTTGCTGTTGGCCGTGGCCATGGTCGGAGTGATTCTGCTCCAGCGCAGCGAAGGCGGGGCGCTCGGCATCGGCGGTGGCGGCGGCGTGATGAGCGGCCGCGCGGCCGGCAATCTGCTGACCCGCGCCACCGGCATTCTCGCCACCGGCTTTTTTCTCACCAGCGTCGCCCTGGCCGTGCTGTCCAACACGCATGCCAGTTCCGGCTCGCTGATGGATGCGCCGATCCCGGCGCCGCAACAGCAGCAGGCCCCGCAGTCGCAGGATCAGGCGCCGCAGCAGCCGGCCGCTCCGATCAGCCACTAAGTTCCGTATTTAGTCGAAAATTTTTCCGCCTGGGCCCCCACCCGGGCTTGGGCGGATATTGTTTATAAGGTATGGTGACCGTCCATGACGCGTTTCATCTTCATCACTGGCGGCGTCGTGTCGTCTTTGGGCAAGGGGCTGGCTTCGGCGGCTCTGGGCTCCGTCCTCCAAACCCGCGGTTTCAAGGTTCGTCTGCGCAAGCTGGACCCTTATCTCAATGTCGATCCGGGCACGATGAGCCCGTATCAGCATGGTGAGGTGTTCGTGACCGACGACGGCGCCGAGACCGATCTGGATCTCGGCCATTACGAGCGTTTTACCGGCGTTTCGTCGCGCAAGTCGGACAATGTCACCACAGGGCGCATCTATTCGGACGTGATCGCGCGTGAGCGCCGCGGCGACTATCTGGGCGCCACCGTCCAGGTGATTCCCCATGTCACCGACGCCATCAAGGAATTCATCAAGTCGGACATCACCGACGAGGATTTCGTGCTGTGCGAGATCGGCGGCACCGTCGGCGACATCGAGAGCACCCCGTTCCTGGAAGCGATCCGCCAGCTCGGCAACGAGCTCGGCCGTGAGCGCACCATGTATGTGCATCTGACCCTGCTGCCCTATATCCCGTCGGCCGGCGAGCTGAAGACCAAGCCGACCCAGCACTCGGTCAAGGAGCTGCTGAGCGTCGGTATCCAGCCCGACATGCTGATGTGCCGGTCCGACCGCGACATTCCGCAGTCCGAACGCCGCAAGATCGCGCTGTTCTGCAATGTGCGCGAAGAGGCGGTCATTCCGGCGCTGGACGTCGACACCATCTATCAGGTGCCGGTCTCCTATCACGAGCAGGGCCTGGACGAGCAGGTCTGCAAGCATTTCGGCCTGCATGACGCGCCGAAGCCCGATCTCACCCGCTGGAAGAAGATCGTCGAGCGCGTGCGCCAGCCGGAAGGCGAAGTGACCATCGCCGTGGTCGGCAAATACACCAGCCTGCTGGACAGCTACAAGTCGCTGGCCGAGGCCCTGGCGCATGGCGGCATCGCCAACAACGTCAAGGTCAAGCTGAACTGGCTCGACAGCCAGATCTTCGAGGAAGACGGCACCCTCCAGGCGCTCGAAGGCGTGCATGGCATCCTGGTGCCGGGCGGCTTCGGCGAGCGCGGCGCCTCGGGCAAGATCGCCGCGGCGCGTTTCGCGCGCGAGCGTGACGTTCCTTATTTCGGCATCTGCTTCGGCATGCAGATGGCCGTCATCGAGGCGGCCCGTAACCAGGCCGGCCTGGAAAAGGCCAGCTCGACCGAATTCGGCCCCTGCGAGGAGCCGGTGGTCGGCCTGATGACCGAATGGCTGCAGGGCAACCAGCTGGTGCGCCGCACGGCTAGCGACGATCTGGGCGGCACCATGCGTCTGGGTGCTTACGCCTGCGACCTGGTCGCCGGCAGCAAGGTGGCCGAGGCTTACGGCGCCAGCCACATCAGCGAGCGTCATCGCCACCGCTACGAAGTCAATATCGGCTACCGCGAGAAGCTGGAGAAGGTCGGACTGGTGTTCTCCGGCCTGTCGCCCGACGGCATCCTGCCGGAAATCGTCGAGCGTCCGGACCATCCCTGGTTCATCGGCGTGCAGTTCCATCCGGAGCTGAAGTCGAAGCCCTTCGAACCGCATCCGCTGTTCACCTCCTTCATCGCCGCCGCCGTGCAGCAATCCCGATTGGTGTAAGAGAATGTCGAACGACCCGGTGAAACCTCGTCATGTGTCCATCGGGTCGCTGACCCTGGGCAACGATCTGCCGCTGGCGCTGATCGCCGGTCCCTGCCAGATGGAAAGCCGCGAGCACGCGCTGCAGACGGCTTCCATTCTCAAAGACCTCTGCGCCAAGGCCGGCATCGGCCTGATCTACAAGACCTCGTTCGACAAGGCCAACCGCACCTCGGTTTCCACTGCGCGCGGCATCGGCATCGAGGAATCCCGTCCGATTTTCGCGGAAATCCGCGACTCCTTGGGCGTTCCGACCCTGACCGACGTGCATCTGCCCGAACATTGCGCGGCGATGGCCGAGGTGGTCGATGTGCTGCAGATCCCGGCCTTTCTGTGCCGCCAGACCGATCTGCTGCTGGCGGCGGGTGCGACAGGCAAGGCCATCAATGTCAAAAAGGGTCAGTTCCTGGCGCCGTGGGACATGGTCAATGTCGCCAAGAAGATCGAAAGCACCGGCAATAAGAACGTGCTGCTGTGCGAGCGCGGAGCGAGCTTTGGGTACAACACCCTGGTGACCGACATGCGGTCCCTGCCGATCATGGCGCAGACCGGCTGTCCGGTGGTGTTCGACGCCACTCATTCGGTGCAGCAGCCGGGCGGCATGGGCTCGACTTCGGGCGGCCAGCGCGAATTCGCCCCGATCCTGGCGCGCGCCGCCACCTCGATCGGCGTCGCCGCGGTCTTTGCGGAAACCCACGAAAATCCCGATTGCGCCCCCAGCGACGGCCCCAATATGATCCCGCTCGCGGCGATGCCCGCCTTCGTCGCGCAGCTGGTGGCCTTCGACAAGCTGGCCAAGAGCCTGCCTCTGACCTTGTTTTAATCCGACACCCAAAGATCCAGGAGAAGCGTTGTCATGACAGCTATTACCGACATCCACGCCCGCGAAATTCTCGATTCGCGCGGCAATCCGACCATCGAAGTGGATGTCATCCTGGAGTCCGGCGGTTTCGGCCGCGCCGCGGTTCCCTCGGGTGCCTCGACCGGCGCCCATGAGGCGGTGGAGCTGCGCGACGGCGACAAGAGCCGTTACCTGGGCAAGGGCGTGCTGAACGCCGTCGAGGCCGTCAATGGCGAGATCTATGATGCTCTGGCCGGCATGGATGCCGAAGAGCAGCTGGAAATCGACCGCACCATGATCGAGCTGGACGGCACCAAGAACAAGGGCCGCCTGGGCGCCAACGCCATCCTCGGCGTGTCGCTGGCCGTCGCCAAGGCCGCCGCCGAAGAAGCCGGCATGCCGCTGTGGCGCTATGTCGGCAGCGCCTATTCGCATGTCCTGCCGGTGCCGATGATGAACATCATCAATGGCGGCGCCCATGCCGACAATCCGATCGACATCCAGGAATTCATGATCA
>Ga0209166_10001044_pt1 | contig 24751 bp, 20 predicted proteins | sample Coa_R1_3_FD_187151 | JGI IMG/M metagenome (GOLD analysis project Ga0209166, IMG submission 187151) | Surface soil microbial communities from Centralia Pennsylvania, which are recovering from an underground coalmine fire - Coalmine... | ecosystem: Environmental > Terrestrial > Soil >...
GCTGAAGGGGATTTCCAAGCGCGGAACGTTCACCGTAAATGGAAACAAAGTCACGACGGAATCGCTGACCAAGTGGATTGAAAACGGCGACTCGCAAATGCCGGGGATGAAGGATTCGCTGGAGCCAGCGCAGATTAAAGACGTGGTGGCTTACGTCAAAACGCTTTGAATCGCAGCGGTCCAGTCTGAAGATCAAAGCATTTGTTTGCCAACAGGGGCGCAGCATTGCGATGGCTCGAGATAAAGCTGCGCCCCTATATGCTTTGGTGGTCGCAAGAGAAAAGCCCCCGTTGACCTGAGGAATCAGGCCAACCGGGGGCTAAAATCTGGGAAGACTACGACTACTTTAGTACCGCGTCTTTCAACGCTTTCGACGGACGGAGACGAACCACAGTCTTCGCCTTGATCTTGATTTGCTCGCCTGTCTGGGGGTTGCGGCCGATGCGCGCCTTGCGGTGCGCTTTGACCAAGCGGCCGAGGCCCGGAATCACGAATTTGCCCGCGGCGCCCTTGGCTTCTTTCACAGCAAGCTTGAAGAGCTCATCAAAAAACATGGCTGCAGTCTTCTTCGGAGTTCCGACTTTCTCGGCGATGTGGCCAACGACTTTCGTCTTGCTCAGTGGCTTGGACATCTAGTGCGTATCCTCCTGATTTTGCTTTCCACCCCGACGTAATCGAGGCAGGCTCCGAGTCGGCTACCCCTCAAATTGTGTGTGAAAATACTCGGGCCGGAATGGACTATAGCCAAGGAAAACCGGGAACGCAAGGAAAAATCGCAAAAAAAGCCCAAAAAATGCATTTTTCTTACAAAGGGTGTGGAAATCCCCGCTAAAAGTGCGGCTAGAACGCACTTCAGGGGGCTTGCGGGCCGCTGAAAGCGAGTTTTTCAGGCGAAATTCTTCAGTTAATGGTCAGGAATGAAATACCTTGCCGCACGCATAGGCTCGCCCTCCTTACCGTTTGGCGAGGTCGGCGTAGAAGTGGGCGACAGCTTTGATGCCGCCAAAGTAGTTTTCCAGGGCGATGTGCTCGTCGGGAGCGTGGGCGTTTTCGTCTGGCAAACCGAAGCCCAGAAGCACACAGGGAACTTTAAAGGTGTCGTACATTTGGGTGACGAAGGGAATCGAGCCGCCTTCGCGGATGAACACGGCCTTTTTACCGAAGCCCTTTTCGAGCGCGGCTTGCGCTTTTTGGAAGATCGGATCGTGGTACGGAGCGGCCCACGGTTTTCCTTTACTCAAGACTTCAAATTTGCAGTGAACCGCTTTGGGCAGCAGTTTTCGAATGTGCTTCTCGACGAGTTGCGCGATCTTGTCAGGATTCTGGTTGGGAACGAGGCGCGTCGAGAATTTCGCACACGCTTTTGACGGAATGACGGTCTTGGCGCCTTCGCCTTGATAGCCGCCCCAGATCCCGTTTAATTCGAGCGTCGGGCGCGTCCAGAGCCTCTCGACAGTGGTGAAACCCTTCTCGCCGCAGTAGCTGGGCGCGCCAACCGCCTTTTCAAAGTCTTTCTTTTTCCAGGGCAGCGCATTGAGAGCTTTTCGTTCGGCATTGGAAAGCTTGGCGACTTGGTTGTAGAAGCCAGGGACGGCGACGCGGAAGTTTTTGTCGTGCAGTTTGGCGAATAGTTCGCTGAGAATTGTGAGAGGATTCGGCACCGCGCCGCCGTAGACGCCGGAGTGCAGGTCGCGCTCGGGGCCCGTAAGTTCAATCTGGTAGTAGTTCAATCCGCGGAGCCCGTACGTGATGGACGGTACGCCTTTCCCCAGCATCGAGGTATCGGAGACGACGAGTGCGTCAGCCTTCAATTTCGCTTTGTTTTTTTGGACATAATCCCAAAGGCTGACGCTACCGACTTCTTCTTCACCTTCGATGAGAACTTTCACGTTGATGGGAAGTCTGCCGTTGACCTTCTGAAGCGACTCAAAAGCCTTCAGATGAATGTGAACTTGGCCTTTATCGTCGGCGGTTCCACGGCCAAAGAGATTGCCATTGCGAACCGTGGGTTCAAATGCGGGAGAGGTCCAGAGATCGAGGGGCTCGGGCGGCTGCACGTCGTAGTGACCATAAAAGAGGATGGTTGGTTGCCCGGGCGCTTCCAGAGATTCGGCATAAACCAGAGGGTGCAGGTTGGTGGGAACGATCTCCACAGTCTTGAATCCGGCGGCGCGCAAGTGGTCGGCAACCCAGCGGGCGCCGCGTTCGATGTCCAGCTTGTGCTCGCTCTTTGCGCTGATACTGGGAATGCGCAGAAACTCGTAAAGTTCGGCAAGGTGCTGGTCGCGCGAACTGTCAATCCACTCAACAAGATTCATAGAAAGTCCTCAGGGGACGAGAGTCCTCTCGAATTAAAACGAATCAAGACGCAACTAAGTCTTACGCAAAAATGGCAACGAATATTGCGGCAGCGGATGAATGGACCTGCGCTGACCCCGCGCCTCTTATTTTATGACTGGCTTGTCCCAGGCGCAAATTCCAACAAGCTGCACGCGCATTGGCTGAATACCGACAGCAGCGGAAGAATGTTCAGCCGGCAGCGAAGGATCGTCGGTTGGTACCCCACCGATAAGAATGAAACAGGTGCACCGGTTTGGGACAAGAAGGTTCTGCGGACAAGCCATTGCTGTGACTAACCCGCTGATAAATAAGGTCTTACTGACCATGCGAACATTTTCTTTGGATGGAGAGGTGCATTGAATCACAGAGGGAGTTGTCTGTGCGAAAACAAGTTTGGACGGCGAAAGCGCAGACCCTCGCATTATGCGGGGTAGCGATTTTTCTCCTCCACGTTCTGGTCTGCCCTGAGTCCTGGGGGCAGGCGCAGCCATCGTCACCGAGAGATCTAACGAGCACAAGCATCGAAGACCTGATGAACGTGGAGGTGACCTCGGTCTCGAAAAAGGAGCAGAAGCTTTCGATGGCGGCGGCAGCCGTGTTTGTCATAACGCAGGAAGATATTCGGCGCTCCGGCGCAACTAACATACCTGATTTGTTGCGTATGGTGCCGGGGCTGGATGTGGCGCAAATCAATGGGAGCACGTGGGCTATTGGCTCTCGGGGATTCAATCAGCAGTTTGCCAACAAGCTGCAGGTCACAGTCGATGGACGCAGCGTGTACTCTCCAACATTCTCGGGAGTTTTTTGGGACACACTCGACCTTCCACTAACCGATATCGAGAGGATTGAAGTCATTCGCGGCCCGGGCGGTTCCATTTGGGGCGCTAACGCCGTGACTGGCGTCATCAGCATTTTCACCAAGAAGGCCTCCGAGACAGTCGGGACATTGGTCGAGGCTGGCGGCGGAAATCTTCAGCAGGGATTTGGAATGGCCCAATATGGCGGAAAACTTTGGAAAGCAACTGACTTCCGCATCTATACGAAATACTTTAACCAGAGCCACATGCTCGACTTGAATGGACAGAGCGGTGCAGATGGCTGGCATCGTTTGCGCGAAGGCTTTCGAACGGACAGCCGATTGTCCTCGAAGGATTCCTTGATGGTCGAAGGAGACCTTTCTACCGGAAGAGAGGGCGAGTTTGGATTCGAGCTTCCTGCAGTCACTTCACCCGGATTTGCGGCCGTGAACGAGGACATCAATTTGGCCAATGGGGCCGTTGAATCCATTTGGGACCATACTTACTCGGGAGACTCGAGTTCCAGCCTGCAAATCTCTTACGACCAGCATCGGCGCGGAGATCCGTTGAATCCCGAAACACGCAACACGTTTGAGGCAGAGTTTCAGCATCATTTTGATTTGGGAAGCAGAGAGGAGATCGTCTGGGGTGCTGGCTATCGCTATACAAACGACGAAATTGGGGGGAGCCTGACCGTGGCCATGGTTCCGGGCAGCCGCGCTCTCCAGCTATTCAGTCCGTTCGTCCAGGACGAAATCGCTTTGATGCCCCAGCGGCTCTATCTCACACTGGGCGCAAAACTGGAACACAATGATTACACGGGCTTTGGGCTCATGCCCACGACGCGAATCGCCTGGCTTCCCAACGACCACCAGACGGTGTGGGCTGCTGTTTCGCGCGCTTTGCGCGCACCATCGCGCAACGATACGAACCTGGTCCTGAACATTGGTGCGATTCCAGGGCCGGGTGGAACGCCAACCCTGTTCAGGCTCCTGGGCAATCCTAACTTTCAAGACGAACGTTTGATTGCCTATGAAGCGGGCTACCGGACGATGCTGGGCCCTCGAGTCTCGCTGGACCTTGCTGCCTACTACAACGACTGGGACAATTTGCAAACGACCGAGCCTTCATCCTCTTTCTTTGAACCTACTCCCCCTCCGGCGCACCAGGTTCAAACCCTCATCTACAAGAACTTGATGCATGGGGAAGGCTACGGCGTTGAAGTTCAGGCGAGGTGCAAGGTGATGGAGCACTGGTCGCTCAGTCCAGGGTTCACTTACGCCAACGAGCACATGCATACAAAACTGCAGAGCCTGGACACGCTTACGGGCCCCTTTGAAGAAGGGGGGGCACCCGACCATCTGGCTCGGCTCTTTTCACACGTCGATTTAGGGCGCGGATTAGCGTGGGATCTAAACACTTATTACGTGGACGAGCTAATCGGGCAAGGACCTGTGGGAAACGTCAAGATTCCTTCCTACACGCGGCTGGACACCGTGTTCACGTGGAAGATGTGGGAACGCTTCTCTTTCAGCGTGGCGGGGCAGAATCTCTTGAAGGATCACCACCCGGAATTTGAAGACATGAACGGTAGTTTGCAATCGGGTCAAATCAAGCGTAGCGGTTACGTAAAAATGACATGGCAGTTTTGATGTGGAACGAAAAGGCTTGAGACTCAGGAACACAATGCGAGGTGCGGGCCAGAATCAGCGGTACAAGGATGCCTGGTTAGATGCATGCCTGCGCTGGTTGCGAATCTTTCTGGCAGCGGTTGTATTGCTTCCCCTATTTAGTGGTTCCTGGCCGGCATCGACGCAGGCAAGCTCCCCGAATGAATACGCCGTCAAGGCGGCCTTTCTTTTTCACTTTGCACAGTTTGTGGAGTGGCCTGACGGAGTGTTTCAAACCGCCAGCAGCCCCGTTGTTTATTGCACCATCGGCGAGGACCCTTTTCAGGGAGCGTTAGACGAAACTCTGAAAGGAAAAACAATTGATGCCCGAGCATTGCAAGTAAGGCACCTGAAGGATGGAAGCGAAGCGCAGGGATGCCACGTGGCGTTCATCGGCAAAATAGGTAAGAGGCGCGTAACGGACGAACTGGCAAACCTCGGAAGCAACCCGGTCCTCACAATTGGAGAGACGGAAGAGTTTGTAAAAAACAACGGAATGATCGCGTTTTGTGTAGAGGAAAACAAGATCAGGTTTGATATCAACCTGCAAGCCGCTGAAAGGGCCAATTTGAAAATCAGCTCCAGGCTGCTGGCCTTGGCAAAAACCGTGATTGGCAAACCTAAACGGGACTGAAATGCGACGTTTCATCAGTTCTTCCATCCGCCGCCAGCTGACTCTCGTCGTGTTGTGCACCAGCTTGTTTGGGCTGGGTATTGTCTATGCAACTTTTGAACTCTACGAGAGAGCAAGTTTCCGGCGCGGGCTGACCGAGGAGCTTTCTACGCTTGCGGACACCGTGGGTGCCAATAGCGCGGCTTCTTTAACGTTCTACGACAAGAAATCAGCAGACGAAGTGCTTGCCGGACTCAGCGCTGAGCATCACATCCTGGCTGCCTGCCTGTTTAACACATATGGGCAGGCTTCTGCCGAGTACCGGCGGCCCGGTATCAGTCGTGATTTCCACATTCGCTTTTCGGACGATGAAGGGACGCATTTTGCGCCGGATTCACTCACGTTGCGGCGGGCTATCTTCATAGGAGGAGAGAAGGTCGGCTCGATTGCGATTGTTTCGGATCTCACCGAGCTTCAGACCAAGATGCGCGGCTACAACGAGATATCTGTGCTAGCGCTACTTCTTTCAGTTTTGACCACGGCTCTTGTCTCCACGCGCCTGCTTCGATTCATCACCGACCCGATTTTGCAATTGGCGGAAGTGGCTGGGAAAGTGTCCAGTGAGGAGAACTACTCGCTGCGGGCGATCCCGCAAAGCAACGATGAAGTCGGAACGCTCATTCACTCGTTCAACGGGATGCTCGCGAAAATTCAGGACCGTGACACGGAACTGAAGGAAGTCAATGACGAATTGGAGCTACGCGTAGAAGCGCGGACAAGAGAACTGCAGTTGGAGGTCGAGCAGAGAAAGCAAACTGAGGAAAGATTACAAGCCTCTCTCAAGGAACTGGAAGATTTCAAATTTGCGCTTGACCAGCACTGCAATGTATCAAGGACGGATCCCAAAGGATTCATCACGTTTGTGAATGAAAACTTCTGTGCAGTTTCGAAATACAGTCCCGAGGAGATGCTAGGCAAGACCCACCGGACCGTCACTTCCGGACGTCATCCCAAGGAATTCTTCGCGGAATTATGGCGCACCATCAAGAGCGGCCAATGTTGGAAGGGGGAAGTACAAAACAAAGCCAAAGATGGGACTTTCTACTGGTCGGACACTACCATTGTTCCCTTCTCCGATCCGAAAGGAAAACAGGTCCAATACATCGCCATACGCTCGGACATCACCAAGCTCAAGCGAATCGAAGAAGAGTTACGCCTTGAGGTCGAAGAAAGAATTCGAGCGCAAGAAACGCTATCTGCGGAACGAGCTATGCTGCGCGCCTTGATCGACAACGTGCCTGATTACATGTATGTGAAGGATACGGACTGCCGGTTTCTGCTCGCCAACGTGGCTGTGGCAAGGCAAATGGGAGCAAAAGGCCCCGAGGAGTTGCTGGGTAAAACCGATTTTGACTTTTACCCTCGCGATCTTGCCACAACTTTCTTCGAGGATGAGCAGAAGGTCATTCGCGCGGGGCAAGAGGAGGTTAACCGCGAAGAGTCAGGCATGGACCCCCTGGGTAATTTGAGTCATGTTTTGACTACGCAGGTGCCTCTTCGAGGCAGGAACGGCCAGGTTATCGGCCTCGTGGGAACCGGCCACGACATTACCGCTCTCAAGAAAATCCAAGCAGAAATGCAAAAGGCTCGCGATGTAGCCGAGGCGGCCAGCCGCGCGAAGAGCGAGTTTCTGGCCAACATGAGCCATGAAATTCGCACCCCACTGAACGGCATTATGGGAATGACGGACCTGGCGCTGGAAACGGAGCTCGATCGCGAACAGAGAGAGTACCTCGAGACGGTAAAGGTGTCGGCGGATTCGCTGCTTACTGTAATCAACGACATTCTCGATTTTTCGAAAATTGAAGCGGGCAAAATCGACCTGGAATTTGTCGATTTCGACGTGCGTGACAGCCTGGAATCCGCACTGAAGACGCTAGCAGTGCGCGCGGATGAAAAAGGCCTGGAGCTTCTCTGCGAAGTGGCTCCAGAAGTGCCTGAAGTTGCGCGAGGCGACATTACGCGCCTAAGGCAAGTGCTTCTGAACCTGGTTGGCAACGCCATTAAATTCACGGACGAAGGCGAAATCGCCGTGAAAGTGCGACAGGGAGCGCGAGATGGGCACGAGTTAGTCCTGCATTTCACTGTATCGGATACCGGAATTGGGATCCCTGAAGACAAGCACGGGATGATTTTTGATCCGTTTTCTCAAGCGGACAGTTCGACGACACGAAAGTACGGAGGCACCGGACTGGGACTGACAATTTCGGCCCGGCTCGTCAGGATGATGGGAGGGCAGATCTGGGTCGAGAGTGAGGAAGGCCAGGGGAGCCGCTTCCACTTCACGGTGCGGCTGCAGCTTGCGGATCAAAAGGAAATCAAAGTGGGCAGCCCAGCGCCGCCGGAAGTGCTGCGCGGGGTGCGCGTGCTCGTTGTGGACGACAACCGGACGAATCTGCGCATTCTAGAAGGAATGCTGAAGCGCTGGGAAATGGCTCCTGCGTGTGTGGAAAGCGGGGAACAGGCACTTGCGGAGCTAGCTTCCGCGCTGAATGAGGGAAGAGCGTTCGGATTGATTGTGACAGACATGCACATGCCGGGGATGAATGGGTTCGAACTTGTGGAGCACATTCGCGAGAGACCCCAACTAAAGGCAGCGACAATCATGATGCTTACCTCAGCAGGCCATCGCGGCGACGCCGAACGCTGCCAGAAACTGGGAGTGTCCGCGTACTTGCTGAAACCCATCCGGCAATCCGAATTGCGCGAGGCGATCGCGAGAGTGCTGGGGGCACGCGAGCAGGCGGGCATGATTCCTCTGGTTACGCGCTACTCGCTGGGTGATGCGCGAGATCGTTCGGAGATTCTGCGCATCCTGGTCACGGAAGACAACTTGGTGAATCAACGTTTGATCGTGCGCCTACTGGAGAAGAGAGGGCACCGTGTGGTGGTGGCCGGCAACGGCAAAGAGGCCCTGGCCGCCCTGGAAAAAGAGACGTTTGACCTTATCTTGATGGACGTTCAGATGCCCGAAATGGACGGGTTTGAAGCGACGACGGCCATTCGAAGAAAAGAACAAAGCAGCGGCCGGCACCAGACCATTGTGGCCTTAACGGCGCATGCCATGAAGGGCGACCATGAAAAGTGCCTGGCTGCGGGAATGGACGGGTACCTTAGCAAACCAATCCGGCCGCAGGAGCTGGATGAAGTGCTGGCCCGTTACGGGGCCCGGCAACACGTAAACGCATAAACGCCAGAAAATGGCGCGCAGCAGCTTCGACGTTTCGAATGGAGAACACCTGTACGGAAGGCCAGATTGACGATGGCGAAGTAGCGTCTGATGATGGCGCTATGAACGAAGTGATCTCCGCAACACCGAGACGAAGCGCGCGAGCGTTCCACAAGATTCGCGTGCAGGCACAAGGGCGTGCGCACGACCGCAAGAAGTTCAAGGAGACTTGCGAGACTGTGGTGGTGAGCGCTCACGGCGGCTTGCTGCTCTTGAAGCATGAAGTGGATAACGGCGAGATGCTGGTGCTGACGAATCCGCTAACGCAGGAAGAGCAAGAATGCCGCGTCGTCTACCTGGGCGAGCCCGTGGAGAAGGGGCAGCGCGTGGGCATTGAATTCCTGACGCCGGCGCCACGGTTCTGGGGAGTGGAGTTCCAGGACCGGAATTCCGCGAACAATCTCAACTAAAAAGCTGCCTGTCCTTCCGTACGGTTTTCCATAGAAAACAGATGTACTGCGAATGGCTCGCCGCCCACAGCGAGCCTGAGAAAATAGGCTCATAGCTGGACGCGACCCGGAGGAAAACATGAATCCGGAAGCCCCCAAGAACAGTAAAGTGATGGCAGTTGCGGTGTTTGCGATGGTGGGAGTTACTCTGTATTGGACGTTCACGTACTCAGGCCCTTACCGATACCTGGCGGAATTGCAGGTGAAGCGGCTGGGCTACTACGTGCCCAAGCTGACGGCAATGGTCATCATCCTCGGCTTTTTGCTGATTGCCGGGGCGATCAAAGTGGTATTGAGCGGGGCGGAGAGGCCGGTTCCTGGCCCTCCGAATGCGCCGGCCGTCGCAGTTCCCCTCAACAACGCGGCCGTTCCGCAAGCTTGGCTGCCATATGTCCGATACGCAGCTCCTTTGATCGTAGCGGGAATTGGCGGATGGATGTATTTCAACGGCACGCAAGCGGGCAGCCTGCAACAGTTGACAGCCGTGGATTTTGAGTCAGGGAAACTGCAATCCCGCATCGTCTACGCCGACGTGCGGGGACACCTGAGCAGGACGTATCTAAGCAAAGAGAACTATCTGTACATTCCCATGTACACCGAAGAGAGCGGAAAGCTCCCTGTGCGATTGGTCGTAGGTGTAAATGAAAAAGATGCCAACAAACGGTTGCGCGCCGAATCGGACGGCAGCATCACCGTTCGAGGAATAGCGGACAAAGGACTGGAAGGGGACGTTAAGTATGCTTTCGAAAAGAACGGTATGGCGGTGGCGGACACTGTGTGGGTAGTTCACGCAGGGCGCGCGCCGGGCGACGACAGAGTGGCTGGGTTGATCATGATGGCCATTGGCGTTGCGCTTGCGGGGTTATTCTTCGCCGTGGACAGCTACAAGAAGAGAAAAAAATTGGCGAGTCCGGTGCAGATTCCTGCATGAGAGCCGTGTGCGTTTGAAGTTTAGCGGGCCAGGTTGGCACGGACGTGTTGCGGCGAGAGTTTCGCTCCCGCGGCTGAGCGCCGCTTAAAGAACCAGTCTCCCAATCTCCACAAAAGCAGGACTGCCACGAGCGCGCCGTAAAAGAGCGGCATGCGCACATCGGATTTCACCTTCCAGTAGTAATGAATCACGCCGCAAACAGCTGCGAAATAAATGGCGCGGTGCAGGGCCTGCCATCGCTTTCCGCCGAGGCGGCGAATCCAGCCTGCTGTCGAAGTGATTGCCAGCGGAAGCAGCAACAGGAAACCCAAAAAGCCCACAGTGATAAACGGGCGCTTGGCGACGTCTTTCCAGATCGCAGAAGGATCGAGGGACTGGTCGAGGACAAGATAAGTAAGGAAGTGAATGAAGACGTAGGAAAAGGCAAAGAGACCGAGCATACGGCGAAAGCGAATTAAATCGGGAAGATTGAGAAGTTTGCGAAACGGCGTAATGCAGAGCGTGAAAACCAAGAATCGAAGCGTCCAGTCGCCCGTGGTGAGCTGAATAAACTCGACAGGATTGGCGCCGAGACCGTTGTGGAAGCCGCGCCAGACGAGCATGCCCATCGGGACCAGGCAAAGAAAGAAAACCGCGACCTTCGTCCACTTGCTGATGAGTAGAGAGCGCATTTTGCAGGACGCAGCCTAATAGTTCTTCTTCAGGTCCATGCCGTTATACATGCTGGCGACCTGATCGCTGTAGCCGTTGAACATCAGCGTCTCGCGCCGGAAGATTTCGCCGAGGCGGCGCTCCTTGGCCTGGCTCCAGCGCGGATGATCCACGTGGGGATTCACGTTGGAATAGAAGCCATATTCGTTCGGAGCGGACAGATTCCACGTAGTCGGCGGCATTTTGGACTGGAACTTAATCTTGACCAGGGACTTGATGCTCTTGAATCCGTATTTCCACGGAATCACCAATCGCAGGGGCGCGCCATCTTGATTTGGCAGAGATTCACCGTACATCCCCACGCAAAGCAATGTGAGCGGATTCATGGCTTCGTCCATGCGAAGGCCCTCGACATAGGGGAATTCAATCCCCGCCCAGCGTCCTTGAGGCATTTGTTTCGAATCGAAATAGCTTTGAAAGGCGACGAACTGTGCCTTGGGCGTGGGTTCGACGAGTTTCACAAGACTGCTGAACGAAAATCCTATCCAGGGAACCACGATGGACCAGGCCTCGACGCAGCGATGCCGGTAGATGCGCTCTTCGAGAGGCGCGATCTTCAGGATCTCATCCATCGTGAACTTGCGGGGCTTGGCAACATCCCCTTCGACGGAAACCATCCAGTTGGAGGTATTGAACTTCTGAGCGTTCTTCGCGGGGTCGGACTTGTCTGTGCCGAATTCGTAGAAATTGTTGTAGTGCGTGACGTCCTCGTAGGAGTTTTGCTTTTCCGTGGTGCTAAACGGGCTCTTGATGACGTCGCTGAATTTAGTTGCCGCAAGCGCGGTATGAGAGGGCATGCCTAACTCGAACAAACGCTTCCCTGCTAGCGTAGTCGCGCCAACAATTCCCATGGCCTGCAGGAATTTCCGCCGGTCCAGAGACACCTGCTTCGGCGTGACGTCCGCGTAGATCAAGTCCGTGGCCTTACGGATCAACATTTAGCTCCTCCCACACGAATTGTGTTTCTTCTCATTATGCTACCGCTCTTCCGCGCATGACGAAAAGCTTAACAGAACGCTTTCAGCTACTTGAATCTTGGAGAGCGGGTTTCGCAGTCCCAATGCATAGGAGTCGCCTGCCAAGCCTAAGGTTACAAGGAGACTGCGGCTTGAGAGGGACAGAACTTAGGGCCGCCCGCTGAGCTTGGCAAGGACTTTCTGTGCGGCTTCTACGCCGTGATATTGGGCTTCCTCGAAAATGGAGATGCCACTGACATCGGAGTTGGCGAAGAGGACGCGATCATGGAAGCGCTCGATGTGGCGGCGCTCTTCAGACAAAATGGACCCGGGGGCCGGGCGAATCATGGCGTGCCCCATGCGCATGATGTCAATGCGCGAAACGCACTGGCGAATATCGCGGTGAACCCGTTCCAGGTCGCGCAGAATGGCATCTTTCCAATAGGCCCAATCCTTTTCGAGCAGGAGCCGGCGGTTTTGCGATGGTGGGCCTTCCGCAAGCGCCCAATAAAACGTCCAGACCGTGCGGTCAATATTCGTTCGCAAGCTCTGATGCATGGCATCCACGTAGCCAAGCGTTGGCGAATCGAGAAAGACTGTATCCCAGGAAGGCTCAGCCCCGCGCGACTCTGGGTAGCGGTCCAAGGTCAGGTTGGCAGTGAGCCAGGGGGAGTAAACAAAATCGCCCAGGCGGCGGAAATTCTCGAACAGATAAGGAGCAAGAAACGTGGGCGCAGCGAAGATGAGAAATTGAGCCTGGTACTCCGTGTCGCCCGAAAAAACGCTGACGTCGCGACGAGTCGCCGTGATGCGATGGACCATTTGGCCCGTCCGGGTATTTTGGCTCACTCGCTCAAGAAGCCGGCGCGTGATCCAGCCATTGCCTTCGGGCCAGGTGAGAGGTCCCTTCTCCTCGAGTTCGCGGGAAGAAAAATAATGGATGCCAGCCCAGGCGGAGGTGTCCGCGGCCAATGCACCATAATCGTCACGGCAGGCGTAGTTCATATACCAAAGCAACAGCCTCGAGTCGAAACCTTGTTGGCGAAGCCAATCAGCGAAAGAAATACGATCCAGAGCTTCGTCCTTGGAAGAGCGGCCAAGCTCCAAAGGAATCGTGAACGACCCGCTCTTTCGGAATTGCGCAAAAAGATTCTCGAGTCGCTGGAACTGCTCGCGGTCTTTTTGCGTCAGGCCAACGGCAGGTTCAATTCCATCCTGCCAGCGGCCGTAGAGAAAGAGCCGCTCCTGAGGAGAGAATGCAAGATAACGCTCTTCCCACTGGCCATTTTTCAGGACGCCGAGATCCTCAAAGAGTTCTCGAACGTAGGCGGCTTTCGGTCCTGGAACGGGAACATAGTGAGCCGCCCACGGATACGCGGTGATTTCGTTTTCGCCCCAGCGGGCGTTGCCGCCTGGCTGTCCATTCATCTCGAGAAGAACAAAATCAGTGAATCCGCGCTTGCGCAGACGCCAGGCGGCGCTCAGTCCGGCAATTCCACCTCCCACAATAACCACGGGGAATTTTTCGATGCGGTTTGCAGGCGGAAGCGCGGCGCGGTCGCGCAAAAGATGACCCATTTGGAAGGAGTCATTTACAAAACTACCTTCAATCCTCTTTTCGCTTTTGAGAGAGAGACCGATTAGCGCCGCGCCGCCAGTCTCCAGAAACTTACGCCGGCCCTGCTTCAATGACTGATGTCCTTCCAGTCGTTTTCGTAAGTGCGCACAAGCACTTGATTGTTGAGCTCATTAGGCGGCATGGAGAGAGGTGACATGTCCGGCGGAAATTGAAACAATGCGGGCAGGCTGTCCTTGCTGATGAATCGAAGCCCGGAGGGAAATTGCGCTGGCGCAACATAATCACGCATTCCTGCCAAAACGAAGCCCCATTCACCAAAAGAAGGAACATAGACGTGGTACGGATACGTTTGTAATCCAGCTTGTTTGATAGTTTGCGCGATGCACCAGAAAGAGTCGCGGGCGAACATCGGCGAGGTGCTTTGGACCACCATCAATCCTTGTGCGCTGAGATGGCGGGCCACAGCACGATAAAACGCGACCGTGTAGAGCTTGCCAAGCGAATAGTTCGTCGGGTCGGGAAAGTCAATCACGATGAAGTCGAAGCTGTCGGTGTTGGAATCGACCCACGGAAAAGCGTCGGCGTTGACGACGTGGATGCGGGGAGAAAGCAGGGATTTGTCGTTCAGTTTCGTCAGCATTGGGTGTGAGGAAAAGAGCTTGGTCATCTCGGGATCGAGATCCACGAGCGTGATGCTTTCGACCTGGGAGTACTTCAGAATTTCGCGTGCCCCAAGGCCATCGCCGCCGCCGAGAATCAGGACGTGGCGCGGCGCCGGAACCGCCGCCAATCCTGGATGAACCAAGGCTTCGTGATAGCGGTATTCGTCTCGCGAGCTGAATTGAAGATGACTGTTGAGAAAGAGGCGAAGATCATCTTTGAAGCGCGTCAGAACTAAATGCTGGTAGTGAGTATCTCGCGCAAAGATGATTTCGTCGGCGTAAATATTGTCTTCGGCGGTCGCAGTGATGTAACGAGCTTCAGCGATGCCGGCGCCCAGGCCGCAGAGCACAACCAGGCAGGCGAGACGCAGACCGCGGGTTCGCGTGAGCTGATTGGCGAAAAGGAACGTGCTCCACAGCGCGACAGCGGCATTAATCAAGCCAAACAGCATAGCCGAGCGAACCAACCCGAGCCGCGGCACGAGCAAAACAGGAAACAAGAGAGAAGCGCCAAGCGCGCCGAGGTAGTCAAAAGTCAGGACATGCGCGATGACGTCGCGAAAATGATAGCGATCCTTAACAATGCGCATCAGCAGTGGGATTTCGAGTCCTACGAGAACGCCCATCACTACGACCAGCGCGTAAAGAATCAACTCGAAACCCTGGGTAAACGCGAACGCCAGCATCAGCAACGCGGAGGAAAATCCACCGACCACACCTAAAAGCAGCTCGATCCACACAAAACGATGAACCAGCCCGCGTTGAATGTAGCGAGAAAGGGCGCTACCGATTCCCATGGCGAAAAGGTACGTACCGATGATCGTGGAAAACTGAAAGACGCTGTCGCCGACGAGGTAGCTCGCGAGTGTTCCCGCAACGAGCTCGTAGATGAGCCCACAAGCCGCAACTAGCAGCACGGAAATGAACAGCAAAATGCTCATAGGCCGTCAATGAATGGCAGAAGCGATGATGATGCAAATGCCGATGGACATCGCACCCACCAGAATGGCCAGCGCCATGTTGTGCTCCTGTACGATCTCCTTCCAGAGATGATAAGGCGTGAGCTTGTCCATCACCACGAACGCGATGACGAACACCACAATCCCGATAAAGGCAAAGACCAGTGCGGCAACAATGTTGGCGAGCGGAACGAGATTCATTTTTACTTGCCTCCAGTGTAATGGTGATAGCTGCTGTAAACCGAGCGGTACGACCCAGGGTTATCGCGGACCGATTTGGGAATGTTCTTGACCTGGTCGATCGTGTCGAGGCTCCAGCCGCGGTACTGGCCGAAAGCCACAGTGCCAAGGGTGAGAAGTCCAAAAAGGAGATAGAGCTTTCGAAACATCAGTCGTCATCCTCCGAGTTACCGCTTAGATCAGAGATTTGCATGGGTGGATGGTCGCTTTCGGACCACCGCGAGCGCTCGAACGTATACCACCGCAAGGAAATCGCTAAGGGAGGCAAGAGCAACGCGGCGAGGGCGATGCCATAGATTCCGAAAACTGAAACGCCTCGAGTGAGTTGTACGGAGTAAGAAATCGCGCGGACCGCCGGGTCCACCTCCGGCTCGATTCGCAAATAGTAGTGGCCGGAAGGAACGCTTGGAAGCACCACGTTGTCTTCGCGGTTTCCTTCAGACCAAGAGCCGTCACTGTCGTAGCCGGCGTAGTAGCTGATTTCGCGCCCAAAGTCCCAGGCCTGTCCTGTATCCTGGTTAATCAGCGCGTAATTGAGATAGATCCACTCGTTGCTTACGGGAGCCCAGGTTTTTACCTGGACGGTCGAAGGGCGGCCTTTCAGCTCGAAAATGTCGGTAACGAAGGAGGATTCGCCAACTCCATTTGCGCGTTCCCAGTGATAAGTTTGCTGAAAGACCTGCTCTTTTTTTGCAGTGAAATCGAAGCCCATCATCAAACCCACAAGAAGAATGGCGAAGAGGACGAAGATGGCCCAGATGCCCTGGACGTTGGTGGTTATGGGCGAAGGCTGGTTTTCATAAACGCCTTCAGCTGCGGGGGGGCTGCCGGGCAGCTTGAATGCATCCCAAATCTCCCGGCCATACATGTACTCGCCAACCGACCAGGTCACTTCCTTGTCCATTTTTTCACTGGAAAGAACGCGCGGAGGATGGACATAGTCCGTCACGATGGCGTGCTCCCCGACACGCACCTGCCAGGGAAATTCACCTAGAACGAAATCGGTATTGGCGTCTGATGTTTGGAAGTGTTTGTAGACTTCGCCTAGGTAATTGGTCGTCCCACTCGAGGAGGAGAACATTCCGCCTCCAATCATGGGAAGCTCCTTGCAGATGCTGATGTCATTCCAATGGCCGTTGTACTCACTCAGGTAACGAAATCCCTTGTACGGATTGAACAAAACATATTCATGCCAGGGATACGTGATTCCTTCGATCTTGGCGTGCCGCCGTTGAAAGCCGATGACTTCGTAGTCCGTGCCACGAAGTTTGCCGCGCGTGCCAAGCGGAATCAGGGGATTAACGTCGCTGGTCAGTTTTTCGAACTGCTGGAGGATGGCGAGATTCGGATCCTTGGCGTCGAGGATGCATCGGCAACTTCCGCACGCGACCGTTTCCGCTTGTCCGAACGTACGAAGCGTGATCGCAGCGCCGCACTTCGGGCAATTGAGCGCTTGCACTTGCGGCTTGGGCGGCGGTCCTGAGAGTGGGGGAGTGCTTGCGCTCATCACCAGCCTTCAAAACTGCGCAGATTCTTTAGCTTGAGTTGCTCGAATTCCACGAACTCGCCTAAATAGAGAGCGGGCTCGGGATCGCTGTAATCGAGTGTGGCAAATCTGCCCGTTTCGCTGCGAAGGTCAATGAAAGTAACGTTGTCTTTGTCCCAGTATTGAAACGGCAATTCTCCTTCCACACCGCGATAATGCGCGGGAGTGATGACGCTCACCGTGTAGCGCTGGCCGTCCCAGATGAATTGATTACCGACTTCAACCTTGGCGGCTGCGGGCAGATTCGGCGCTTTCGAGGAGAATGAGACGGCATATTCTTGCTGCGCATCGGAGAGCCATGCGCTCGTGCCGTCATTCATCATTACGTGCCACTCGTTCCACGCGCCCTGATCGTATTCGTAAACGATCCTCCCAACAACCACAAAAGCTTTGTTGCGATAGATGCCTTCGGTATTGAGCTGAATCGGTGACCCATCCGGCGGAAGGTCGGCGACCTGGCCGACCTTCTTGAGGTCGACATCGGTGCGCACAAGAATGCTCTTGCAGTATTCACAGACAGTTTGCACGCTGCTGGACCAGCGGAAAACAATCTTTGCTCCGCAGTTGGGACAATTAGCCGCGGGCTGCGTCATCGCGACCGTCTCTCCAAGTTGACAGGGAAGCGCTTGGCTTCAATCACTGGCAGCCTGCTTCCATTTCAGCTCGTACGGACGCTGCAAACGGCGGACCGAAACCGAATCCGCAGCGAACAAGTCCTTCAGAGCCGACTCGAAGTCCCATTCGTGGCGAGGAACACAACAGAAAAGATTGAGGCAGAGCGAACCGTGCTCAGGAAACGTGTGACACGCTAGATGAGATTCAGCAAGGAGACATAGGCCAGTGATTCCCCCGGTTCCAGGAAACTGATGCCATTGTGGTTCTCCCACGGGCCGGAGATGCATTTCCTGAATCATTCTGTGGAAAAGATTTTCCAGCGCGGCGGAGTCTCGCAGCGCCTGCGAGGAACACCCAAAGGCTTCGACGACCCACTCGATCCCGTTCATGGCGCGTGTTTAGCCCTGAGGCTTGCCACATTCCGGGCAGAATTTCGCGCTGCGAGGGATGGACTTGCCGCATTCCGTGCAGAATTTGGCGTCCGCTGCCGGAGTGCCTGCCGCGCCGCCTGCAGGAGCAGCTCCTCCGCCCGATCCAGAAGTTGATTTTTTCACGGCGTCCATCATGGCCTGCCCCATGGCCACGCCTGCGCCCAATCCCGCTCCAACGCCCACGCCTCCGCCGCCCTCGTTCGCGGCTGCGATGGGGATAGATTGCGCAACTTCGTATTGCGTGTAGCGGCCCATGTCTCCAACCATGGTCATGCCAATGCGCTGATCGAGAATTTTCTGCAGTTCCTCGGGGAGCGACAGGTTTTCCACCACAAAGCTGTCCAGCGTCAGCCCATATTCCGTGAAAGCCGGTTTGATTTGCTCACTGATTCTTTCGGCGAGCGCGTTTTGATTGGCAGCCATATCAAGGAAAGGGAGCTGGCTGGACGCGAACGTGTCCGTCATCTTGGCAATGATGGTGTTTCGCAACTGGCCCTCGAGATCAGCGGTACGGTAAAGGTCGCGAGTGCCGCTGATCTTGCTGTAAAACGCTTTCGGCTCGCTCAAGTGATAGGAGTAAATGCCGAAGCCGCGCAGGCGAACCGCGCCGAACTCCTTGTCGCGAATGGTAATCGGGTTTGGCGTGCCCCAATGTTGGTCGGTCTGAATGCGCGCGGAGAAAAAATAAACATCGGACTTGAATGGCGATTTGAACGCTTTGTCCCAGTTCTTCAAGTAGGTGAGGATAGGCAAAGTTTGCGTGTTGAGCGTGTACAACCCCGGCCCGAAAGCATCCGCGACCTTGCCTTCGTTCACGAACACTGCGAATTGCGACTCGCGAACGGTCAGCTTGCCGCCGTTCTGAATTTCGCGATCCTGCATGGGATAGCGATAGGCCAGAATGCCTTCTTCCGGCTCGACCCATTCGATGACGTCAATCCACTGTTTGGCGATGAAGTCACGAAGGCTCATAGGGCCTCTCTTCTGGCGCGCTTTTTTGCGAGGAAGCGGCCTGTGAAGGCGATGCTACGGTGCTAATCAGAAGGCTGTCAATGGTTCTCATAAAAATGCAAACGCAGGAATATTGCTGTTGGCAATTTGAGGAGCAGGAAGCCTTCGAAAGCCGCGTAAAACAAGAGGACATTTGCAATCCGAGATTGCAGAAATATTACAAAGAATCAAGCAGCTCTCGACCGCTATAGAGACTTCAGAAGCCGTACTTGGCGATTACGGCTTTCTGCTGCTTGCCGATGAGCGCGAGGGCGGCGTGTTCCGCGGGAAGTTTCATGGTGAGCCGGGCGCCAGTGACGGCGTCTCTCAAATCGATAGCGGCATCGCCTTCATTTTCCGATTCCAGGATGTAAAGCACGGAGTCCTGAAGTTCGGTGGCCGAAATCAGAACGCTTGAAGACAGGGTAGATTGCAATGCGAACGGCGGTTGCGTCTTGAGTGTTGCCAAAACGTAGTTATAGACGGATGCCACCGGTTCAAGCCCTTCGGCCAATTCCACCGAGTAGGAAGACCAATAGATCTTCCCTTTGCCCGAAGGAATTTCCTTCCAGGATGCACCGTCGCTGAAACGCGCAGCCTCCAGGGAAAATTGCTTTTGTTGGTCGAATGAAAGAGGAATCGTCTTGCCGGGCAAGTGAATTTCCGCGCCGCGATAGCTTTGTGGTTCGATTTGCGCGGTTAAACCGAGGTCATGCGGGCGGTCGCGGAACTGCCAGTGTTCGTTGCGCGAGACCGGTCCGGTGATCAGGAGATCCCCGCCCCCCTTCACGTAGGCAAGCAAGGCCTGCCAAGTGGTTTCCGTCAAGGACTGCGGCGAGGGAAGGATTACCAACTGCGGCGTGCCCAACTTCACGATTTGGTTTTCGGCAATGACGTAGGGCGTGATATGCAATTCATAGGCGAGAGCACGAACGGCCTTCTGCTGCGCTTCGAGCTGCAGGTCGGCAAGGACGGAAAACTGCGCGGCCTGCGACGTGACGATGGCAACTGAAGGCTGGCGCGGATTTTGCAAGTGGCTGTGAAGGGATTTTGCAAAGCTCGCAAAATCACGCATCACTGTAGCTTCAGGCTTTTCCGTGCTATCGGCACGCAAAGCGCCGATGGGCGACTCGTTTGCATCGGTCATATAGGAATTCGTATTCCACAACCACTCTATGGCGCCGGAGCCTTGCACAAAAGAAAGCGCGACTTTGCGCTCGAAAAGTGAAGCTTCTTGCTCCGGAGTGAATCGCGCGGATTCGTCCAAATTGATTTCACGCTGCAGCCCGGTTTCTTGAATGAGCATGGCCTCGCCCGGCTGTTTTGCGGTAAGCGAATCCCAGAGGAGGGAATCGTTGCCCCACCAGGAATGGTTGGTGGTGAAATCAACTGCTGGTGCATAAAAAGCGGGAGAGAGGCGATCCCTTACGCCGCCTTCGTCCTGGCCAACGGTGATGAGCTGCTCTGAGCCTGTAGCGCGGATTTTCTCGCGCATCGCTCGGACCCAATCCACGAAGGTCTCTTGCGCGAAGAGAAAATAATCGTAAACGCGAAGCGAGTTGTGGCCGGTGTACATTCCCCGCGAGCTGAATTCGAGTTCGCCGGGAAGAGAAATGGTTCCCGCAATGGAATCGGGAAGCACCTTCCAGCCGGCAGCAAGCGCGGCGCGGTCGGGGTAACGCTTCGAAAGCCATTGATTCCAAGCGCCCAGCTCGATGGGATCGCCGTTCGGCCGCGTCTGCCACAGGTGTTGCGAAATACTCGGCTCGTTAATGAGGTCCCAAGCCAGAAACGGAACATCGTGGAAGCGCCCGACAACCGTGGAGACTAGCGTTTGTTGTTTGCGGAGCGCGTGTGGGTCCAGATATGGATTAACGCCGCCGAGAATTTCCGGAAGAAATGCGAAAAAGTTGAATTGCACCGGCAGTCCATGTTTACGTGCAGTCATCAGGTAGGCTTCGAGGGTGCGAAGCGTGCGTTCGTAAGGCTGGCCGTTTTCATCGCAGAACTTGTCCCAGCCCGTCCACCAGCCGGTGCGCAGCATATTCAGGCCGGCAGCTTGGATTTGCGCCATGTCGCGGTCCCAGACGTAAACGTTGGGGTGATCGAAATAGAGGCGTTGTACTTCGCTCGACATGTAAGTGGTGCCGACAACGGCGAGTGGATGCCCATCGAGTTCGAAGAAATCATGATTGACGGAAAGCCGCGGGCCGGAGCGCAGAAATTCGGAGTCGCGAATCCAGAAGCCCGAGCGGTAAACGGTGCGAACCTTATTTCCTTCCAAGAGCTCGGCCTGAATAATGTGGAATCCCTTTTCTTTAGAGGCAGGAAACAAGATGGTTTGTGGCGCGGACAAATTTGCGGTTTGCACCTCGCGCTGAGAAGGCTGGGCTTCGGGAAACTCGCTAATTCGAACGGTGAGCGGCGCCGACAGTTTTTCTGTGGCGTGCCAAAGGACCTCCACCTCTACGGGCTCGCCCGGTAAGTAAAGAGGGAGCGTGGGGCGAGCCGTGAATTCTTCGGAGCCGTGCCGCGCGCGTTCGGCAAGCGTGTGAATCAAAGTGACTGCATCATTGGTTGCCACAAACTGTGAATCGAGTTCAGCGGTGAGAAAAATCCACCGGCCGCCGTCAAAAGCATTTCGCAGGTGGTCGATTTCCATGGCCGGCGCGGCCATCTTGCGGCCGTCTTTCACGCCCCAGGCGAGCGGATCCAGCCGTGCGTCAATCGAGCCGGCCGAGCCGCCGCGATTGTAAAGGCCCACTGCGCTTAGGCGAATAATGGGGCTGAACGCGCGCTGCCAGGAGAAGCGCGGCAAAGTGATCGTGAGGTCCGGATTGTTCTGAAACTCCATTCTTGCAGAACTCGGCGTGGTCTGGAATTGATCTATGGATAACTGCTGGATGAACCGCACGCTGTATTCGCGCACATGCCAGCCGGAGTCGTTGTGATAGGCGGCGCGCGTGAGAGGACGGCCACCGAGAACCAGCAAGTTTCCTCCGTGTTGCAGAAACTCGCGGATGGCCGGCCAGTTTTCTTCCGGAAACACAGGGCCGTAGGGAAGCACGAGCAATCGCGTAGCAGACTCACCCAATGCCGAAGCGAGTTGATCTGCGGAGACAAAGCGAGCTCCTGTGAGCGCCTTTTCGAGTTGCGTTTGCGGAATCACCGGTGAATCCGCCGAAGGAAAACCCGTTTCATGCAACACAACAACCGGCGAGACTTCTTGTGCGAGCAAAGGCGGCGAAAACAGAAGAGTTCCAAAGCAAAGAACGAAAGCCAAGGCCAGGAATCCAGACTTGCTCATTTCTCACCCAGTGCGACTAGAGTGTCGATTCTCGCGACACTTTATAGCACGCCGCCCCTCCACTCGTGTAACTCGCAATAGTTTTTTCTTCGCGCCAAAGTGTGTCATCATCCTGCCCGGCTGCACGCTCCAAACTTTGGTGATGCTCAATAAAAAACGGACGTGAATTTCTATGGAAAATGTATCCGTTCGTAGTACGGCAGTGACAAGCGAAAGGACGGCTAACTATGCCGGTCCACTGGCGATACTCACGACCCTCTTCTTTATGTGGGGCTCGCTCACTTCTTTGAATGATGTGCTTATTCCCTATGCGCAGCATGTTTTCAAGATTGAGCTGGCCGCCAGCATGCTGATTCAGACCGCCTTCTTCTCTGCCTATTTTGTATTCTCGATTCCCGCGGCCAAGATCATCGATTGGATTGGCTACAAGAAAGCTATTGTGGTCGGGCTGCTTACAATGGTTGTCGCTTGTCTCGGCTTCTTTCCCGCGGCAAAGATTCCCTCATTCCCGTTTTTTCTTGCTGCTTTAATTCTCTTGGCAACCGGAATCACTATCCTCCAGGTAGCCGCGAATCCTTACGTCGCGGTGCTCGGAAGACCAGAGACCGCGTCTAGCCGTTTGAACTTGACGCAGGCTTTCAACTCTCTGGGGACCACGATCTTTCCATGGATCGGAGCGCACTTAATCCTTCGCACGACGGCTGCGGCGATGAGTGCTTCGCAAGAAGCGGACGCCGTGATCCGTCTTTACGTCTACTTCTTCGCGACGGCGCTGACCCTCCTTGCCATCGGAATTGGGCTGTCCAGACTCCCCAGGATGGCGTCCGCGGAACACCACATCGGCGAGAAGATTGAGGATTCCGTGTGGAAGCATCCGAATCTGGTCTTTGGGGCGATTGGGATTTTTGTCTATGTTGGTGGTGAGGTGGCCATTGGTAGTTCCATCGCGAACTACTTGGCACTGGACAACATCGGAGGGTTCCTTTCGTTGGCCACAATTCCTGATGCCGCGGCGCGATACCGGGCGGCCTTGAGCGAAGCCGCAAAATACATCTCCGTATATTGGATGGGAGCAATGTTTGGCCGTTTTATCGGATCGGGGCTTCTGCAGAAAATCAGGCCAGCCAAGTTGCTGGCGCTTGCTGCGGTCATGGCTGGACTGCTGGTGACTATTTCAGTGTTTAGCAGCGGACATGTCGCGATGTGGTCGATTCTCTCCGTGGGATTCTTCAACTCGATCATGTTCCCCTGCATTTTCACCATGGGAATCGAGGAACTCGGTCCGTTGACTGGTAACGGTTCCGGCATTTTGAATATGGCCATTGTGGGCGGTGCCGTGATTCCTTGGCTTGTTGGAAAAGCGGGCGATCTCATTAACCATCGCTACTATCCCGGAATGATCCAAGGCGAGACCAGTTGGGGGCAGGGGATTCACTATGCCTTGATTGCCACAGCCTTCTGCTATCTTTACATCCTTTTCTTTGCCGTAAGCGGCTCGAAGCCAAACAGCGTGCGTTATTCCAAAACCTGATGGGATTGATTCAACACAAATGACGGCGTCCCAAGAGAAAACCAGCAGTTGGGCAATTGGCGTGGACGTGGGCGGCACGAAAGTGGCCGCGGGATTCGTTGACGCTCAGGGCGAGATTCATCAGCACACGCGCGTGCCGATGAATTCCCGCGGTACAGCGGAGGAAGGACTCGCCGCCGTTACGGGGGCGATCGACGAGTTGCTGAAGCTTGCGCCGAAAACAGACAGCGCGCCAAGGCGCATCGGAATTTGCGCTCCGGGACCGCTCGATCCGCACACGGGCGTTGTGTTGAATCCTCCGAATGTGACTTGCTGGCGGAACTATCCGCTCGCCGCCGAAATTGCGCGACGTTACGGCGGCACGGTGAAATTGGAAAATGACGCCAAGTCGGCCGGGCTTGCCGAGGCACTTTGGGGAGCGGGCCGCGGTTATCGAAATGTTTTTTACACCTGCATCGGCACGGGCATCGGCGCGGGAATTCTTTTTGACGGGCGAATCTATCACGGGCGTACTGGCGCTGCGGATGAGGCCGGGCACATGGTCATCGACTATCGTGGGCCAGTTTGCGGATGTGGGAAGAGAGGCTGCATTGAAGCGCTTGCCTCCGGCACTTCCATCGCAAAAAAGGCACGGGCACGCATTGCGGAATCAACCGGACGAAAATCAGCCATGCTCGACCTTGCCGGTGGACAAATGGAAGGGGTCACGGCCGAAATTGTCGGGCACGCCTATGCCGCTGGCGATTCGCTGGCGAAAGAGATTCTCCTTGAAACCGTTGAATTGGTGACGATCTGGCTCGGCAACATCGTGGATTTGTTGGAGCCTGATGTGATTATTTTTGGCGGAGGCGTGGCGGCAATGCTGACACCCTTCTTTGGAGAGATCCGCAAAGGCTTACCAGCTTGGTGCATGAACCAGCGCTGCGTGGAAATCCCGATTGTTCCCGCGCGCTACGGAGCGGAATCCGGAATCGCCGGCGGCGCGGCGCTCTGCATGTTTCCTGGCGCGTCCGAGTAATCGTTCGAAACCTTCAGCACGCACGAATGCACAATGCTATGAGCTACGAACTTGTCCTCTTTGCCTTGGCGTGAGGCTACTTCAGGTTGACTTTCTCGCTTAGCGGAAGGCTCTGTG
>Ga0209166_10001045_pt1 | contig 24742 bp, 18 predicted proteins | sample Coa_R1_3_FD_187151 | JGI IMG/M metagenome (GOLD analysis project Ga0209166, IMG submission 187151) | Surface soil microbial communities from Centralia Pennsylvania, which are recovering from an underground coalmine fire - Coalmine... | ecosystem: Environmental > Terrestrial > Soil >...
AAACGCTTTCCAGTTGCGGATTGTGATAAAGGACATAAACCGGTCGTTGATGCTTGTGCAACGATTGTCTGAGGTTTCCCAATGCACTGCGCAAACCCGCTTCCGGAAAGGGATTGAACAGATAAATCACAAGGGGCCCCTCTGGGAAGGGGAAACTGGTGGCGTCCCCGCAAGAGCATTCTATTGAAAAACACTTTTGCGACTCACTCTTGTAATGAGAGAGATTCTCCTGGCAGATGTGGTGCAGGGAAGGAAGCAGTTCTATTCCCATGATGCGGCGAAAAGGATAGTCGGAAGCCATCAACAGCGTACGTCCTTTACCCGAGCCGAGATCTAAGAAAGTAAAATCTCCAAACGTCAGATTTGTAGTTTGCCGCAGTGTTTCCAGCATTTCGCTGAACAGTGCGGGTTCGGTCGGCTGATAAGGCGAATGAAACGTGCCCAGCAGACGGTCGCGCCATCCCACGGCGGCGCTGGTTGTGTCGACGCGATGATCCCAATCGTAATCGGCGTCTCCGTAGCACTGGCGAAGCCGGGCGGGTGTCGAGTTTCGCAGAAATTCCCATAACGCGGTCAGCAGGTCATGAGTCGCGGCAAAAGGTCCCCGACGCGATGCGATGTCGGACCAGTATTTGCAAGCAGCCGGAAAAATGCGATGTGTGTTCTGACCGGAGCGGTCCACGGACTCATTCTCCCAGATGTGGTGCTCAGCTTAGGAGAAAACTGGCTCCAGGAGGTTAGGGATGAGTGTGGAACTTGGGAGGACCCGGTTTATAGTCCGGAGGCACTCCCTTGGTAATGAACGGGAAGTCGTCGGGTTGGGCTACCAGTACCTGGCCACCAAGACTCAGTTCATAAGGGTTGCCGTCGGGGTCGAGTGGAATGTCGCGCAGGTGTTCCGCGGCTGCGACTTCGAAGAGGCTCGTGGGCAGGCGCCCGGTATTCTGGCTGAAGCGTGTAACCGCGGCTTGCAACATGGTCACGTCCTCGTCAACTCGGATGGCGCGTAAGTGTTCCAAGGCATTCTGCCGAATGTTAGCTTCATGGTTCGATTCATAGGTGGCGGTCCATAGCATTTTGGCTGTGGCATAGTCAGCGCCGTGCTCGGCCATTTGAGCCGCCAGGATCTTCAAAAACGGATGCGCATTCGGAGCATTCGAGCCTTGCTCAAATACCTCGCCGGCTTTTTTGTAGTCCTTCAATTCGGTGTAGTAAACGAAACCGAGATCGTAGTAAAGGTGCCAATTGTCAGGATTGTGCTTGATCCCGTATTTCATCAGTTCAATCGCACGCACCGGTTCTCCAGCGCCATTGGGCGGGCGGGGAGCCAGGAAACTGGCTCCGAACTGGTACGCAGGAATCATGTGAGGGTCGAGCGCAGTGGTGATCTCGAGTAGAGGGCCGAGTTCATTGTAACTACGGTTACGCAACAAATGGTGATGGCCGAAGTATTGCACGGTGCGGGTCCAGTAAATACACGCCATCAGGCCATCAAAGCCGAGGCTGGCGCGCTTAATGATTTTTGGAGAGGTGATGAAGAGGGCATCTGAAATCGTGGCTCGGGGCCGAATCTCATCAATATGGTGCAGCAGAAGGATGCTGGCGAGCATCGATAATGCCAATCCAACCGCGGCAAAGATTGTGGTGCGTCTTCGGGAAGTCATGGGGCTGAACTCCACAATGGAATTCCGCCAATCATTTAAGGTTCCTGCGTTCGAAAATCAAGACGGCTCCGAAGAGTGCCATTGCGGTATAGAACAATGCGTAGAAACTGTTTTGCAAAATGAGCTGCGCACTCACATGTTGTTCGTGCGCCACGGCGCTGATTACATTGAGCGCGGAAAAATTCGGCACCAGATAGGCTGCCCCCGTGGCAAGCCACCGGGTGAAGCCATGCGCCATGAAAGCAAATCCCCGTAGGTCTTCGGCAAAGCTGCCGATCACGAATAACGAAAAGGTGAACACTGCCGAGAGGAGGGGAGAGGAAAATGACGAAAACAGCAAGGCTACGGAACAAACGATCAGGAATTCAAGAATGATGAAATAAAGAGCTACCAGGATGAAGGCGTCGCTGGCGGAAAACTTGTGAGCGACGTAGAGCAAAGCGCCGAAGACGCCGATGGCCATAAAAAACGTGTTCACGACCAAGGTGCCGGCAAGCCCGAAAAACTTCCCGACAATAAACTCCCACCGGCGTACTGGGCGCGACAGAACGGTATACAAGGTGCGCTTCTCGATTTCCTTTGAAACCAGGCCGATTCCGATAAAAATGGCGATCACGATACCGAACAGAGAAACTGCGCTCAACCCGAGATCGACGACGACCAGGCGCTCGATATCAATGGAAATTTGTCCGACGAGCACTGCGGCACCGGAAAGCAGCAGAGCGAAGGCGATCAGGTTATAAAGCACCCGGTCGCGGACGGCTTCCCGGAACGTATTCGATGCGATGTGAATGATGCGGGCGCTCATGCTGAAGTACCTGCCGTGGTTTGGGAACTCTGCAGCTTCTCAACAAAATAGGCCTCAAGCGAGGTGCGCAGCGGAGTAATCGCGATCAAGCGAATGCGTTCGCGGCGAAGCGCGTCAATGGCAGCATCCTGCTGCGTTTCAGGAACGACGGCGCGTACAGTATCTCCCGTGATGTGGCAATCAGCGCCCAACGCCTTCATCGCCGCCGGAACTTCAGTGCCTTGCCAGATCACCTCCACTTTCCCTTGCACACTGGAGGTCAAATCTGCCACCGCCCCGACCCCGCGCAATTCGCCCTGGTGAATGATGGCGACGCGGTCGCAGAGCGCTTCTGCGTCGGACAGTATATGGGTTGAGAAAAATACAGTTTTACCCTCGTGCTTCAGTTGCTCCATCAGATCGCGCACTTCCCGGCGGCCGAGCGGATCGAGGCCGGACATGGGCTCATCGAAAAACACGAGCTTGGGGTTGTGCAGGATGGCTTGCGCGATTCCGGCGCGCTGCAGCATGCCTTTGGAGAACTTGCGGAGTTGAACGCCTTTAATATCCGTTAGGCCGACGCGGGCCAGGACTTCGTCAATGCGGCGTTTGCGATCCTTACCCGGAACCCCCGAAAGTTGGCCGTAATAATTGAGCAGTTCATGGGCGGTGAGATAATCGTAAAAATAAGGCTGCTCGGGAAGAAACCCGATTTGTGCCTTGACCTCGGGCTCTGTCCATTCATGGCCCAGAATACGGGCCGTCCCCGCGGTGGGAAAAACCAGGCCCATCAACATTTTCAATGTGGTGGTCTTGCCGGCTCCGTTTGGACCTAGAAAGCCGAAGATTTCTCCATCCTGCACGGTGAGATGAAGCGGCAACAGAGCGCGCTTCGGGCGCTTGCGCCAGAACCCCACCATGTAGGTTTTTTCCAGACCAAGAATTTCAATCGCAGGCATGGTTCGCAGCAGACATCGAAAGAGTTCTGAAGAACAATTATAAGCAAATCGACAACGTTGAAGCGCTCCGTTGCCATTACGATGGTCACGAGACCTGCAATCTGATCTCTGCGGATGAGTCGAGAGAGACCCACCGTCGGCGGTTTATTCTCACAGTGATATGAGAGGCGCGGGTTTACTGAGCCACGGGGAAGGCCACACACGCTGCCAGGGTGGTGACGGGCAAGTCGCCCGGATTCACCAGTTGCGAGCGCAGCACACCGTCATTCGACGTGCAGTAATCGTGATTTCCGGTGGTATGGGCATTCATGGGCGCCGCGCCGGCTACAAAGATTGTGTTAAAGGGGACCCCGACCGCAATGCCCGTAGCCAGGTAGAAGTACCCGCTCTTTCCGGAACCACCGGGAATGGAGGCAGACAGAGCGCTATCGACCAAACACGCGCTGGTGGACGCGGGCATGCACGGGGCGGCTCCGCCGAGCGATGCAATGTCAGCAGCGTAACCCACGCTTGGATAAGCGGTGTAATAGGTGACCTCGGCGCTTTTGATGGCGCTTAGGCCACCGGCCGCCGAGGCTTCGTTGGCGGCTAATCTTGCCTGAAGGAGATTCGGAATCGCAATAGCGGCGATGATAAGAATAATCGCCACCACAATCAGCAGTTCAATCAGCGAAAATCCTTTGCTCGAGTGCATTAGGAACCTTCCAGCTGAGAATGTTGCAGCTGAATGACCAAAAAGGCGACCATGGGGAGGACTTTGGTAACCAATGATTGGAAGAAGCCTGCAGAAAAGGGCCGAAAAACAAGCAAACTGGGATAGCCATTGTCGCGTGGTTCTCAACAACAGGGCTCGCTAGCCATTTTTTGGCGTACAGAATGACACCTTATGTCATCCTCCTCACGGGACGAACCCAGCTGACCAAGACGGCCTCCTCTGCTGGGGATGTCGTTTCGTCCTCAAATTCTTAATGCCGCAGGGCAACGACCGCCTGCTGAGCTTCGACGAGATCGGGAGAGATCTTCAGCGCCAGTTCGTAGGCAGCCAGTGCTTCAGCCTTGTTGCCTGTTTCGGCAAGTGTGCGTCCGAGTCCCAAATAGCTCTGAACGTTCGGCTGTAATTTCAGCGAAATGGCGAAATCGCGCATCGCATCTTGCAGCTTGCCTTGTCGTTCCGCAAGAAGCGCCATTCCAAACCAGGTGCTGAACCGGTTGGGGTTCAGTCGAATGGATTGTTCGAAGCTGGCGCGCGACTTGTTATCGTCACCTAAATCGTAGTAAGCAGAGCCCAGGTTGGAATACGCGGTCGCTAGAACCCGCGCATCAGTGGTTAGAGTGACGGCAAGTCTGAAGTATGGAATGGCTTCGGCAACCCTTCCATGTTGGTAGAGATAGAATCCGACGTTGGTGTGGGAAACCGGGTCGGCCGGTGCGAGCTGCGCTGCCCGCAGAAAATGCGAATAAGCTTCATCCGTACGGTTCAGCTCAACTAGCGCTCCACCAAACTGATCCTCAGCGACGAAGTTATTCTTCGTCACGTCGAGGGTATGGCCCCATAAGTCCAAACTGCTCTTCCAATAGCCGACCTGCCGGTAGGTGACAACCGAGAGCGTCATCAGCACGAACACCGCGGGTGCGATTTTCCATGCGAGGTGTAGCTTTGCGGCCTCGACGGCGTCCGCCACGCCCCACGCAATCATCACGAACAGGCCGACCAGCGGAATGTAAGCATAGCGATCCGCCATGGCTTGATTGCCCGCCTGCACGATTCCAATTACGGGCACCAGCGTGCCAAGAAACCAGAGCCATCCCGCCGCCAGATATCGGCGAGAACGTAGTTTCAGCACCAGAATACTCACCGCAATGAGAAACAGCACCGCGAGGGCAGCCTTCCAGGCAGACAGGGAATAGCCGGGATGCGGATACAGCGGAGCCAGATTGGCCGGCCATATTGCCTTCCATGAGTACATCAAATAGCTATAAAGGGCATTCTTCACACTGACACCGAGAGGGAATGTTGCCGCTAGTGCTCCTCCTGCACGCTGGGCGCGAATTGTAATCAGAGCGCTGACGGCTGAGAGTGCCAACAGCGGCAGTTTCTCAATTATCAGCATTCCGGCGCTAGCTTGCGGCGCCAACTGCGCATCATCGCTTGAGCCCTGGATCCTTCGCAGTGGCCAATAATCCAGAAGCAGGAGCACGCACGGCAGCGTGACCAACATCGGCTTCGATGCCAACCCTAAGCCAAACAGCACCGCCACTGCCAGATACCGTTTCCAGCCCGGTTTTCGCGCATACCATCCGTAGGCACCCAGCGTCAGCAGAAAAAACAGGGTGCTCAGGACGCTCTTACGTTCAGAAACCCACACCACTGATTCGACGTTGACGGGATGCAACGCGAAGACCGTGGCGACAAAGAAACTCAGCCCCATCCTCCGGGTGGCTTGCCACAGCAAAAAAAATAGCAACACCGAGCTCAGCGTGTGCAGAAGAATGCTGGTGAGGTGATGTCCGGTGGGATTGAGGCCGAACCACTGGCAATCGAGTGCGTGCGACATCCACGTTAAGGGATGCCAGTTCGCCTCAGCCGTGGAGGTCAAAGCCCACTGGACGGTCTGCAAGGTTAGTCCGGCCGAGACGTGAGGGTTCTCGGTGATATAGCGGTCATCATCGAAATTGATAAAAGGAAAGTGCGTCGCCTGGTTGTAAATCGTCAAAATGAATACGGCGAGCAGGAGCGAGAGAACAAATGCTCGCTTATGAGGCGCAGCAAACATCTGTTCGGAGGATGATCCGTTGTCTGCGTCCGTTTCTTCGAGTTCTGCCTCTTTGGCCTTCGCGGGTGCAATTGACAAGGAGAGCCTCCCGTTGATTATAGAAAGGCTTCGTGCCGCACTAGGCTCGCGATTCCGAGAAAGAATTACGGAGGTAACGTTTTGCTAGAGGTTTGGTTTTAGTGAAGAAAATACAAAAGGAGCAGCGATTTGCATCGCTGCTCCTTAGCTTGTGCCCCCCAGGTACTTGCCCAAACTAACTAGTTATTGAGCGGGTTGAAGCCCAGAATCCCGGCTTCGGTGCTCGAGCACTTGCCGGCGAGGTCGACCCGAAGGACCGCATCTTCCTCAGCGCAGAAAGCCTTGATGCCGGTCTGGTTCATGGCCAGAGGAACAGCCAGGATGGTGTAGCCGATGCTGACCGTACCAACCTTCGTTCCAGCGCCGGAGGTAAAGGAATACCCGCTCTTGCCAGTGGCCGCAGGGTTACCGTTGTTGGACAGCACGGAGTCGATCAAGCAGGCCGAGGTTGAGTTCGGAACGCAAGCTGCGCTCAATGGGCCGCCCAGATCGTTAAGGGTGGGCGCATAGCCGACGGTCGGATAGGCTGTCTGATAGGTGACCTGTCCAGTGGTTACGGTGCGAATCGACGCAGCGGCGGACGACTCATTGGCCGCCATACGCGCGCGCAGCAGGTTCGGAATGGCGATGGCAGCAATGATCAGGATGATCGCTACCACGATCAGCAGTTCGATAAGTGAAAAACCTCTTTGCTTCCGCATCTCTATTTTCTCCCCAAGGCTTTTTTGAGCCAATCGCCTATTCCTGTAGCACCCGCCCCTCCAAACCGGTGAATAATAAGGATGTTCAACTAAGTGGATTGATGTCAACATTCCAGAGTTGACATGTGGCCATTTTAAGCTCCGCCGACGGCACTTCGAAGCCGAGAATGACAATATGTGCCACCTATAGGCCGAAAAGCAGCATTGATCTTGCAATGGCAATTGTACTGCGGATGTCTCGCATCGGGTGGGCGGCTACGGGGATGAGAGACAGGGGAGAGGGAAAGCAAGGGTGTTAATTGCGCGTCGTCAGAGGCGCAAAAAAAAAGAGCAGCGAATTTACATTCGCTGCTCTTTGGCTTGTACCCTCCCCAGGTACTTGCCATACGCAAACTAACGTTAGTTATTGAGCGGGTTGAAGCCCAGAATCCCGGCTTCGGTGTTGGAGCACGCGCTGGCCAAGTCGACGCGAACCACTCCGTCTTCCTCAGCGCAGAACGCCTTGATGCCGGTCTGGTTGACGGCCAGAGGAGTTGCCAAAATCGTGTAGCCGATGTTAACCGTACCCGACGTCGTTCCCGCGCCGGAAGTAAAGGAATATCCGCTCTTGCCAGTCGCCGCGGGGTTGCCGTTGTTGGACAACACGGAGTCGATCAGGCAGGCCGACGTTGAGGCCGGAACGCAGGCTGCGCCCAATGCGCCGCCCAGCGAGAGAAGGTCGACCGAATAGCCGACAGTCGGATAGGCCGTCTGATAGGTGACCTGTCCAGTGGTTACAGTGCGAATCGACGCGGCGGCGGACGACTCATTGGCCGCCATACGCGCGCGCAGCAGGTTCGGAATGGCGATAGCAGCAATGATCAGGATGATCGCCACTACGATCAGCAGTTCGATAAGTGAGAAACCTTTTTGCTTCCGCATCTCTATTTTCCCCTTGTTTTCTGTGTTTGAATCTCTCTGGTCTTGTATGACCCAGTCGCTCTCAATATTGCATTTGCACAACCAAAATCGTTAGTTACCTTCGTTCCAAGACCATCTCCACGAAAAGGCTTTGTTTTCAGCAGAGGTGCCAACTTATCGAACTCGCTTCATCGGTCCGAGCGGGTCCACGGCTGGCAAAATTCGGCGTTGCGTCTGACAATTCCTGTCATTTTGGAGCTTTTGCCGCTCCATTCTGGAACGCTGCTGTTTGGCTTTCTTGCATTCGCTCCCCATGGACCTTCAAGACCAGCAGCCGAACATGCAGTCGTAAGGTGCTTCCAATGCCATTAAGCGAGAGTGACAGCAAAGAAAGAAAATACCCCGCCACGAGAATCAAAACACTGACTCGGATGCCAAAAATAGACCATTGGCGCGGCTCGGGACGATCAAATTGCCAGTCCCGGAAACATCGCGGGCGGGTAGTAACAATAGTATACAAGGCGCCTCGGCGGAATTGCCACCCACTGCAACAAATTCATCGCACAAAACGAAGCCACCAATCTCTCCGGAAGGACAAAGCCACGCGCGAACCTCCGCTATACAACCCGCGCATACTCCCGATTCGATTCACACGGTGATGCCTTTACGGGCGGGGGATCCACCTACGAATGACTTTGGTCACAGAATGATCGGGAAACTCAGTCGTGCGATGGGGGATCGCAGCGTGCGTTACAATGCTCGCGCTTAGCGGCAGAGTCTATGGCTATTCCAGAATTTCCAATCGTCGAACGTGACATTGCCCGAGCGTGGACGCTTCCGGCTGCGCTGTACACGGAAGGCTCCGTGTTCACCAAGGAGAAAGAGAATATCTTCTCGCGGAGTTGGCAGGTAGTAGGCCACTGCAGCCAAGTGGCAAATCCGGGCGACTACTTTACCGCCGAACTAATCGGCGAACCTTTGCTGCTCGTCCGCGGCAGCGATGGGATTTTGCGAGGTTTCTACAATGTGTGCCGCCATCGTGCCGGTCCACCCGCGACTGGATGTGGTTCGCGCAAACTATTTCGCTGCGCCTATCACGGATGGACGTACGGTCTCGATGGAAGATTAATCAGCGCGACCGAAATCGAGGGGATAGACGGATTTCGTCCCGAGGACTTTGCCCTTAGGGCCGTGCGAACGGAGGAATGGTTCAACTTTGTATTCGTTAACTTGGATACCGAAGCCTGTCCGTTGCGCGACAGTCTGGGGCAGTTATCCGCGCAGGGCGAGAAATTCCCCTTTCGCGAAATGAAACTGTTCGAGCGGCGCACCTACGAGATGAAATGCAATTGGAAGACGTACGTGGACAATTATCTGGAGGGATACCATCTTCCGACTGTGCATCCCGGGTTGAATCGTGAGCTTGATTACAACGCCTACGTTGTCGAACCGTATGAACATCACGTGCGGCAGTTCAGCCCGATCCGCGGTGCGCAGCCGGGCGATGTGAAGTCGCGCCGGTACCAGGAATCAAGAGAAGGTCTGACCGCCGACTATTTCTGGATTTTTCCCAACTGGATGCTCAATTGCTATCCCGATAATGTCTCGCTGAACATTGTGCTGCCCATCGAACCAGAGCGCTCGCTGGCGATATTTGAGTGGTATCTGCCGGAAAAGGATCACGGTTCGCCGGCGGCTAAGGCTGCGGTGGAATTCAGCGAACAGATTCAGATCGAAGATGTCGCGATCTGCGAGGCCGTGCAGAAAAATCTTCGCTCCCGCAGCTATTCTCGCGGGCGCTTCAGCGTGAAGCAGGAGAAGGGTGTGCATGCCTTTCACCGGATGTTCGCCGACGTGATGAGCCGGGGATGACCCATACAGACGGTGCGGGTGGCCGAAAACCACCAGCCTTGGCTGTGGTCAGCCAATTCTGCAAATTTCCCTACCGTTCGGCGCCGAATCGCCATTTTCCTTGATGAAAACAAAAGACTTGCGGCATGCCATCGGAGGAGCCTTTGGCACGGCAGTTGCCACTATCTCAACAGAGAATTTCTATGCAGATAGGTGCACTGAGGATCGGGTTCAAGGGGTGTGTTATGAAAAGCCGATTTATTGAGAAAGTGGCAATCTTAGTTTTAGCAGTCGCGGGGGTCTTGTCATTGGGTGCGTTCGCGCAAACTACCGAGGAGGGGCCCGGGCCGACCGAGCAGCCTAGTGCTCCGATGGAGGTTGGCCAGGATCAGCCTTCTGACTCGCAACCAATGGACGCGCAGGGTCCGGACATGAACGATTCGAACGCGCAGCCCACGGAGGCGCAGCCCGGCGGTCCTTCAGGCGAAGCACCGGCTCGTGTAGATCAGGGTGTGGCTCGCGTCAGTTTGATCCATGGAGACGTTTCGACTCAGCGCGGTGATTCAGGCGACTGGTCAGCAGCGGCATTGAATCAACCGGTCATGGGCGGCGATAAAGTTTCCACTGCCGATAATGCCCGTACCGAATTGCAGCTTGATTTTGCCAATACACTTCGGCTTGGGCCAAACACAAAGGTCAACGTCGCCAACCTCACTCACAAGAATATTCAGATTCAAGTAGCGGAGGGGATCGTCAACTACACAGTCTCAAAAGACAGTGAAGCTGAGCCTGAGATTGATACCCCTAATATTGCGATCCATCCCTCGCATCATGATGACGTGTTCCGCGTTGAAGTTCACCCCGATGGCGACACGATCGTGATCGTACGGCAAGGTGAGGCGCAGATTTCCACGCCGCAAGGCAGTACTGAAATTCGCAGCGGAGAAATGGCCACGGTTCGCGGTGACGCCGATTCAGCGCAATACAAGATTGCGTCGGCTCCCGACCGTGACGATTGGGACCGCTGGAACAGCGATCGCGATCACATCATTCGCGACGCGAACTCCTGGCGTCACACCAACCGTCGCTACACTGGAACGCAGGATCTGGACGCGTACGGCAAATGGCAAAACGTTCCCGATTACGGCGATGTGTGGGTTCCGAATGAGTCGGATGACTGGGCTCCGTATCGCGACGGTAACTGGGTTTATGAGCCGTACTACGGCTGGACGTGGGTTGGCTACGAGCCTTGGGGCTGGGCACCGTATCATTACGGTCGTTGGCTCCCCTATGGTGCCAGTTGGGCATGGTGGCCGGGGCCGGTCTGGGCTGGCTACAACCCGTTCTGGGCGCCAGCTTACGTTTCGTTCTGGGGCTGGGGCGGCGGCTTTGGATTTGGCTTCGGAGTTGGTTTTGGGGGCTGGGGGGGCTTCGGCTGGCTTCCTCTAGGTCCGTGTGACTGGTTCCACCCGTGGTGGGGCGGATACGGTGGCCGCTTCGGCGTGGTAAACGTCACGAACATCACCGTAATTAACAACAATCGATTTGGCGGGATTGCACCGCTGCATGGCGGAAACCGGTTCTCCAATATCGCTAACATTCACAACAATCACGTGATGCGCGCAATGTCGACCGTGAATGCCAGTCACTTTGGTGCGGGTAGAGTGAGGGCTATGGCCGCAACCAGGGAGCAGATCAAGGGTGCGCGCATGATGGCGGGCAATCTGCCGGTGGTTCCTTCGCACGCCAGCCTTTCTGCCAGCGGACGAGCGGCCGCGCCGTCCACGATGCGCAACGGCGGCTCGCAGCGCTTCTTTGGATCGCACAATAATTTAGCCCGGCCGGTTTCGTTCCAGCAGCAGACCGCAAGTCTGCGGCAAACGATGCAGCAGAACCATGTGGGCGCCGTGCCGGCGGGTGGTCGGTCCAATACTGAGTTTGCGGCGCACAGCCGAAGTTCGATGGGACGGCCGAGCGCGGGCATCCCGGCGAGCGGTGGCACCACTAACTTCGGGAACCGGAGCGCAGGCAGCCAGCCTTCCTCCGTGGCGAATGGAAACCGCGGTTCGTTCAACAATTCCAATAACGGCAACCGCTCGGCCAGTATGCCGGGTTCGCGCGGCAACTCCTCTCAAGGCGCATACAGGCCTTCGATGTCGCCCAACAGTAACGCGCGTTCACCACAATCCGGTTTCGCGGGTTCAAGGGCGGAGCAGCCTGGCGCAGGTCAATCTGCCCCGGTTCAAAGCCGCGGGGGATTCCGTCCATTCACGCCGCCCAGCAGCAACGCACGTCCATCGCAGCCAGGCTTTGCGGGCGCACGGACGCAGCAGCCAAGCGCGGTGCAATCGGGTGCGGCTCAGAGCCGTGGCGGATACCGTCCGTTCACGCCGCCGAGCAGCAACGCACGTCAATCACAGCCGGGTTTTGCGGGCTCACGGCCGACGGCTCAATCTGCGCCGTCAGAAAGTCGCGGCGGATACCGTCCGTTCAACCCGCCCGCGAGCAGTCAGGCTCAGCGTGGTGAATCGAACACGTATTCGCCCCGCAGCAGCAGCGGTGATTATTGGAATCGCACTGTCCCAAGCTCGAGTGGGCAACATAGCTACGGAGGGTACTCCAATGGCTCCGGACGCGGTGCATCTCGTCCGCAGCTCGATATGCGCCAGCCGATCGCACGTCCGTCGTACGGCGGCGGATATTCGCGTGGCAGCTCAGGCGGATATGGCGGCTACCGCGCAGCACCGCCAAGTTACGGTGGATCGCACGGAGCACCAAGCTACGGTGGCTCACGCGGAGCTCCTAGTTCCGGCGGAGGGCGTAGCTACGGTGGCGGAGGCGGTCATGCTCCGAGTGGTGGCGGACACTCGTCCGGTGGAGGTGGTGGATATTCTGGCGGCGGTGGACACTCCAGTGGTGGTGGCCATTCCAGCGGTCATCGCTAGAACGAAGCGGCGATGTAAGCAGCGACTCGCATAAGCCATGAGTTGATGTAAATGAAGTGAAGGTCAGAGGCGAGAAAGGGCGTGCTTAACGGCACGCCTTTTCTCTTGAGCAGATTCGGTGGTCAAGCTTCAAATCCAAAGTCCAGCTCAGACGTCTCGACGGTCTTATGGTCGGGCATACGCCGGGCTATCTGGCTCCGGACGATCATAGTCTCGACCATATTTGTTTTTGTGGGCGACCAAAACGCCGGATTCTGCCAGGCTAAAGGTCCCGAGGGTGGTGTCGTCCGCTGTGATCGTAATTTCGCGGTTAACGGCTCGAAGAGCATCCTCCGGCACCGAGGAGTGAAAAATCTGTAGCTCGTAGCGGCCGGGAGGAACATTCGGAAGAGTGAGCTCTCCTCGCGTATCAGAGACCGCATAGTAGGGTGTCGCCAGCGCAATCACGACCGCACTCATTTCGGCATGAATGTTACAGAAAATGAACGAAATACCGGGCCGATCAAACTTGACGAAGCGCGTACTGCCGCTTTCATACAGTCCGAGATCGAAGCGCTGCCCTTCGAAGAGAGAAAACACATTGTGAAAGAAGGGATCGTGGTTCGGAAATTCCACCTTACCGCCAACTGGAACAACTAGAAGCGACGGGTGGAAGCTCTTGTTCTTCTGCACCAACTTCGGAATGTCCGATGGCTGTTGCTGGGGTGGATCGACGGTGGCCCCGATCGGCGTCAACCAGATGACCGCCTTGGAAGCATCTTTCAGGCGGTGACCATCCTTGGTCAACTCAACATGCCCTGTGAGGGCCGCCTGCTGAGCGGAGGCAGACAATGCGAATGTCAACCACAGACAGAACAGGAACCGATGCTGGCTTAAAGGCATCATCAAAAGAGAATCCCCATGGCGAGGTTCAGCTGATTCGTAGACGTGCTACTACTATAGACGGGGAAGGTGCGCAATCGTCGTAACTCGGCCGAAAACAAAAGGTCGGAGCGAGGGCGAAATACAACATTAGCCAATGCGCCTCGATTTCGTCCGAGAATTGGGACGAAATTGTTGTCATCGAGTGCGAATCCGCGTACATCCCCGGCGAATGCATTATCTTGGGCGACTATTCCGTTGAGTTCGATCTTTGGCGTAACCTGAATCTTGAGTTGGCCCCATCCACCGATGGAGTCGAGGGCGCGAATGGCAGTCGAGCCATAGAGGGGATTGCCGCCATAAACGATACTGCGGCCCCCTGAGCCGCCCAGGCCGCCAATGCCACGGCCCCGATAGAATTCTCCGGAGAGAGACAGTCGCGACCCCATGGGGATCTGCCAGTCGGCCATGCCCGCCCAAGCATCGGTGTAGCGGTGCCAATCCCAGTTCTGACGCCCATAATAGCCCGCGACCCCAAAGCTGAGCGGATGGTCGTGCACTGCATGTGACCACGCGGTGCGCAGGGCATAAGCCGGCTGCCCTGATTTTTCGCCTGCCTGCGCGTAACGGTAGAAAGGATCTGAGGGAAACTCCCAGTCGAGGTTATCCAGCATGCCAGCCTGCACAGTTACGGTCTGCTGGTCGGATAATGCGAAGCGATGTTCCACGCGAAGTTGCGGCGTCCAACCCCAGAGATTGCCGGCATAGCCGAAAGTTGGCGTCGCCAGTGAAGCAAATGAAGTGGGGCTGAGGGGCGAAAAGAACAGAGCATCCTGGCCCGCGACCACGGAAGTGCGTTCCCAATCGAGCCGCATGCTGGCAGTCTGCAAGCGAACGAATCCAAAATTAACGCCGTTGCCGGTAGCCGCGAATCCGCCGGCAAAATCCATCTGCACATCGGCGGACGACTTGGCTCCGGCGATGGTGGGACCGAAAATCTCAATGCCGATTTCCGACTGGCGCAGCGTGGCCCCCACGGAAGCTTTCGGCGCACCTGGGTCGACTGGTTGTGAGAAGTCGGGAAAATCGAGGCTGTTTGCACCGCCGACATTGCGGAACGCATTCATCAGAACAATGCCGTGGAGCCGAGCGCGATACTTGGAGGCGGTTTCAACCTTAGTCTGATATTGTTCATCAATTTTGGAGCCTATGAGGGTGGTGGACTCTTCCAGCTTCTCTACTCGTGTTTCGAGCGAAGCGGAAGCCTGAGCGGTTGGAGAATTGGAAGCCTCGGAGGGCGCGATATTTCCTGGCTCTGATTTCGCCAAGACCTCAGAATTCGTCGACGCCGACCGCTCCAGCAATGCACGCGTGGCCGTAAGATCCTGACGCAATTGCTTCATTTCGGTGCGCGTTTGAGCATTCTCGGCCCTCATCTGTTCTACCAGTGTGCGAAGCTGCTGGACCTGGTCTTGCAGGTCGTGCACGGAAGAGGCGACGTCGGCCGAGCGCGTAGTCCCGGCGGATGGCTCTTGCGCGAGGTTGTACAGGCTGAACAAGACAACCGAAGCGGCCGCGAGCACGGCCCGGCGAAGAGCAGGGGTCCAATCGATCTTCACACTGTCCTCCTACATGATCCAGGGGCTAAGGCATATGGGAAGACAAGGACTGTACCCTAAGGCCCCGGATGTGCGAGCGAATTCTGGCTGTCAGTATCTGAGGTTGCTGGAATCACAGAAGATACATCAATGCGAGAGTCGGAATCGGCCCGAAGTCCCTGCTGTACACGCGCGGGCAACACGACGCGAAAAACCGTTTTGCCCTGCGAGCTACGTTCCGCAACGATCTCGCCCCCATGATCTTGAATAATCTTTTGTACAACCGCCAATCCCAGTCCCGTACCGTTTTCTTTGCCGTAGCTGACGAACGGATGGAACAGGCGCTGGCGAATCGAGTCGGCGATACCGGGGCCGTTGTCGGCGATGGCAATCGTGATTGCGCCCGAAATTTCGCCGGCAGTGATTTCCACTTTGCCTCCGAGCGCCGGTGCGGCCTCGCAGGCATTCAATAGTAAGTTGTACAGAGCGCGTTCGAGTTTGCGCTGGTCGAACCACCCCGAAACGTGAGGTCCGCACAGGATATCGATAGAGCGGTTGTGATGACGCGGATGCAAGCGGACAGCCTGAACGGACCGTTGGATTGTCTCGGAGATGTTGCTATACGCTGGGTTCAACGATTCACGAGTGCGGGCGAATTCGAGCAGTGAATCGATGAGATCGGTCATCAGATTTACGCCCGTGCGCACTTCTTGATATAACTCCTCGCGCTGTGTCGGCGTGAGATGGCTGTCGCACAGGAACTCTGAGTTGGCGACGATGGCCGCGAGAGAATGACGCAAGTCATGGGAGATGGAACTCGCCATTCGGCCGATGGTCGCCAGTTGTTCCGATTCCAACAAATCGCGCTGGGTCTTGAGGAGGCTGGCACGCATGCCGTCGAAGGCGTGAGTGAGTTCGGCGACCTCATCTCCTCCGCGGGAGTCGAGAGGATGATGGAAGTCACCGCTTTCCAGAGCACGTACTCCAGCCACCAGCGTGCCCAGGGGGCGGGTGAAGGTATGGGAAAGGAAGAACACCAATCCGCTTCCTACCAAAACGGCGGCAAGACCCAGCAGGAGCAGATAGCGATTCAAGTCCCCCAGAAACCTGGTCGCCTGATCGTAGGAGCCTAGAACGCTGAGGCGCACCAGCGCACTCCGGGAGCCCGACAGTTCCAGCGAGGTGGCTAGAAAACGTTCTTTTCCGATCTCGATGTCGTGAGGTTCTTCCTGAACTGACCCGTTGATCAGCGCTTGAATGTTTTCACCCTGCACCTTGTCGGCGGGTAGAGTAGTAGCGACAACGTCATTTCCGCATGAGAATGCCACCTGGCTTCCCGCAACTTTACTGACCGAGGCAGCCAAGCGGTTGTCGATTTCGTAACCAATCACCAGGAATCCCAGCAGGGTGCCATCGGTTCGCGAGCCGCGATAAACGGGCTCGATGAACGTCTGGTAGAGATGATGTCCCCCCAGCCACCAATGACTGGACTCAGCACGCTCTTCCCCGAGCGATTGCTGAAAATACTTTTCGGCCGCCTCGCGCGTAAAGCCTGGAGTCTTGGTATGAAGGGCAACGACACTACCACGGCGATCCACCATGACAAATAGATCGTTGTTAGCGATTTCCCAAACTGACTGGGAGGCATCCTGGATCGTGACCGGATCCGGGCTGGTCATAATGGCGCGGGTAATGGGTAGATCCGCCAGCAGCGCGACGTCGCTCGTCAGCATGGTTTCGCGCTCGTGCCGAAAATCCTGGAACGCCGCGACGGAATTGCGCAGGTTTACCGCGATACTTTGCCGGACATTGCCTTCCACGCTCCGCCGCACCAACAGCAGGCTGGTGGTCGTCAGTCCGGCTGTAATCAGCAGCATGGACAGTAGAAAGCGAGTCCTTAGGCGCATGCGCGGAAGCATCGCTCGAGGATTTTGGCTATTGGGGGAAGCGTCCACGGGCTGGGTTGGGAGGCTCACAAAAATCAACGAACAAATTTATAACCCATACCATGTACTGTGCGGAAGTGTACCGGGCTGGACGGGTCTTTCTCCAGTTTTTGACGGAGTTTGAGGATATGGTTGTCGACAGTCCGCGTAGAAGGGTAGTTCTGGTAGCCCCACACTTCGTTCAACAACTCATCACGGCTGATGACGCGATCTGCATTCTGCACCAGAAACTGGAACGTCTTGAACTCTTGTGCCGTCAAAATAACAGGCTGGCCGTCGCGCTTGACCTCCATTTTCTTGAAATCCACAGAGATGTCATCAAAGCTGACGATCTGAGCCTCGGGAGTACGCACCGTATGCCGCAAGGCAGCCCGAACTCGAGCCAGCAGTTCCCGCGGGCTGAACGGTTTGGTGACGTAATCGTCGGCTCCCAATTCGAGGAGCAGGACCTTGTCCGAGACGTCGCTGGCAGCGCTGAGGACGACTATCGGGAGCGCGGGGGCGAGCGATTTGATCTCCTTACAGACGTCGCGGCCTGAGATTTTGGGCAGGCGCAGGTCCAGCACAACAGCCGCGGGAGCCGAGGATTGGAAGCTCTCGAGGGCAGACTTCCCATCGGACTGCGTTTCGACTGCGTATCCTTCGGTCTCAAATAGACGCCGCAGCGCCTTCTGCACCGCCGGATCATCTTCGACTACTAGAATACGGCCGGAGGGTCTTGGCATGAGTGCTGGATTTAGGGCTTTCCCAAAGTTGACCGCAGCTAGATGTCCCATAGTTTTATTCGCTCACGGGTACGGAGCGCCTCGGAAAGTCTGTTTTTTGCCCCATGACGACCCGACTTGTGAAGCTTACAACGTTTTGGGGAAGAATCAGCCCATAGGAAGCTGTTTTTGACATTCTTTTTACAAATTAGCTTTCCCTGTGAAGTTGGCAAGGGAAGGGCACTTGCAGGCGTCGCGGGATCGTTACTCGACTCCCAAAGATTAGCCTAGGCTAGGGATGTCTCTTATTCCGGACACTTACAGGATTCTACTGAACGGCCCTAAGGTTTCCTCGGTATGGCATGCTAATAGTCGCGCATCCTACGCTGATCCACGCAGCCACATAGCTTTTCACATCCCGGTACCTGCAAGGAGTCTTCTGATGATGCCCCGCAAGTTTTTCGTCGTTGCCCTTGTTGTGCTTTCCTGCATGTTCCTTCCCGGCTTTGCCTCGGCCAACAGCACTGACTTCAGCAATTCAGGAGGGACCTTAGCCGGAACGAATGCTGGGTTGACCCTGACCGGCTCAATGTTGATTGCGGTCACCGGCTTTAATGGTGGGGGCATAATTACCGGAGACCTTGGCACGGTCGCGTTCACCACCGGCGCCCTCTCTAGCGGAACCCTACAGATGGGTGGCACGTTCGCGAGCGGTGGCACCTTTACCATTACTGGTAACGGGACCGGCGGACTTCCGAACGGCGTCATTTTTTCTGGAACCTTTTCCGGGTCGGTAAGCTGGACGCTTGCGACTCTCGCGAATGGGACCCACAACTACACCCTTACCGGCGTAGTGACGGGAACCATGGGCGGAATGAACGTGAATGGGGTGACCGTGCAGTTGACGATCAATACGGGGAAGGGATTTTACAGCGGGTCGACGCTGATTTCCGGCGGAGATACGACCATCGAGTCTTCTGTTCCCGAGCCGTCCAGTCTAGTTATGTTTGGAACAGGCGGGCTGAGTATGCTGGGAATGTTGCGCCGGAAGGTTTTCGCCCGCTGATTCGCTCGGCATCTGGAATTAAGGCGCCCTCGCAGAAGCGCGGGCGCCTTTTCCTTTTTGGTGCGCTAGTCAGGCTGCGCGCCTCAGTCATAGGCAGAATCTGGGTTGTCGTAAAATTGAAGCCTTGCCGCCCCTGTCGGAACTCAACAAACTGGTTGTCGTCCTGGTTCGTCCGCGCAATCCGCTGAACATTGGCGCGGCGGCACGAGCGATGAGTAACTTCGGGGTGAGCGATCTTCGCGTGGTCAACCCCTACCGCCTTGCCTTTCGCGAGGCTCGTTCCGCCGTAGGGGCGGCAGCTCTGTTGAAGAATGCTCAGGAATTCACCACCGTTGCTGACGCCGTAGCGGATTGTTCCCTCATAATCGGAACGACGGCCATCGGTGAGCGCAGTTTGCAGCATCCGCCACGACTCCTTGGCGAAGAGGCCGGAAAGTCCATTCGCTCCGCCCTTCACAACGGCCGCGTCGCCCTATTGTTCGGTTCTGAAAAGACCGGTCTCTCGAACGATGACTTCAGCCACTGCCATTGGCTGTTGAACATTCCGACACAGGAAGAGAACATCTCCATGAATCTGGGGCAGGCGGTCGCCGTTTGCCTTTATGAAGTGGCGCGGAAGGCACCCTCTGAACCTGACTCGCAAAAACTCGAACCGGCGGCAGCACGCGAGATCGAGGAGATCACTCAAGGACTGATGGAAGCGCTACGCATCAGCGGCTATGTGAAACCGGGAACCGATACCATGTTCGAGAAGAAAACCCGCCAACTGATCCTTCACTTTGGCTTGGAAGCTTACGACGCCAAGCTGCTGCTCGGCATGGTGAGGCAAATCCTCTGGAAACTGCGTCAATTCCCGAAAAGCTAGCGACTTGTGCGTTCGAACGAAGCTTCGGTGGAAGTCCTGCGGAAGCGAAACTGTAAAAGCCAAGAGCTGTTCGTCGGCTGTCCACCCGCACCTGGCGGAGCAAATTCCCAACGCTGCGCCGCCGCCAAAGCTTTCCCAGCAAAGTAGCGGCTGGGGCCGGCGGTTCTTAGCTTCGCAGAAGTTACCTTTCCTGTGGAATCGACCTCGACGTGCACCGTGACTTTGATCGTTCCTTTAATCGTATTTTTGGCGCTCTGTGGAATCTCGGGTATGACTTGATGTCTCACTTCTGCGCCAGAACTTGTTCTATTCGTGGGCGCACGCGCTGGCTCGCGTGCCGGTGAGGTAGGCAGCGCCGCTTGCGTTGCGGGTTGCGGCGTCGAATCGGAGTTCTGCGCGGAGGTAGTTTTGCTTCGCGAAAAAACGACTCCCAATGCAACCAATACGGCGACGATCAGCACCAAGGCAACTGCGAGAGCGGGCCAGCGATTGGCCGAGCGCGGCGGAATCGGCAATGGCGCGGGCGGGGGTTGAGGCACTGAACGCCCGGGAGGCAATAGCCGTGCCTGAATCTCCGCCAACGACGAACGGCGCCTCGGGTCCAGTTGCAGGCATTCGCGGACAATCCCACGATACGGTTCCGGAATGGTCTCGGGCAGAGTCGGGTTTCCAATGGCCGTGTCTTCCGCGATGGTGACGTTCTGTGTGATCGCCGCCACCAGAGTGACGCCTACCGACCACACATCACCAGCGGGGGAGATAATTCCAGCCGCGGTTTCTGGAGCGTCATACACGTCTTGCCGTCTCCGGTTTTCATCGGGCTCGGCGATAGGCGAGATTTGATCAGACGAGAGTTTCAGTTGGTCGCCCACCGCCAGCACATTGGAAGGCTTGATACGCCCATGCACGAAACCCATGTTATGGATGTAGGAAAGCGCGTCGAGCAATGGAGGCAACAGTTCTGAGACTTCGGTTGGAGACAACGGCCGGTGAGGAAGGATCTGCGACAGATCTTCCTCGGCGAATTCCATGACCGCGTAGACGAAGGGCGTGTCATCCATCAGGCAGCGCCCGGCTTCAAAGATGGGAATCACGTGAGGATGGGAGAGTTTCGATGCGTCCCGCAGTTGAGAAACATGGCGGTCCGCGTCTGCCGCCTGGGTTTCGATCAGCTTAATGGCGACCTTCTGCGCCTTTCGTCCCGGCATCTCAGTCACGAAAACTGCGCTGTGTTCGGTACCGCCTAGCAGGTGACGCAGTGGAAATTTTCCATTCACCACTTGGCCTTCCCACGATTTCCATGATTCCGGTTTGCTCATGAGCCGCGTCCGCGAACCATCATTCTAAGCCATGAATTGGAAAGCGGCATATCCGGAGGTTCTCGGACGCATTCATTTTTGAGCGGATGCTTCAGCGGCTCTTGTAGCTGAAGGTCACCTTGGTTTCCTCATCGAGCGCCAGCGGTCGGACGAAGCTGGTGTTCACCGGCGAGGTCGATGGTGGTCGCGTCGGTCCCTCTTGCGACAGGCGGCGGGATGCTAGCGCTACACTTCAGTGCTGTACCATAGCAAGTCGTCGCCAATCGACTGGTGGAGGTTTATCTGGCGTTCAGCACGAAAAAATCATCGCAAGCCTACGAGCGCACGTTGGGAGTGCTCATTGAGGCCAGCAGTTCGTCTTCCCGCGGCCCCGCGAATTTTGGTAAATATCCCCTCTTCATGGAGCGTGGTCGCGGCTCTCGCATTTATGACGTCGACGGCAATGAATACATCGACTGGATGATGGCTTTCGGCGCGTTGCCGCTCGGTCATGCCCACCCCGAGGTCGTAGAAGCAATCACCGAGGCCGCCAGCACGGGAGCGCACTTTGCCACCGCCACTCTGGTCGAATTCGAAGTTGCGGAGATGATCCAGAAGATCGTTCCCAATGCCGAACGGGTGCGCTTCGCCAACACCGGCACCGAAGCCGTGATGGCCGCTATCCGTCTTGCCCGTGGCGTAACGGGTCGTCCGAAGATTTTGAAATTCGAAGGCCACTATCATGGCTGGCATGACGACCTGCTGGTCAGTTCTAACGTGTTGCCCCCCGCTGCTCTGGGACTCCGCACCGATCCGGTGAAGATTGCGGACAGTTCCGGCCTGAATCGCACCGCTCTTGACGACACGATCGTGGTTCCCTGGAATGATCTGGCCGCTCTTGAGCGCGCCATCACAAATTATCCTGGCCAGATCGCTGCCATCATCAGCGAAGGCGTGATGGCCAACATGGGCGTGATCCCGCCAGACGAGGGATATCTGCAGGGCTTGCAGAAATTGGCGCGAGCCAACGGAATTGTCTTCATTCTGGACGAGACGGTCACTGGATTCCGCATCGCTCCTGGCGGTTGTCAGGAGTATTACAAGCTCTCGCCCGACCTGGTGACTTTCGGCAAGGCTCTCGGATGCGGCCTGCCCGTAGCCGCGCTCGTGGGCCGCGCAGAGATTATGGATGCCCTGCAGTGGGGCGGTGTTTTGCATTACGGCACGCACAACGGATCACGCATAGGAATGTTCTCCGCACGGGCGAATTTGCGCGTGCTGACTCGCGACGATAACGCCTCGTTCCGTCACACCTGGTCGCTCGCAGAAAAGCTCTGCGCGAGATTGAGAGAGCTGTTCCGACAGAAAGGCCGCGCTGCCATCGTGCAGAATGTCGGTCCGATGTTTCAGGTGATGTTTACCGAACAGCCCGCAATCCGCGACTATCGTGATTTCTGCCAGCATGTCGACCGTGCCGCCTTCCAGAAGTTCGTGCTCACGCTGTTTCCATTCGGCGTCTATGCCTCACCCTCTGCGGCGCTGCATTCGATTGTTACCCTGGCCCATACCGAACAAGACGTTGAATTCACTATCGAGGCCGCAAGCAAGGCGCTCGACGCCGCGGCCGGAACGTCCCAATGACGACGCCGTCTAAGATTGCGGAGCAGGCTGCCCGACTTTTATCGCTCGCGGATGAGGTTGCGCTGGTGACGGGCTCTGCCTCGGGCATCGGGCGCGGCATTGCTCTGTGCTTGGCGAACATGGGGGCTTGCGTGGCAGTGCTCGACGTGGACACGTCAAAAGGGGACCAGACTGCCAGCGAAATCGGAGCACACGGCGGAAAAGCTCTGTCGGTGAAATGTGATGTCCGCAGCGCGGCCGACTGCCGATCCGCAGTGCAGGCCGTCATCGAAAGATGGAGCAAGATTGACATCCTCTGCAATTGCGCCGGCATTGCCATCCGCAAAGATGTCGTTGATCTGAGCGAGGATGAATGGGACAGCGCTCTCGATGTGACCCTGAAAGGAATTTACCTGCTCTCGCACGAAGTCATTCCCCAGATGATCCCCAACGGCGGAGGCAGCATCATCAACATCGGTTCGGGATGGTCACTGAAAGGAGGACCGAAGGCTGCGTCCTACTGCGCCGCCAAAGGCGGAACCGTGAACCTGACCCGTGCCATGGCAATCGACCACGGCAAGCACAACATCCGTGTGAATTGCGTGTGTCCCGGCGATGTCGACACGCCGATGTTGCGCAGCGAGTGCGCACAGCTTGGCGGAGATGTACAGCAGTTCATGCGAGAAGCTGCCGAACGCCCGCTGGCGAGAGTGGGTACACCCGAAGACATCGCTAACGCCGTCCTGTTTCTGGCAAGCCCGATGGCCAGTTGGATTACTGGCGCTGCCCTGGTCGTCGACGGCGGAGGTCTTGCCTAGCATGAAATGTGAAAGCGGCACACTCCGAAGTGTGGAAGGGCCCCCTTTAGAGCCGCATATGTGATCCGAAGAATTATTAGGGCTCTCAGCCACGCCGTTGCCGCGCCGCCTCGTACAGCACAATGCTTCCCGCCACACCCGCATTCAACGACTCCACCTGGGATGTATGAGGAATTGCCACCAGTTCGTCGACCTGCGCCATCAGCGTTTTCGGCAGCCCTGCTCCTTCGCTGCCGATAAACGCAGCGAACGGTCCGGTGAGTCGCGCTTGATCGAGCGCCGTCCCCTTGTGTGACGAAGTCGCAATTAATCGCACATTCTCTTTCCGAAGCTTGCCCGTGACCTCTTCCATTCCTCCCGCGGCCCTTGCCACCAGGACTGGAAGACGAAAGATCGATCCCGCCGAAGCCCGAATCACTTTTGAGTTGAACGGGCTTACCGTGCCCTCGCCCAGCAATACGCCCGCGCTGCCGAAAGCCTCCGCCGATCGCAAAATGGTCCCCAGGTTCCCTGGATCCTGCAGGCCGACAACAACGATTACCGGTCCGATCTGTAAGCGCTCCAGCACATCCGCCAGCGAGAACTCTTTCCAGCGCACCAGCGCCGCCACCCCCTGTGGAGTCTCGGTCGGTACAGATCCATCGAAGAGCTTGTCCGGAAGCAGCAGGCTTTCTACATGCGTTCCGATCTGTGGCATCAGCCGTTCTGCTAAATTCTGGGCCGATTCTTTGAAGAAGATTGCCCGAAAGCGCAGCCCGCTTCGAATTGCCTCCTCGATGATGCGCCCCCCCTCGATTGCGCAATCGCCATTTTCCGTCCGCTCGGCCCGCGCAAACGCCTGCCGCAATTCTTTCACTAGCGCATTGTGGCGCCCCTCGACGCGGCGAAGGCGCTGCTGGGGGCTTGCTGGGGGCGGTGAGGGTCGATTCATCTCAGAAGAAGCCTTCCATCGGACTGCATCATACTCCGCCGCCTCGTTTTGCTGCCCTTGCAGTATTATGATAGGTTCCGCACTCTAAATAATCAGAGCCGTAGGAGTTCAGAAGGGAGCGCCGTGCGCGCCGAGATTGTAAAAATTAATTGCGAAAATCCTGAATTGTCCCTGGTCAAGTATGCCGCCGATCAGATACGTTCCGGCGAAGTACTGGGCATGCCCACCGACACGTTTTACGGATTGGCAGCTGACCCCTTCAACCTGCGCGCGGTGGACAAGGTATACGACATCAAGACGCGTTCGCGGCACAAGCCCTTGTCGCTACTCATTGGGAGCACCGACCAAGCGGAAGAATTGGCAAAGCCCTTGCCCG
>Ga0209166_10001047_pt1 | contig 24685 bp, 24 predicted proteins | sample Coa_R1_3_FD_187151 | JGI IMG/M metagenome (GOLD analysis project Ga0209166, IMG submission 187151) | Surface soil microbial communities from Centralia Pennsylvania, which are recovering from an underground coalmine fire - Coalmine... | ecosystem: Environmental > Terrestrial > Soil >...
TCTCTGTTCTAATAAATGTTGAAGGTCCGCAGAAGAAATTCTGCGGGCTTTGTTATTTACAATGGTCAACCACAAAGGGCAACAAGGATAACGAATGGGTCTATCCTTTACAATTGTCATTCTGAGCGAGGGCGAACGCCCGAGTCGAAGAACCCCGAAGGCCTTTCGATTGTCCATACTGCTGCAAGGCATTCTCTGTACTTCCCCCTGTCCAGCGAGTCATTAGGAAAAGGCGCTTGTGGAAATTTAATCGACTATTACCAAAATCTGTGTAGATTTGCATATGCCCTTGCCCTCGTTTTCTGTGCTAAAACTCTAGGAATGGGAAGCGAGTTGTCCAACCCTCTCGCCGGGCTCTATCTTCATGATGCGATTCTGAACTCTTGCGCGAGCCACGGGGCGCACACGGCCATCATTGATATTTCTTTGCCTCAAAGCGACCCCAACCGGTCGCTCAGCTACTCCCGCTACGGGGAAATTGTTGAGGCACTCGCCCGAGGATTGGTCAGCCGAGGCATTCGACCCGGCGACGTCATCGCAATCTATCTTCCTAACTGTTGGGAGTTCGCTGCCGCATATCATGCAGCCACGCTCGCCGCAGCTATACCTACCCCCCTCAACCCAAGTTACCGCGAGCGCGAGCTGCGATTTCAGGTCGAGGATTCGGGCGCAAGATTGTTGATTACCGATGGCGCGCTCGTCGCCGGTATGAATCTTGCTGCGTGCACATCGCTCACAGCGATTGTGACGACGAGAGGTCATGCAGATGTATCCGTCCCATTTGCCGCGTTGCTCCAACCCGCGATGGCAGCGCTGCCCACCCCGGAGAAATCCACGTTGGAAACGATTGCGGCGCTCCCTTACTCCAGTGGAACGACAGGGATGCCCAAAGGCGTAATGTTGTCGCATTCCAATCTGGTCACCAATGTCTTTCAGTACCTGGGCGTATCTAAAAGCAGCGCGAGCCTGCACCAGAGGGTCTTATGCTTTCTTCCCCTCTACCATATTTACGGGCTTAATGTGATTCTCAATCCCACGTTATTGGTGGGCGGCACGCTGGTGCTCATGCAGCGCTTCGATGTAAACATAGCGCTGCATACGCTGCTGGAAGAGCAAATTACATATTTGCCGCAGGTGCCTCCGGTCATGAACGCGTTCTGCCTTGCAGCGGAACGCGGAGAGTTTCCCAAAACACATTGCGTCCTTGGAGCAAAATCTGGCGCCGCGCCGCTGGCTCCCGAACTCGCCCGTCGTTTTACAGAGCTCACCGGCATCAAGGTCAGGCAGGGCTACGGCATGACAGAGGCCTCGCCCGTGACTCATGTGGGAAGCTTCGATGGCGAACTTTGCCGCCCTGATACCGTGGGCCAGGCCGTGGGGCAGACGGATTGCCGTCTGCTCGATGAACAGGGAAACGAGACGCCCGCTGGAGAACCCGGCGAGCTGGTCATGCGCGGTCCTCAGTTCATGCTGGGCTATTGGCGAAATGAGGCGGCTACCAGGGCAGTGATGAAAGACGGTTGGTACTGGTCGGGAGATGTCGCCGTGCGGGACGATCGCGGGTTCTACAAGATTATTGATCGTCGCAAAGAGATGATCAAATATAAAGGATTTGCCATAGCGCCTGCCGAAGTTGAAGCGGTGTTGCTGGAGCATCCGGCGGTTCGCGATTGCGGAGTGATTGGAAGGCTCGACGATGTAGCCGGCGAGGTGCCCTGCGCCTTTGTCGTTTTGGCTGAAAAGCACAAGCCTTCTGCAAAGCTGGAGCAGGAGCTGTGCGGCCATGTTGGAGAGCAGTTAAGCGGCTACAAACAGCCAAAACAGATCATATTTGTCGGTTCGATTCCACGCACGCCTTCGGGGAAAGTCCTCCGCCGTGAATTGCGCGCGGTTTCTGAGGGAGAGAAGATATTGTGATGCTCAAGCGATTGCATCGAACCCATTAGGACCATTTAAGGACTGTCATTCTGAGCTTAAGGACTGTCATTCTGAGCCGCAGGCGAAGAATCCCGAGGATGTTTCGGTCGTCCACGCCGCCGTAAGGCATTCTCTGAAGGATTCGATGTCCCACTGCCATACTGCCGGGTGCCCCAAGCCTTTCGCGTTCTTTGCGAAGGCTGGGGTCTTTTAGACTGTTGCGTCCATAACTGCCACCGAAGATGTCTTTTCAGGGAACTCCCCCTCCCAACGGGCAATCACCACCGTCGCCAGGCAGTTTCCCAATACATTGATTGCAGTGCGGGCCATATCCAGCAGTTGGTCCACGGCGAACAGAATCAGGATAGGTTGCGCTGGAAGCCCCAGCGAGTCGGCCGCGCCCAGAAGAATCACCAGAGAGGCTTTGGAGACCCCGGCCACGCCTTTGCTGGTGAGCATCAGGGTCAGCATCATCTTGACCTCCTGGCCGAAGCTCAGAGGGATGCCGGCCACCTGTGCCACAAACACTGCCGCCAGCGAAAGGTATAACGTGCTGCCGTCGAGATTGAAGCTGTACCCGGTGGGCATGACGAAGGCCACAATGGAGCGGGGAACGCCGATGGCTTCCATAGCTTCCATGGCGCGGGGCAGGGCGGCCTCAGAGGTTGCAGTGCCGAAGGCAATGGAAACCGGCTCGGCGACCGCGGCAATAAATTTTCGCAGGGGCACGCGGGCCAGCAGCGCAATCGGCAGCAAAACCAGAAAAATAAACACCAGCAGCGCACAATAGAGCGTCACCAGTAATTGAAAGAGATTTCCAATTATCTTCAGTCCACCCTGGCTCACAGTGAAAGCAATCGCTGCGCCAATACCAATGGGCGCATACAGCATTACCAGGTTGGTGAAGCGGAACATGACCTCAGACAGGCTCTCGCAAAACTGCAGCATGGGCGCCCGGCGGTTCTGCGGCACGAGGGCCAAAGAGATACCAAAAAGAATGCTGAAGATCACCACCTGTAACACCTGGGCCTCGGCCACCGATTTGGCGATGTTTTCCGGAAAGATGTGCAGAATAATCTCAGTGGCGGAAGGACGCACGGGAGCCTGGCCTGCGTCCGATGTAAGACTGGGGGGCAGGTGCACGCCCACCCCGGCTTTGCTGATGTTGATGGCGGCCAGACCGATCAGCAAAGCCAGAGTCGTAACTACTTCGAAGTAAAAAATAGATTTAATGCCCAGGCGTCCGACTTTCTTAAGATCGGGGTGCCCGGCAATTCCGCTGACCAGGGTTCCGAACAGCAGCGGAGCAATAATGACTTTGATCAGACGAAGAAAAATCTGGCTCAGAATTTGCAGATGCGCGGCCTTTTGGGGCCAGTCATGGCCAAATTCCGCGCCCACAAGCATGCTCACCAGGATCCATGGGGTCAAAGACCGCCGGGTAGTGGGCTAATTTAGTGTTGCCGGTAAAAAGGACGGAAAACAATTAGCCCACTACCGACCGCCGCACAAAAGCATATGCAATCAGAACTGCGATAGCCACCCAGCGCGCTGTCATCAGAACCGATTCAGGAATAGGAAGCGCCTTCCAGTGAGCCAGGGCAGTCAGCAGAGCGGCGAGGGTGATAGTTGCTATGCCGATGAGTAAGAGGTTCTTTTTCATTGCAGTTTCAATAAAAGCTTCAAGTGTTACCGCAATAAATCTTCAAGCTCAACCCGGCTATCGGTTTTTTCGTCGCGATACTTGACAATGACAGGTGTATACAGCGAAATGTTCCATTCCGTGCCCTTGCCTTGGGTCACAGCCCGCGAGCCGGGGACAACGACTGCATTCTCGGGGATGATCAAAGGCTGCTCCGCTGTGGCGCGATACACCTGGCCGCGGACCACGTCGTACACCGGCGTTGAGCGAGTGAGAATTGTGCCCGCGCCCAGCACAGCCCGCGCCCTGACCTGCGTGCCCTCGTAGACGCCACAATTTCCTCCGACCAGCGCTTCGTCTTCAATCACCACGGGCGAGGCATTCACCGGCTCCAGCACTCCACCAATCTGCGCCGCGGCGCTCAGGTGCACGCGCTTGCCAATCTGCGCGCAGGAGCCGACCAGAGCGTGGGAATCTACAAGCGTGCCTTCATCCACATAAGCGCCCACGTTGATGTACATGGGCGGCATGCAGATTACCGACGGCGCCACGTAGGCGCCCTCGCGCACCGAGGAGCCGCCTGGGACCACGCGGATGTTATCGTTCACATGCCAGCGGCGGGCAGGGAAGGTGTCTTTATCCACGAAAGAGAGGGTCGCGTCCGAGCCCATCTCCGTCAGGTCGCCTAAACGAAAGCCCAGAAGGATGCCTTGCTTCACCCAGACGTTCGCGTGCCACTGGTTTCCGCGTTTTTCCGCAGCGCGGATTTTCCCCCGCGAGAGAGAGGAGCGGAATTCCAGAAATATTTCACGCGCAGAGGTGTCTGATTTCGCCTGTGCCCCCAGGGCACAGAGCCGTTCAATTTCATTTTGTAAAGGTTGCATCGCGGCTGAGTATACACGACCTGGCGCATATTCGAGTACTGTTGCGGCCTGGTATATGTACATGTCTGTTCGTGTCTGGGAAGGCTTCCGCAATTTTGAACATTTCTAGTCACGACAGACCTTGCTTTTGCATCAGAGATGCACATGGACGCTATACGGCAGCTCCTCGGGCGCACGCTGGTGCTGGTGGCCCATCCTGATGATGAAGTCATCGGTTGCGGCGCGCTTTTGGGTCGCATGCGCTCCCCGACGGTGGTATTCGCCACCGATGGTGCCCCACGCGACACTTTTTTCTGGCAGGCCTATGGCTCGCGACAGGCCTATGCCGAGACCCGGCGAAAGGAAGCCTTGCAGGTTACTGAGATGTGCGCTCTGCCGAGGGTCGAGTTTCTCACCGACCGCCAGGACAGCATATTTGTCGATCAGGAGCTATTTCATCATTTGGGCCGAGCCATGGATGAGCTTCGCGCAATTGTCAAAGACGCCCAGCCTGAGGCCCTGTTAACGCTTGCCTATGAAGGCGGCCACCCCGATCATGACTGTTGCAGCTTCATGACGTCAGTGCTGGCCTATGAATTCCGGCTGCCGGCGTGGGAGATGCCACTCTATTACCGTGCTCCCAGCGCGGAGGTCAGGCGGCAGCAGTTCCTGGCCGAGAGAGGTCATGAATTTGTTTACACTCTAAATGTGCTTGAACGGGCGAAGAAGCAAAGCTTGCTCGATCGTTACCGTTCGCAGCACGCAATTTTGCAGGACTTTAAAACTTCAGAAGAGCGTTTCCGTCTTCTCCCGGTTTACGATTATTCTCAGCCTCCTCATCAGGGTCTTTTGAACTATGAGATGTGGGGATGGCCGGTGAATGGCAGAGAAGTCTCGGCGGCATTTTGCCGGTACCTGGAGCAAAGCCGGAGCAAAAAACGGGCAAGGGTCTCATGAAGCGGAAAGTGAGGGGCAGGCGTTGAATATTTTGTATGTTACATATCCGCTGTTGCCGGTCACTAAAGAGAGCGGCGGCGGGGCGGAACAGATGCTCTGGCTGCTGGAGCGCGAGATGCATCGCCGAGGCCATAGAACCACAGTAGCGTGCTGTCCGGGTTCACAGGTGGCGGGAGAGCTGGCGCTGACCTCAGGCGGAGCCGATGGCAACGATCAGTTCGAGCATTGCAATGTCGATCACATTGCCAATATTTGTGAACTCGTGCACGCACGGGAGAAAGCCGGCGCTCCTTTCGACCTGGTTCATGACGAAAGCGGAAGTTTCTGGATTCATGCCGGAAGAATCAGCACGCCGGTACTGGCTACGCTGCACCTGCCGAGACATTTCTATCCCTCGCATGCGTGGCGCGATATTGCGCCGAATGTTACTTTCAACTGCGTCTCACAGGCCCAGGCCGTAACATTCGTGAACTTGGCTGATGTTTGCCAAACCATCCCCAACGGAATAGACCTTGCGCAATATAGATTGCGCATCAGCAAGGCCGATTACTTATTATGGTTGGGGCGCGTATGCCAGGAAAAGGGGGCTCATATCGCCCTCGACGTCGCCTGCCGGACAAATGCAAAATTGGTTCTGGCGGGAAAGCTTTATCCGTTTTCCTATCATCAGCAATACTGCGAACGCGAGATTATTCCCGGACTGCAGCGCGCCAACGGCAAAGTGGTTTTTGTTGACTCACCCTCGCTTCGAAAAAAAGTCGAACTGCTACAAAAAGCGCGGGCGGTGCTGATTCCCAGCCTGGCCGATGAAACCAGCTCCCTGGTCGCAATGGAGGCAATGGCCTGCGGCACTCCGGTCATCGCTCTGCGCCGGGGGGCGCTGCCCGAAGTGGTGGCCGATGGCGTTACCGGATTTGTAGTGGATTCTCCCATGGAGATGCTGGAGGCCCTTTCCCATGTTGCGGAAATCGTTCCACGGAGATGCCGCAAAAGGGCAGAAAAATATTTCGATGGCAGGCGAATGTGCGATGAGTACGAGCAGCTTTACGAAAAGATATCGGTTGGCGAAGTGGAGCAGGCGGCGTGAAATAGCAGTCAGCATTCAGCCAATCAATCAGTATCGGTATACTATTCTCCAAACGGGTCTGAAAGCATAAGCACCAAAAACTAATTTGTCATCCCGAGCTGCGGAAAAACCCAATTTTGTCATCCCGAGCGGAGCCGCGCTTCGCGGCGGAGTCGAGGGACCTTGGTGTTCTTCTGTGCCGCGATAAATCGCAGCAAAGTCGATGGGCTTCCCCCACTCGCGGCTGAGGTCATCCCATTTAGGATTCATCGCTTCAATGAGTGCTACTTTCTTTTTGCGATTCCAATTTTTGCAACCAGCATTCTGCCCAGAGAGAGTATTAATCCAACGATCTTGATAATTACCTGGGCCCATTCGGAAAAGAATCTGCCGGATGCTGCTGTTGTTGGATAAAAGTCAACCAGCGCAGTGCCAGTCTGTGAGTGGGAAACCAGGCAGCCGCGAGTTGGTTGGCAGGTGTGGCGTGGCTGATGGGCTGAATTGTGGCGCTGCAGACGTTCCAGAGATGTCCACCCCAATGGTCGCGTTTTGACGATTCGCAGGGGCGAATAAAACCAACCCATCCTGAATCGACGTCTACCTTGCGAAGCGGTCTACTGGGAGCCGGTTTCCGCAGCTTCATCATCTCGTCCAGCCATTCGAGAATGAGCGCCTTCGTATTGATAACGCAACAGTGCGGTACTCCGTTTTGGACGAGAAATATCCACGGAGCACCGCGATAACGATATTGGTGGAAGTAATCATACGGTCGCTGTGTTCCCGCAACATCATCTGATCCTCCAACAATGATAAATTCTGGGACGCCAATAGCTTGAGGTGGAAGATTCACGTGGTCCATACCATACGGGTCGGATTGCCCCGGATTCGTGAGAATCGAAGCCAAGATGCGATCGGGAACGTATCCGATGAAATTTGCGAAGAGTGCACTTGTTCCAGAGAAACCCAATAAGATGAGCTTGGTGGAGGAAAGTTCGACATGCCCGCTTTGTTTCGCGAAATCGTCGAGTGCAACGAAAAGAGATCGACCGATGCCATGCGAAGGGTCCATATCCATCTCGCCATGTTCGAGAGTGGGAGGTGATTTTGCAGGACATTGATGGGCCAACATTAACGCCAATGCGTGCCCTTTCGCGAAAGCGAGAACGTCTGGATCGGAATAAAACCGGGAAATATCATAGCCGCGGTTATAAGTAATCCAAACGGCGCGCACGGGTTTGTTTGGCTTTGGAATAGAAAGTTCGAAAACACATGCTCCGGCCAGGTTTTCGCCAGGCAGCGGCTCAACCAAAGTCTTGAACTGAAGCCATTGAAGCTGGGCATTTGCAGGTGGACCTAATACAAATATCAGGATCAGCCAATAGCGCAATGCGCCTCCTCATTTGAAATTCCAACTACTTCATGGCCACTGTCTTTTTCAGCAGGCCGGTTTCGGCGGCAACAGCTTCCACCTTTGCCCGCGTATCTTTCTTCATGGGGCACAGCGGCAAACGGTAATACTCCCCGATCTTTCCCATCATGGCCAGCACCGCTTTGACCGGCAGCGGGCTGGACTCGATAAAATTGGCCTGCATCAGCGGCAGGAACTTGCGATGAATGCGCCGCGCCATCTCCCAATCTCCTTCTAATGCGGCGCGGGTCATCTTCGCCATCTCGCGTGGGATCTCATTGGAAGCCACCGAAATGACCCCGGCTCCGCCCAGGGCAATCACGGGAAGCGTCATCACATCGTCACCGGAGAGAACGATAAAATCCTCGGGAACATTGTTGAAGACCTCGGAGATTTGTCCGATAAGGCCGCTGGCTTCTTTCACGCCCACAATGTTCTTGATCTGCGCCAGCCGGCCGAGGGTAGCAGGTTCCAGATTGGCTGCCGTGCGCCCGGGGACGTTATACAGCACCACCGGCTTATCCACCGCCTCGGCGATGGCTTTGAAGTGCTGGAACTGGCCCTCCTGGGTAGGCTTGTTGTAATAAGGCGAAGCTGTAAGGATGGCGTCCACACCGTGGATACCGGCTACCGCCTGGGCTTTTTCCACCGCCTCGCGAGTTGAGTTGGAGGTTGCGCCGGCAACGATGGGCACGCGCCCACGGGCGGCATCAATCGTAATTTCGATCACAAACTGCCATTCGCTGCGGGCCAGCGTCGGGGTCTCGCCGGTGGTGCCGCAGGGAACCAGGAAGTCGATGCCAGATTCCACCTGCCAGTTCACCAGGCTGCGCAGACTTGGTTCATCCACCGAGCCGTCAGCATTGAAGGGAGTAACAAGGGCCGTACCACAACCGCGTAGTTTCATAGCTCTAGGATACCGGAAGTTCTGCCCAATGCGGGTTCGCAGTCCTGATGATCTGGATCACTGATCATCAAATTCCTGTTCTTCAACGAAGATTTTCAATGCTTTGCTTTGTGTTCCTTTGTCTGCCTTCGTGTCCTTTGTGGTTAGCTTTTTGACAGGGCCGGCCCGCGAACGGCCTCAACTGCGCCAATAAATTACTGATAAATTTCTCTTGACATATTGTACTAGTCATATATAACATTAGTCCTACAGATGAATAGGTCATCAGCCAATGCGAAACAGCCCTTTCGGCTCAGGCTCGACCTCGCCAGCGGCGTGCCGGTGTATCGCCAAATCATCGATCAGGTTCGTGGCGGTATCGCTTCAAGCTCACTGGCGCCGGGCGATCAGCTTCCCACCGTGCGTCAGCTCGCCGTTGACCTGGCAATCAATCCCAATACGGTGCTGCGCGCCTATCGGGAACTGGAGTTGGGCGGCCTCCTGGAGACGCACCAGGGAACCGGAACATTTATCAGCCAGCAAAAATTAAAACGAGGTGACGCCGAGCGGGACCGGCAATTAGCGCAGCTCATCGGCGATTTTGTCGCCCGTGCCGGCGCTGCAGGTTTTACGGTAGAAGATTTGTTAAAGCAACTGCATCAGCTTTCATCCGAGCCGATGCCAAGGAGATGAATCATGACGAAAAATGTAAATGCATCCATCAACGGAGTTTCTATCGCATTATTTGTAGTCTGCCTGCTGGCGGGAACGATTGCGACCGCCATCGTGCATTCTCCCGCGCCTTTTTTCGCCGGCGCTTTGCTGGGCTTTTATCTCCTGTTTGCCATCAAAGTTATTCGCCAGTGGGAGAAGGTGGCGCTCTTGCGGCTGGGCCGCTACGTTGGGCTGCGGGGGCCGGGGCTGTTTCACATCGTTCCCATTATCGAAACCCTCAGTCCTTTTGTGGATCAGCGTATCCGCGTGGCGAATGTTACCGCCGAATCTACTTTGACCCGCGATACGGTTCCGGTCAACGTAGATGCCATCGTGTTCTGGCTGGTATGGAACGCGGAGAAATCAATTTTGGAAGTTGAAAACTTTCAGGACGCCATCAGCATGAGCGCGCAAACCGCCCTGCGCGAATCCATTGGCCGCCATGAACTGGCGCAGATGCTGACCGAGCGCGAGACGCTGGGAAAAGAGCTGCAGCGCATCCTCGATCAGAAAACCAATCCCTGGGGAATTACCGTGCAATCGGTGGAGATACGCGACGTGAAAATCCCCCAGGCGCTGGAAGATGCCATGTCACGGCAGGCCCAGGCCGAGCGCGAGCGCCAGGCGAGAATCATCCTGGGGCAGGCGGAAACCGAGATCTCCGAAAAGTTTGTTAAAGCGGCTGAGGCCTATGCCCAAAACCCGGTCGCGCTCCATCTGCGCGCCATGAACATGTTGTATGAAGCCATCAAGGAGCGTGGTTCCATGGTGATCGTGCCTTCGTCCGCTGTCGAAACCATGGGCTTGGGAGGAAATCTGGCCGCGATCGCCATGGCCAAAGGGAAATAAGGCGGGGAGCAATCGGAACCTAAGTTTCAAGTCTTACATATCTGGATTCTGTTATGCTTCGTATGCTTAAAAAAGTAAACGTTTGCAATACATAGGAAGTCAATGTAAGTACACAGCCAAGGAGCTGTGCCCATACAAGCTGAGGTGTGTTATGGGATTCGGTGGTGGGGCCATAACGCGGTCCATTTTTTTAATGGCGCTCGTTTTGCAGTTCGCAACTGATCTGCGGGCCCAGGCTACAGCGACCCTGCGTGGAGAGGTCACTGACCCGACCGGCGCAGTCATACAGGCAGCCACTGTCACCGCCACGAATGCCGCCGGAAAAAACACAGTAGTGAAGACAGGCCGCACCGGAACCTTCGAAATCCGCGGGCTCGAAGCGGGGAAATATACGATCAGTGTTAACGCCAAAGGTTTCGCTGTTTCCTCAAATGATGTAGAGTTGGCGGCCGGGAAAGACCAGAAACTCGACGTTCGTCTTGAGATTGCAGTCGAGAAACAGCAGGTTGTGGTTGACGAAGATAAGCCCAAGGTGGATCTTCGCCCTGAAAACAACGCCAGCGCCACCGTGATTAAGGGAAAGGATTTAGAGGCGCTCTCCGATGATCCCGATCAACTTTCAAATGAACTGCAGGCTTTGGCGGGTCCAGCTGCGGGTCCCAATGGCGGCGAGATCTACGTTGATGGGTTCACCGGCACCCAGCTTCCGCCCAAGGCCTCAATCCGCGAGGTCCGCGTCAACCAGAACCCGTTCTCGGCGCAGTACGATCACCTGGGTTACGGCCGCATCGAGATCTTCACCAAACCCGGCACCGACAAATTCCATGGCCAGTTCTCCTTCATCGAAAATAGTTCCGCTCTGAATGCGCGCAATCCTTTCGGAGGAACGCATCAGCCTGCCTATGATTCGCAGGAATTTGTGGGTAGTGTAGGGGGCCCGATCAGCAAGAAGGCGTCGTTCTTTTTTTCCGTGGGACGTCACGATGTTCGTGACACCAGCATCATCAATGCGACGGTTCTTGATTCTAATTTCAATCCGATTGTGCTCAGCGAGGCGGTCGCCAACCCCAAGATTACGACGGATATGTCGCCACGTATCGATTACCAGATCACACCGAACAATGCCCTGACGGCCAACTTGTACTTGCGTTACAACCAGGAAAGAAATGATGGCCTGGGACAGTTCTCTCTTCCTTCCCAGGGCTATGACATCAGCAATCCCGGCGGAAATCTTCAGGTCACCGATACTCAAATCGTGAGCCCCAGAACAGTTAATGAGACGCGGTTCCTGTACGCCCGTGACATTCACCTGGAGATCTCGCAGAACTTCCAGCCGCAGGTTTCTGTGCCGGGCGCATTTACAGCTGGCGGCAATACGATGGGCAGACACCGAGCAGGAATTAATCACCTCACCCAACTCTACAATCTAACGTCCATGACGCTCGGCAACCATCTCGTAAGATTTGGAGGCCGGATGCGGACCACCAATGAAGCAGAGATATCAACGCAGAATTTCAATGGAACTTTTATCTTTCCCTCTTTGCAGGCCTATCAGATCACTGAGCAGGGCTTACATCAGCCACAGCTGTTGACGCCGGCCCAGATCCGCGCCAATGGCGGCGGGGCCAGCCAGTTTTCCATCACCGTCGGCAAGCCGGAATCTTCGGCAACATTTGTTGACGCCGGCATTTACGGAGAGGATGACTGGAAAATTCTTCCTAACGTCATGTTCAGCTACGGCCTGCGTTTCGAATCCCAGGATTTCATCCACGCCAACGCCGACCTGGCTCCACGCCTGGGCGTTGCCTGGGCCCCGGGCGGTGGCAAGAACGCGTCGCCCAAGACCGTGCTGCGGGCAGGCTTCGGCATTTTCTACGATCGTTTCTTCCAGAATTTTGCCATCATGGCTGACCGGCTGAACGGAATTAACCAGCAACAGTACATCGTGGCTGCCGACAGCACCTCTGGACCCGATTTTTCCCCCAACGTGCCGCCCATCAACACGCTGACGGCAACGCAGTTTCCCACGGTGCGCCAGCTCGACTCCCGCATACGCTCGCCCTACGTTATGCAGGAAGCCACGAGCTTTGAGAGGCAACTCTCCAAGATCGCCAACCTGGCCGTCACCTATGTGCACACCCGCGGTGTCCACCAGTTCCTTTCGCGGAATATCAATGCTCCTCTGCCGGGAACCTATGATCCCAATAACAAGGCCAGTGGCATCCGTCCGTTTGGAAATGTTGGCAACATTTATCAGTTCCAATCCGAAGGCATCTTCAAACAGAACCAGCTTGTGACCAATTTCAATGTGCGTGGAAAAGTATTGTCACTGTTCGGTTTCTACATGCTGAACTTTGCCAATGGCGACGCAGGAGGACTCTCCGGCTTTCCTTCCAACCAGTACGATCTTGCAGCCGATTACGGACGCACTCCCTGGGGCCTTCATCATCGACTTTTCTTTGGTGGGAACATCAATCTGCCTTATCAATTCAACATCAACCCGTTTGTAATTATCAATTCCGGCCAGCCCTTCAATATCACTCTGGGCGAGGATCTCAATGGCGACTCTATATTCAACGACAGGCCCGCCTTTGCTACCCCAGCGACCTCACCCGCAAATACAGTTGTGACTCGCTGGGGCGCGTTCGATCTCAACCCTGCGGCTAACGAAAAACGAATTCCCATGAATCTCGGCACCGGCAACACTCTCTATCTGCTCAATCTGCGATTGAGCAAGACTTTCGGACTGGGGGGCAAGCTTGCCGCGGCGCAGAGTTCGGGTGGAAGTAATGGCGGAGGCGGTGGTGAGCAGCGCTACAACCTGACTTTCAGCATTTCTGCGCGCAATCTGTTCAATCATGAGAACCTTTCCCCGCCAACCGGCGATCTGAGCTCGCCCAGATTCGGCCAATCGAATGGTCTGGCAGGCGGACCTTTTTACACCGGCGCTGCCAACCGCCGCGTTGACTTGCAGGTTAGGTTTTCGTTCTAGGGTGAAAGGATTGGGTAGAATCTGGCCACGATTGAGGAACAGAATGTTCAAAGGTTTTGTAGTTACACTTGCGCCTCTGATTGCAATTACTCTCCCTTTATCAGAGGCGCCTTTTACTGTTCTTACTATTCCGCCAATCCCGTTTGCATTTGTCATCCTGAGCGCCGTTTTTTGGCGCGAAGGATCTTGCGTTTTCTTGTTCGTGGGATACGCTGGTTTTCGGCATAGAAGAAACCAAACAGCTTTTATCCCCGCAACACGTCCTTAAACTCAAAAAACCCCTTCTTGCCCGCGATCCACTCGGCAGCGCGGACCGCGCCCTGGGCAAATCCACGGCGCGATTTGGCGTCGTGCACCAGCATCATGGTGTCGTCTTCGGAATCAAGCAGGATCACATGCTGGCCGACGGCATCGCCCTCACGGATAGAGGTAATCTCGATGTTAGCTTTGCTATGTGGCTGCAATATGTTTTTGATGGTTGCCGCCGTGCCGGAAGGGGCGTCTTTCTTCTGCACGTGGTGGCGTTCCATGATGCGGACACTGTATCCGTGGTCCAGCGCGGCCGCAGCGGCGCGAGCTGCTTCAAAAAAAACATTCACGCCGATGGAAAAGTTTGAGGCGTAGAGAAATCCCATCTGGCTGCGCTCAACCAACTGCTTAATACGGGGCAGTTCCGAATACCAGCCGGTGGTGCCCACAACCATGTTCACACCCAGGCGGGCGCAGGTTTCGATGTTAGCGAGAACGGCGGTGGGCGTAGTGAAATCGATGGCGGCGGCGGCGCCCTTGGTGCTTTCAGGCGTCAATCCCACGGCGTCCTGGTTTTCCGCCACGTCGAGAGCGAGCACATCGTGGCCCTTTTCACGGGCAATGTCGGCGACGAGAGAGCCGGTTTTTCCGAGGCCGAGAATAATCAATTTCATTGAACTCCCTATAACCACTATTCAAAAATTGCTGGATCCACTTCGGCAAAAAATTTCTGGTGCAGCTTCTGCACCGCGCGCGGGACGTCGTCTTCGTCGATCACGAAGCTGATGTTGATCTCCGACGCGCCCTGGGAAATCATGCGTATGTTTACGTCTGCGATCGAGCCGAACACCTGGCCGGCGATCCCCGGTGTCTCCCGCACATTTTCGCCCACTAGGCAGATGATAGCCTTGCGCCCGGCATATTTCACGTCTGCCAGCTTTTGCAGGTCGTCAGCGATGGCGGGGATGGCTTCATTGGAATCAATGGTAAGCGAGACGCTGACTTCGGAGGTGGAAACCATATCCACAGGGCAGCGGTGACGGTCAAACACCTCGAAGACGGAGCGCAGAAAGCCGTGCGCCATTAACATGCGCGTGGCCACAAGGTCCACGATGGTAATGCGTTTTTTTACGGCGATGGCTTTGATGGCATTGCGGCAGTGCGGAGCGCGCGCGGTGATGCGGGTGCCTTCATTCTTCGGATTGCGCGAATTGAGCACGTGCACCGGAATATTTTTCTGGATGGCCGGCAGCATAGTTGCCGGATGCAGCACCTTGGCTCCGAAGTAGGCCAGTTCGGCCGCCTCGTCAAAGCTGATTTCCTTGATGCGCCGCGCCTGCGGACAAAGCCGTGGATCGGTAGTCATCATGCCGTCCACGTCGGTCCAGATTTCGATGCGTTCGGCCGCCAGGCCGCCGCCGACGATGGCGGCGGAAAAATCCGAGCCGCCGCGGCCAATAGTGGTGGGAGTTCCGCTGAGCGTAGCTCCAATAAACCCGCCCATGATAGGCACAATCCCTTTTTCCACCTGGGGCAGGACCTGAGTAAGAAGCCGGGAATTGATTTCGTCAAACAACGGAACTGCTCTGGTGTGGGTAGCGTCGGTGACGATGCAGGCGCGGGAATCCACCAACGCGGAATGCAGACCGCGGGCCGAGAAAGCCGCGGCGACAATCTTGCTGGAAAGACGCTCGCCAAAAGAAAGCACTGCATCCGTGCTGCGTGGGGTAATTTCGCCGACCGCGGCAATGCCACGCAGCAACTCATCAAGGGCATTGAAGTCGGCTTCCAGTTCGGAGTGAAAGCTGGTGAATAAACCCGTTCCCAGCAGCTCGCTGGCAGTACTGTAATGCCGCTCACGCATGGCGCGCGCCATGGTGAGGGCAGATTCGGAGTCGCCGCCACCGGCAGCCTGGCCCATGGCCACCAGTTGGTCGGTAACCTTGGCCATGGCGCTGACCACGACTACAGGTTTTTGGGGAAGACGGCCGCGCACGATCTCACAAACGCGTTCCATGGCGGCGGCATCTTCTACCGAAGTGCCGCCAAATTTCATGACGATCACAGGTATCCTTGCGCCTTGAGCAGCTCCGCATTCAGCAGCGCCGCTCCTGCAGCCCCGCGGATAGTGTTATGCGACAGCACCGTGAACTTCCAGTCGAGCACGCGGCATGGACGCACGCGGCCAACGCTCACGGCCATTCCCGCAGACATGTTGACGTCGAGCGTCGGCTGCGGCCGGTCTGGAGATTCAAAGACGATGATGGGGGCAGGCGGCGCATTGGGCAGCCGCAATTCCTGGGGCATTCCGCGGAAATCAGATAAGGCCTGCAAAACTTCTTCCTGCTTCGCTGGCTTCTTCAGCTTGATGGAAACAGATTCTGTATGGCCATCTTCGACGGGGACTCGATTACAGTGGGCGCTGACTTGTATGGCAGCAGGCTCAATCCCTGTGCCGTTCAGCTTGCCCAGCATTTTGCACGATTCCGACTCCATTTTCTCTTCTTCCTTGGCGATATAGGGAATTACATTACCTAGGATGTCGAGGGAGGCAACGCCTGGGTACCCTGCGCCACTGATGGCCTGCATCGTGACTACGAAGACTTTTTCCACGCCGAATCTACGGTGCAACGGCGCCAGCGCCATCACCAGGCCGGTCGTAGAGCAATTGGGGTTGGTCACCACAAATCCGTTGGAATCGCGGCGCCAGGATTGGCACTCCAGCAGACGCACGTGGTCGGCGTTAACCTCAGGGATAACCAGCGGTACATCTGTCTGCATGCGGAAGGCGCTGGAGTTGGAGACAACCGCATGCCCGGCGGCGGCAAACCTGGGCTCCAGCTCTGCCGCAATGGAAGTATCCAAGGCGGAAAAGACGAGTTTGGGAGCGCCTTCAGGGGCGGCAGGCGCAATTTTCATGTTCTCAATGGCGCGGGGAATAGGGGTCTTTAAACGCCATCGCGCAGCGGATTGATACGTTTGTCCGGCAGAGCGCTCAGAGGCCGCCAACCAGACGGTTTCAAACCAGGGATGGTGCTCCAAGAGCTGAATAAAACGCTGGCCCACAACACCCGTGGCGCCCAGAATACCAACCGGGATTTTGCTGGGAAGCATAACTCTTTGCTGGGAAGCATAACTCGTAGATTGAAATTTTAATTTTATAACAGCCAGCCGGCATGGGCCCCGTGGTTAATTATCGCGCACGACTTCTGTATCCGCGTCGGCGATGAAAATTTTGACCAGCTTCATCTGGTCGTCGAGCCACAGTGCCCAGCTTCCATCCTCTGAGTTGAGATTGAACCGCCTCAATTGCTGTTCGGCGCCGCGGATGGCAACCTTTTCCTGGCCCATATACTCCAGGCTCACAGAGTAGGAGACCTGCCCGTGGGGATTGATCACTCCAATATTGCTTTTGTTGAGCTTGCAATTTGCCAGGTTGGGGCAGGAGAAGCCTATGTACTTCCACAGCAGCAGTTCGCGCTGCACGAAGAAGTAATCGTCCAGGATGTTGGTGGAAGGCGGCAAAATGAAGGGGATATCATGGGGCTTCTGATTGCTGTCCACAATATGCTCCATCAGAACTTCGTCGCCAGGAGTTACCGTGGCTTGCGCCTGGCCGCCTTTTTCTTCGTGCCACGAATACCTGCGCAGCTCGCCCATGGGAGTTAAAAGCAGTTCTGATGCCTGCGAGCTGCCGTCTTCCATTTTGATTTCTGAGGTTGTTGTGTTGGAATCAGCCGATTGTTCGATGCGAAAAGTTTCTGTCCCCAGGCGATGGCCCTGTTTGAAAATGCCAAAGGAACCGGCATCCACGGTTTGCGAACCGCCCTTGTTGGGCAGGTCCGGTTTCTTTGAGGCCCAGGAAAAAGACGATGCCAATACAAACAGCGCAAGCAACGATCGTTGTACGACAGTATTTTTCACGATTCCTCCCACGGAATGTTTGCCTTTCTTAGCCCTTGTTCCACTTCCATCGCAATCTGCTCAATCTGCTTGCCCGCGGTCTCGACATGAAAATTGGCCCGGGAGTAGTGCGGCTTGCGTTCCTCATAGAGCCTGCGGAACACGCTTTCGTTCTGCAGATTAGGCCGCACGCGCGCGTGCGGTTCTGTCCGGCAACGGCGCAACAGCTCTTCCGCGGGCGCATCCAGAAAAACGGCCACTCCGCCAGCCTCGCGAATCATGCGCGCGTTTTCTTCGCGCGCATAGGCGCCGCCTCCCAGCGCCACAATATGCGGCAGGGAAGCGGGAGCCTGCCCGAGCAGCACTCCCAGGGCCTGGGTTTCAAGCTTCCGAAACGCCTCTTCACCCGAATTTTTAAAGATCTCAGCGATGGTGCGGCCCGCACGCTCTTCGATTACGTCATCGAGGTCGGTAAACCGCCATCCTTTGCGCTGGGCCAGATGCTGGCCCACGGCACTCTTCCCGGCGCCCATAAAGCCGACGAGAAAGACCATGGGCAGTTGCTCATTGTTTTTCAATGAGGTTGCAACCACCCTGGCGAATTTTTATGACCCAAAGGCTTTTCAACGCTTCTTAACGCGGATTGTACCACTGAAGGAACTGAGTTCAACCGAAGAGAAGTTCGTGCTGGAGGTGCCTTTGCTGGTGCCTGCCACATACGTATTCGAATTTACGCCGCGCGGCAAGACGCTCGCCGAGGTTTGCGGTTGGAAGGGAAAATCGTTCTGCACCGAGCCCTGCATGGAACGTGCGTTCAGGTCTACGGAAGCGGTGGCCGGCAAATTGACGTTGATATTGCCCGTGTGATTGATCAATGAATAATCTCCGCCTCCGGCGAAGTCTCCATCATAGGTAATATCGCCACTGTCGGTCTTCACGGTGACCTCGGGCCCGGTCACCTTGGTAAGCTGAACTTTGCCTCCATTGGAGAGAACTTCTACGTGCTGGCTGCGAACGTTGGTCAGCGTGATGGGAGCATCCAGCGTCTGTACGTGGATATGAGAGTTGCTGATATCCGAGAGTTCCACCTGCCCTTCATCAGCTTTGAGCGAAACATCGTTACGCACGCCCGAGAGCCGCAAAATGCCGCTCCCGTTTTGGACCACCACATTACAATCGGGAGGAACCATGACTACGTAATCCACCTGGCCTTCCTTGGAATCAACCTGCTGCAGGAAGTTTGTCGCGGCGCGAATGCGGTTGCCTAATTGTGCGCTGTTGACCTCGACCTTATCGGAATGAATGGTGGCAGTAATGGTGACCTGCCGTCCCGTGGCGGTACGGACGTCAACTCCTCCGAAGGCATTGCTCACCGTAACATTGCTGCCCGGTTTGGCGGTGTATTTGAATTCTTTTTTTACGTCGGCGGCAAAAAGCCCGACGGTGACGACCATCACCAGCATTCCCGCAGATACTATATGGACGCTGGGATTTGCTGCGCTCACTCTCCTGTAGTTCATATCTCTCTCTCCTGCTTTCCTTCTCGCGCTATCGCGTCGTGTACGACACTGCCATCTCGTATACCGCTGCCTTTTGCTGATAGGCATTCATGAGTTGCTGCCGGGCAATGTCATCTCCCGGGCTTTGCTTCACCGAGTGCTTGGCATCCTGAATATAAGTATCAACGCTGCGCAGTTTTTTCCTGTACATCTCTCCCATGGAATGGTTCTTTTGCTCAATCGCATTCAACAGTACCTTGTCATCTGCGCTGAAAATGTCAGGGGTTTGGGCGGTCGTGCCCGTGTCAATCGCCGGAACCGAGTGCAGCCGGTTGAACACCAGCATGGTAATGGCAATGAGTGCCATGGCGGCTAATCCTGCCCATCCGTAAAAGTTGCCGCGCCGGTTCCCCGAAATCAGAAAGGGCTCCATGCGCACCGTACCTCGGGCCGGGCGAACGAATCCTTCACGCTGGAGTGAGCTTTCGATCCTCGCCCATACCTGCGGGGAAGGATCTTCCATGGGAACCAGCATGCGGGCCGCCTCCGCGATATATTTCAGGTCTTGAACCAGGTCAGAGCAGATCGCGCAGGAATGCAGGTGCGAAGACTCCTCGGCGCCCCCACCGGTTTCGATGATGTCGGGTAAAACTCTTTGAAAATCAGCGCAATTCATAACCACGTACTTCTCCCTCTCCTACTGATGGATGCAACTTTGTGCTGCAACATTCCTAATGTCGCGCCACTTTCTCATGCAGGCTGATGCGAAGCAGCTCACGCAGCTTCATTCTGGCCTTGTGCAACTGCGACTTGCTGTTTCCGATCGAGCATCCCATCATCTCGGCAATTTCGTTGTGCTCGTAGCCTTCCACGTCGTGCAGCACGAAAATAATGCGATAACCGGGCGGCAGATGCTCAACCGCGCGCTCCAGGTTTACGCGGTCAATGGAGCCGGCCAGCACGTTATCGCGGGCGCCCACATCTTTCTTCGGACCGTCTTCCTGCTGGGGCTCCATCTGCTCTTCCAGTGAAACCTCAGGCAAGCCTTTCTTGCGCAGGTGCATCAGCACAACGTTCACCGCCAGCCGATGCAGCCAGGTGGAAAATGCCGATTCCCCGCGAAAGGTCGCTATCTTGCGATAAAGCTGAAGAAACGCTTCCTGCGTCAAATCTTCGGCTTCGGCAGTATTTCCGGTCATACGCAGGCAGAGCGAGTACACCCGGCGCTTGTGCAGCCCGTACAAAGCCTCAAACGATTCCGCATCGCCCTGTTTGGCCCTGTCGATCGCCTCTGCTTCCGTAATCCCAGATGCCAGTATTTTCTTCGCTTGTGTCAATGAAAGCCTTATCCAGGCCGCAATCAATAGGATGCGGCAAAGTAGCTGCTCGTTGTATAAGCCGAGCTGATATCGAACTGTGGCAGTGCGGCCCAGTTACTCAATTCTGACTTACTGAAACAGGATATTTCCAGAAAAACGGCAAAGACCAGCAATACTCCATATATCGAGTATTTTTTTCATACTTTGGTTGCCCAGTATTTCTGTTAATTATCCAATTTTTAACCTGCGGCCTTCTGCCGGGCGCCACGAAAATAGAGTATCAGCCCTAAGGCAATGGCTGCCAGAGTGCCACCAATCAGTTTAACCTCAAATAGCAGCTTGTTGGAGGTCTCCCCGGGCGGAATTAAAGACAGGTAAATACCGCCGGCGACTACGATAAACCCCAAAGTGCCGGCAATCCACACCCCAGGCTTGCCCCCTGGAATCAAGACCGCATTCTTGTTTTCCAAACGGTCTTTCCTATAAGCAAGTTTAATCGCAGCGGCATACATATACAAAAAGGGAACAAAATAAAGTATGGTGGCTGCGTCCACCAGAATTTGATATGCACCGTTGACCGTCTCATTGATCTGAATTAAAAGCAAAATCGCTGCGGAAATGACCGCCTGCACCAGGATCGAAATATAGGGGGTGCGCCAACGCGGATGAATCCTGCCGAACGCCTCCGGCATGTAGCGATCAACGCCAACGATAAACGGTATGCGCGCAACTCCCGCCACCGTACTGCCCACCCCGCCGGCATTTCCCGCGCTGACCAAAAGAGTTGCAATCACGCCCACAAGGCCAACTCTCAAGAGCACGGAACCTGTAGTAATAGCCTGGAAGGCGCCGCTTTTGGGATCCACCTGCTCGGCCGGCAACAGAACCAGCACGGCGATAGTCCCGACGATGTAGATAATCGCAATCAGCAGGCCAGAACCAAAAATGGCGCGGGGAAAAGTCTTGTGCGGGTCCTTAATTTCGTCGCTCATGGCCGAGACCAACTCAAGCCCGGTGAAAGCGAAGGCGATCTGCGGCCAGAAATTTACCGTATCCCAATTCCAGGTGGGAATGATATTGGCCCAGGTAAAGTGGGTCTGCGATCCATAGCGCTGCCAGACGAAGAAGGCAACCGTGACCAGCATCAGCAGCGGAAGGTACGTCCCCACTCCGCCGGCGTTCTGCAGCCACTTGCCGATATTCAGTCCAATGATGTTGAGCCACATGGCAATGAAGAGAAGCAGTATGGAGCCGGCCAGGATGAATGTTCGGTCTTGGGCCAGATGGGCGGTGCGTGGCCCACCGATATAGCCCGCCATGGAAGCGCTGGCCGCGAGCAATCCCGGAAAATAAAAGAAGGTATAGACCCAATAAGTCCATCCCGCCACGAAACCATGGAAGTCGCCAAAGGCTTCCTTTGACCAGATATAAAGCCCGCCTTCATGGGGAAATCGAGTAGAAAGCTCAACCACTACTAAAGTTGTCGGCACAAAAAAGAAAAGCGCAGCAATGATCCACAGGCTGATGGAAGAAGTGCCGTTGTGGGCGGCGGCTGCAATCCAGCGGGGGCCGAGCACAGCGGCGATGTTGAACAGCAACACGTCCCACAGCCCCATCTCGCGGCGGAGCTGTTTTTTAACATCGGGAACCTGTGTCGATTGTACGTTTGAATCCATACGCCAGGGTGGGTGCCGACAAACCATATCAAATCCAGCAGCACATCGGCAATCTCGACGAATGCTCAAATTTATCGCGAACATTCTCCGTAAAAGGAGTATGGCTTGAAGCTCCTGCCGCCCAGCGTTATTTTGCCTTGTATCAGGGCACGACTTCAGTCGTGCCGCTAAGAGCCCACAATATTCTGGCTTTAGCCCCTGCAGGTCCCTAGCGTTATCCAAACCGATAGTTTTTGAAAAACGGTATCAAACTGTCGGGTTCGAGGAATTATCGTCTATCATTTTGACAGAGACATTCTCCTGGCATTGCGGTTCTTTGAAAACATATTCCATGGGCCAGACTGATTACGGAACACGCACCACTGCTTCAGCGCTGCTCCCTGAACGCCCCCAAATTATTGCTGAAATTGAACACGTAAAACGCAAGCCGATTACTAAGTAATGGGGGAGGGGGAGAACGGAAGGTAGTAGAGACCGGACACATCCCTGACAGAATAGACCCGGGGACATTCCTGACACTACTCCCATTCCATTCGTAAACCATTCAATCTCAATGATTTAAAGCCGAATGGACAACTCGATGTAATGGGGGGAGGGGGGATTACTATCCGCCCCAAATTCCCAAACTAGTGCGACTTCGTGCTGTGACTCTTCGTACGCGGCGGTCGCGCGACGTCTTCCATCTCTTTCGCAATTTGCTCGCGCAGGCCGCCGTCGTAGAGATTGAAATGGTCCTTGCCCGGTAGAAAGTTGATATGCGCCCGGATGCCCGCTTCTTTCAAGGTCTCTTCCAGCAGAAGAGCGGGCTCATCCAGGTGAAAGGTATCTACTGTGCCCACCGTGAGATGGATTTTATCCTGTAGAAGCGGACGCAGCTTCGCGGCGCGAGCATGCAGGACAGTGGAGATATCATATTTCTCCCAGGCCTGCGCCACCTCAGGATGAATTTCGCCGGTATCGCGGTTGAAGAGCTGTTCGGGACGGCCGTCAGCTCCACGCGGACTGAATACCCACTCGAAAGAGGTAATCTGACCGCCGTAATCGCCTAAGACCCGCTCCATGCGCGAAAAGTCTTCCAGTGACATCACATCTTTTCCGTTGGATCGAATCAACATCCATTTGGAGCCGTCGGCTTTGTGATAGAAATTTTTGTCCTTGAGGAGGTTGGGCCCGGTGAAGCTGCGGAAGTCCGACGGGTCGGGCGATGTTGGCCACGTTCCCCCAAAGACCGTGGGATAAGTCACCTGCAGCCACAGTGCCGCCCATCCCCCAGAGGAGTGGCCGGTCAGAAAACGTCCGCTGGGTTTGGCGTCCATGCGGTATTTGTGCTCCAGATAAGGAATCAGCTCTTTGGTCAAAGCGGTGCCCCAGGGGCCGTTGTTTACAGAATCGGCAAATTCGTGGGTTCCACCGGGACACTCCTGGTCAAGCAGCACGTAAATCATCTCGGGCAGTTTGTTCTCCGACATCCCCTTGTAGTAACTCGCTCCTACGCTTTGGAGGTAGCGAAACGATGCGGTAAATCCGTGGGTCCAATAGACGGTGGGGAAGCGGCGGCCTTTGTTCTTGGCATAATCTGGAGGCAAAAGAACAATGCCGCGCATGTGGATAGGGCGGCCCCAAAACTCTGAAAGAGCAGGACTGACGAAGTCGAGCTGCACCATGGAAGCAGGTAATTTCGCTGAGAGCTCGTGGACACGCTCGGTGAGATTCAGGTCAACGATCTGGGAACTGGCGGGATCGAAGTGCTTGAGCGGCGTGACGGCGCTGCGCAGGTCTCCGGACTCAAGGCCGTTATAGGCATAGTGGTGGTTGACGTCGAGCACAGCCATTACCTGGTAGTCGCCCACCGCGGCATGTGACCAGGGCTCAGGATAGGCGAGCACATCCGGATCGATTTCAACCGAAGCTCCGGGCACAAGATGCTGGACCTCCCCGGCCGCGAGCCAGACCTTGAAATCGTGGAAGCCGATCTCAGGCTCGATAACTTTGGCGGGGTCCTTCTGGTTGGAGAGAAGAAGGATAAGCCTTCCTTCAGCCGCTTCATTGCCCAGGTCGGGCGATAAGGTAATACGGAAACGTACGTGCTGGCCGTCAGTCGAAATTTGCGCCGAGGCTGAGATTGCGCAAAGGACAAAAAGGAGGAAAACCTGAAGTATCCGGAGTTGTCGTTTCATGTTTTGGGAAATTTACCAGTTTAGGTGCGGCCTGTCGAGGCTTTGGGTAATTTTACTGAATACGGCTGACGCGACGCATCGCATGAGGCGCTCTGGTTATAATGCCAACGTGCACGAAACTGCCCTCAAATCCGCCCGCTTCGACTGGACACGCCAGGAAATTGCAGAGCTTTATCATCTGCCGTTGCCTGAACTCCTATTTCGCGCCCAACAGGTGCATCGGCAGTTCCATCCTGCGAATGAAGTCCAGATGTGTCGTTTGCTCTCCATCAAGACTGGCGGCTGTCCGGAAGACTGCGGCTACTGTCCGCAGAGCGCGCACTACAGCACCGGAGTTGAGCGCCAGTCATTGATGCCCACAGAAGAGATCATTGGCGCAGCGGAAAGAGCCAAGGCCGAAGGCGCCACACGCTTCTGCATGGGAGCAGCCTGGCGACAGGCGCCCCAGGGCAAAGAATTCGATTCCGTTCTCGAATCGGTAAGAGCTGTGGCCGCAATGGGCATGGAAGTTTGCTGCACGTTAGGGATGCTGACCCAAGCCCAGGCGCAGCAGCTCAAACAGGCCGGG
>Ga0209166_10001049_pt1 | contig 24656 bp, 23 predicted proteins | sample Coa_R1_3_FD_187151 | JGI IMG/M metagenome (GOLD analysis project Ga0209166, IMG submission 187151) | Surface soil microbial communities from Centralia Pennsylvania, which are recovering from an underground coalmine fire - Coalmine... | ecosystem: Environmental > Terrestrial > Soil >...
CAATGGGTTTTCCTTCCGTGATTGGGCGCGCCGCATGCCAAATTGTTCGACCGGTTTGTGCGTCCAGAGCATAGGCGTCATTTGCTGCAGTCACGAACATGACGCCATTCACCACCACGGGTGTGACCTCCAGCGAATCTGAATTCCGCACATGGAAAACCCATTGCGCGCGCAGTTGCCCCACATTGGCCGGAGCAATCTGGTCCAGCTTCGAATATCGCCGTCCCGTGTAGTCGCCGTTATACGATAGCCAGTTCGCGGCGGGAGGAGTTGCGCTCAGGTCTGCCTGCGTCACATTAATGATAGCGGCGACGGCAGAATCTTCTGTCTTTTGCGCGTTGGCGGGACAGATCCGAAGTCCCAATGCAAGCACCGTGACCGCGGCAAACACCATGTGCCGCCTATTCACGCGCGCCTCCGGGCACAACAGAAACCTCGTCAAGAAGTCCGCGGTCCTGCGAATGCGAGCCGAGCAAATGAAGCGCCAACCGGTTCGCACCCTTCGGGACATTTATCCTTTCCTGGAGGTTCAGGGGTTCGCTCGGAGTGACACTTCTCAGTTTCACTTCGGAGATTTGCTTCCCGTCCTGGTCCAGAAACCTCGCGACGACCCTGCCGGGATAGAAAACACCGAAGGAGCCCGTGAGCCTCCAGGTTCCCGGTCCATTCGAGACGTTCAGATGTTTGGTAATGACGCCCGCCTCCCTTACTTCGAGAACGTCTTCACCCGCCCGGGTTGGATACCACTCCGTATCCATCGCATACGTCTCACCAGGTTGTAACCGCACCATCGGACTGTTGATCTCTGCCTCCATGTAGTAGAGCGGCTCGTCAGGAGGCTCACTCCCATTCGTGTAAAAAATGACGGTCGCGTTCCCGGGATACTCTTTTCCATCCTGGACTTGAAAGCGCTCCACCATCGCATACTGGGTGGCGGCGTCCGCCACTGCAAGCCAGCCGTGCTGTGTGTCGAACCAAAGTTCGTATTCAAGGAAGCGATAGCTCAGCGCGACGAGCCCTTTCTCAATGTTGAGTCCGGGAGGTTTGCCCTCACCGGACCGAACCAAATATCCGCCGGGGTAGACGCTCCTTTCATTCGCTGCAGTGAATGCCCAAAATTCCGCGCTTGCTTTATCTCCCGGCGGGTTCGCCATGTTGTACTGCGTAACGGACTGCACGGACCACTCGATCGCATGCGCGGAAGCATTTTTCATCACGGCATGAAAGGAAATCTTCGGGGAGTCGGCTTGTAGGCCAATTTCGCGCGAATACTGAAGACCCGTTCGCGCGTCGGGCGGCCCGTCCAGCCGAACTCTGCAGGCCGCTCCCTTCGAAATGATCGAGAACGCGTAGTCTCCATCATCCAACACGTCCGCCACAGGCCCCGGCCAGTGCTGCTCGTCTTTGCGGCCCTCGGGAAGCGGCCAAATCTTGTCTCCGCCGTAGTTGTACCACTTTGGGGGAGCGCCCGGCTCAAGCGGCGGCAAATACTTCCCTTCGTATTTCTTGTTCACAAACAAATATTCGTGCGGCCCAAACGCAACTTGCATGAGCCGCCCGCCAAGCTTTGGCACAATTGTGAGTCTGACCCATTGGTTTCGAATTTCCTGTGCGCTCCATCCTTTGTAGCTCACTGGATGAATGCTGCACTGCCCCGCGCGCACTGCGATAGGTGAGCTACAAAGCAGTATTGCGGCGATCAAAAATGCGCCGGCGGAAACAGATGGAACAGAGGCTTTCTCCCTTGGCCACACTCAGGCTGGCCTCCCTAAATTCTTCCGAATCTGCGGACCGCCTCTTGAAGAGAATGAAACTTTTCGATAATCGGGTACATCGAGTGCTCTTTGAAATCCATTTGTTGCGCGAGCGCAAGAATTTCATCCGCCTTGGCCCGCGGCACAACTACCACGCCATCTGCGTCCGCCGTGACAATGTCGCCCGGCTGCACCTGCACGCCGTCGCAAAGCATAGGAATGTTTGCCCCAGCGAACTTATAGTGGCTAACTGAAGTGGACGGCACAGGTCCTATTGCATAAACCGGAAACCCGATGCGGCGAAGTTGTGCGATGTCTCTCACGCCTCCATCAACAACCGCTCCGACATATCCCCGCGAGTACATCGTCGTGCCCATCAATCCGCCCATGCCGGCAATATCCGCCCCGTCTTCCACGGTCATCACATAGACGGAATCTTTCGCGCCACCGTCAATCGCCGCCATCATTCCGGCCAGGGCATTCGGATCCTTGTTGCCCTCATCCTTTTTCAACAGGACCGTGACCGCATACCCCGCAAACTTTGCCGGGAAAATCGATTGCATGCGATGCGACATATACATCTTGCGCCCGAGAATCTGCTCCGCCGCGTCGGAAACCGAAGCGACTTCCACATGTCGAAAGCCGTCCAACAAGGATCCACTGCCCGCGCTCGATGAAGGCGCAGAGGGCTCTTGAGCGGAGGCTTGCAGCCCCATCCAAAGTAAGGCCAATGCTCCCGTCAACACCAAGCTCGATGCTGCTCCCGCCAGAAAATAGCGCGTGCCGCCATGAGTATGCTTCATACCATCCCCCGGAACATGCGTGATTGCCGCACTTTATCACTTCTATTAAATCGTTTGAAAGAAGAGTCTTGGCCCTTCTCGCTTCTTTCTGAAACCTCTGGCAAACCAAAGTATTGGCACTGGTCCGCTTACTTGTTGTATAGAAATGGGGCTGAACTTGTCGCCTTTGATGAGATTTCGTTCCGTTCTCATCAAGTGAAGCTCACAAATCGCATCTCTTGAAAGTTGACAGCTATTCGGAAATCAACCCATTTCGCCAAAGTCCTGGCTCTGTCGTTTGTTGTCCTTCTGTCCCGCGGGGCAATTGTTTTTGGACAGAACAGAAATCGCGCGGCCTCTCCCCCAGGAGCCAAGGCGGATTCTGCCTCGGTGCAACAGGCGTTTGCCGCAAACTGCGCCGGCTGCCACGGCCTGGACGGAAAAGGTGGAGAACGCGCCCCCGACGTTGTCACGCGTCCGAACGTCCGCAAGCTCACCGACGCGCAGCTCTTACAGATTCTGCAAAGGGGCGTTCCGCAGACTTCCATGCCGGCCTTCGGCCAGCTCGGTGACGATGTCCTTCGTTCGCTGGTGGCTTACCTGCGGAGCCTGCAGGGCTCTCCGGCAACGGCCGCTCTGCCAGGAGATATAGGCCGCGGCAAGAAACTTTTTTTCGGCAAAGGCGCGTGTTCGGACTGTCACATGATCCGGGGCCAAGGCGGATTTTTCGCTTCGGATCTTACCACCTACGCGCGGGGACGCGCTCCGGAAACAATCCGCGATGCCATCGTGCTTCCTAACCGCGATCTCGATCCCCGCAACCGGACCGTGGTCGTAACGCTACCCGATGGGAAGACATTCGAAGGGATCGCCCGCAACGAAGATAATTTTTCGATGCAGCTTTTATCACAGGATGGCTCGCTCCTTCTTTTTAGCAAGTCGGCTGTAAAAAGCCTTAGTCACCGCAACCAATCCCCCATGCCGGCTGACTATGGGACCCGCCTTTCCGCAACAGAAATCGAAGACTTGGTGAACTTTTTGAATTCCGTCACGAAAGAAGATTTGAAGCAAACTCGAGACGAGGAAAAAGACGATGGCGAGTAATTCGCGGCGAGCGTGCACGGCCGGCCTGCTTTTGTGCGCCGCAGCTCTCCTTCTCAGGGGGGCTCATCCGCAGGGGCCATCTCGAGAATTCGTCCTCAAAGCCGAGTCTCCGAAATTCTGGGAACTCCTAGATCGAGATGCATCCTTGACTAAGGTCGCAGGAGGATTTGGATTCACGGAAGGCCCCGTTTGGGATGAGCGCGGCTTTTTGTACGTAAGCGATGAAGAGCAAAACAAAATCTTCAAAGTGTTTGGGGACGGCCACAAAGAGGAAGTGATTTCTCTCGGCGACCCCGACGGAAATACCTACGATCGCCAGGGAAACTTGATCGATTGCGCCAGCGCACTGCGTGCCATCATCGCCGTGACGCCCGGCGGAAAGTACACGATTCTCGCAGATAAGTTCGAAGGCAAGAAGTTCAATAGCCCGAATGACGTTATCGTTGGCCCCGGCGGCGCCCTCTATTTCACCGACCCCACCCTCGACCTGCCAAAAGGCGAAAAGCAGGAGATTTCCTTCCAGGGCGTCTACCGGCTGGACAAGAATGGTGGAGTGCGCTTGCTCACCAATGAACTCACTCAGCCGAACGGGCTGGCTTTTTCTCCCGATGGAAAGCGCTTGTACGTGGATGACTCGAAGCAGAGAAATATTCGCGTCTACGACGTGAATCCCGATGGATCGCTGGCTAACGGCAGAATTTTCGGAACCGAAGAAGGCAGGCCTCACCAGGGCGTGCCCGACGGCATGCGCGTGGACCAAGCAGGCAACCTCTACGTGACCGGCCCGAAAGGCATTTGGGTTTGGGACTCCGGCGGCCATCATCTTGGAACCATCGAGATGCCAGAACAGCCCGCGAACTTGAATTGGGGCGATTCCGATTATGCGACGTTGTACATCACCGCCACGAGTTCCGTCTACAAATTGCGAACCAAGGCGCGCGGTTTTGTTCCTTACCTTTCCGGCCCGCGGAAGTAAATGCAGCGAGTACTGCGTTTCCCTTCACTCCCGCCCGGAACAGTTGATTGGATGTTTATGCCTTGGGGACCGCGCGGAAGATCTCGGCAAGGCGGTTCGCAATAATCTTGTCCTCGCCCCTTCAGTTGCCAGACAGCAAAACTGAATATGTGTGGGTCGCGAGGCGGTCGATGACTTTCTTTGAAGTCTTCATTTGGCCCGGCATCTGGATTTCGTCCACGCATGCCGCTCGCTCCGGCGCCCATGCTGCCTATGCTTAGCGGCCGCGTGTCCGCGAGTTTCTGCATAACTTCTGGCCCCGTAATACCCAGTTCCACGGGAATTTGCCAACTGTAACGTGGCGTGACGTTGCCTAAAGCCTGCGGATTGAACGGCCGCGGAAGCGCGGTCACGCCAAACTTCTTTATGGCATCGGTAATCACTTGTGCGCGCTCATCGTACATTTTCAGCGTGGCCTCGAAGTCCTGGTTGACGAAAATCTCCAGCGCTTTGAGCATGCCGATAATCGTCTCCTTGCCCACCTTGCAGCACCGCCCAATGCGATCCTCTTGGGGACTCATGTTCAGCAACGCATAATGAATCAGCTGCTCTTTTCCAATCAAAATGCCCGCCGCCTGCGGGCCCCGGATATCCTTGCCCCCGCTGAACGTCACCATGTCGAAGCCCATGGCCGGATATTCCCAAAGCCGTTCTTTCGGCGGCACGTCCGCCGCGGCATCGTTGAAGGTGTAGAGGTTGTGCTCCTTGGCGATGGCCACGGTTTCCGGCCCGCTGACCTTTCCCTTGTCGGACAGGATATTGGTGAAGTGAATAGCCAAAGTTTTTGGGTTGATGGCCGCAATCATCTCCTCGCGGGTTTCCACTTCCACCAGCTTCGCACCGGTTTGGCGAATCTGGTGATCGAACGGATAGCGATGGCTCTTTTGGATGATCACTTCGTTCCGAGGAAAACTGCTGACATCAGGAATGTCGCGCATCCGAGGCTCAAGGTCTTCCGTCATCATGCCAGCATAACCGACGACCATGGCCGCTGCGGCGCCGGCAGTTACCAGGCCCGTGTAGCCCGCGGGCAACTTGCACACTTTCGCAATGAATCTCCCGGCGGCTATCTCGAGTTCATCGATCGACACGCAGTGCTCATTGCCCATGCGAATCAGTTCCATGACCTCCGGCCTCATTACCGAACCGCCGATCACCGTGCGTGCCGTTGATATTGATCATTGGCGTCACGCCAAGCTCTGCGTAAATGTCGCCGGTAGAACCCAACCCGGTTGTAATTGGGACGACCGCGCTGCCGTCGAGAGCGCGAGCAGATGCCTTGTGTTTCTTGCCGAAGAGAGCCGCATTTAGTTCCGAGGGCGCGAACATGCCGCCAGTGAGTGTTCCCAACGCGGCTAGAAAAGAGCGGCGATTCCAACCAAACTTCAATTTCATGCCCATTCCTCCTCTCCCCCTTGCCCCGAAACAATCATTTATCGGCAGGAGGTGCAGGCGGCCCGACGACCAGCGCGCTGCCTACGATTTCAATCAGCGAATCTCCAGGAATCCATTCCACGGCCATGCACGCGCGCGACGGCGCTTTGCCTTGTGAGAAATAACTTCCATAAATCTTGTTCAGCGCGTCGTACTGCGCCTTGTGCGCATCGAAGCGTGCCTTGCCGACGGGCATGACGGTGGCGTCGGCATGAGGCAGGCAGATGAAAACGTCGAGGTGGATCAAGCTGTCCATGTTGGAACCGGCGCGCTCGACGTTGCGCTTCAGCGCGTCCATCGTCCGTGTGACATGCTTCTCGAACGGATCCGTCACGAGGACATGATCGTCCTTGGGATAACCGTCATTGGCGCCGGTGCCGGAAAAGTAGTAGATCCCGCCGTGCGTGTGGCTGCTTCCGCGGCGCGGTGTATCCCCAACGGGTGTGTTCTGGGGTGGGCCAGCCGCTGCTTGCGCCCCCGGCGCTGTTTGTTGAGCAAACAGTTTGGGCACACCGCCCAGGAAAGCAGTGAGCGCCGCGATTCTGCCGAAGAAATTGCGTCGAGTATCGTTTCGCATGGAGTTTCTCCTTCCCTTCTCGTAAATCCTGTCGCGCTCTTTTATTTCGTCGTGCGCGACATTTCGTGTGCCCTGGCAGCCCTATTCGGCGGTGTGTCCACGAAGCACGACAACGGAAGCCTTTGGCAGGGTGTATCGCACATCCACGCCGCCCTGTATCGTGGATTTTGACGCCGGGCCGTCTGGACTCGCGTGGCCGCGCCCATTCTCCTCGTCATGCCACTGATATTCATTCGGACCAAACGTGATGCGCTCCACCGTTCCCGCAAAATGCCGAGCGTGTTTCGTTTTGCTGTCCGCAAAGGACACGCTCACCGCGTGATCATTGTCGTGATCTTTGTTAATCAGCATCACCGACCACTGCCCGTCAGGCCGCTCGAGCGCGTACGCGGTGATCAAAGCGTTGCCGCTATCATCGGTCACATCGCTCGTTGCGCGAAACATCCGGTGCGGAGCATCTACGGGTTGGACCCACTCCTTCGTGATCACCTGCGCCGCCAAATATTGCGGAGGATAATTCACCACGCGATAGTCCTTGTCCAACGCCAGAAATCCGCCGCGCCCAGCCCGTGTTGGCATGTAGTGGAAATAAAACGTTCCGCTCGCCCCTTCACTCATCATCGCGCCAACGTAGTCCGCCAGCCACAACGCGCTTTTCACGTCTCGCGGCCCGCTGCCGCCGCCCATGTTTCCTTCGGTCATGAAGAACGGCAAATTCGGTGCCAGCCCGTTGTCTCTCCACGCCTGCACGACGTGATGCACCAGCATCGGCTCAATGTATAAGTCGCCCCAGGAAGCGGTGATGCCTTTCTCCTGGAACGGATAATGCTCGAACGAAAAGAAAGTGAAATCGTTCAATCGCCCATGCGCTTTCAGGTAGTCCAGAAAGCGAGCCAGAAACGAGACCCGGCCCATCGCGTCCGGCCACACCTCTACGTCTCCGAAAGTGCCTTCAAACGCCGGCCCGCCCAGCTTTGCCTGCGGCACCAGTTTGTGAATCGCCGTTGCGAACTGGATGTACAGCGCGCCGTAATCTTCCGGCAGCATGTGCTGTCCGTCGGCTTCTTCGCCCATCTCGATCCACGAAATCGGGTAGCCGCGCTTGAAGAGATACGCAATCTCGGCCGCGGCGTCCTCGGGAGTCCCATACAACATAGCTATCGGCACCATGGTAGGTAGCCCACGTGTAATTCCGCTCTTAAAGAACAAGTCAAATCCAATCTGGTCTCCGCGCGAATAATCCAAATCTGCTTCGGCGTGCCACGGATCCACTGACGAGGGCCACGTTATTGCACTGGCTCGCTGAGCAGCATGTCGGTGTTCCTGTCGACCTCTTCCTTCGTTAAGCGTCGGCCTTCCTCGCTTCCGGGCGATCCCGTTCCCGTGCGCAGTCGGTCAATGGCTCCCCCCAAGGCGTGCGGAGGACTGAACGTATTCACAACGTGGTCCCGCGTCGCATCCACAACAACGTTCTGCGCGGGCGTAAAGCAGGCCGCGCAAAGAAGCATGCCACTGCAAATTCCCACTGCACGGAACCACCTTCGAATCTCTTTCATCCGGGAATTCTCCTTGGGCCGCCACTCGCTTCGAGCGGAAGCGCTCGAATTTCCTAAGGCATTAAACACCGTTAAACACTTCACCCGGGCAAACTAATCCGCCTGGCGAACGTATTCTGAATCTCCACGTTCGCGTCGTCAGATCCACGCAAGAAAATCACGCGCACTCGAGTGATGTCAAGGACTTGAAGCGATTTAATGTGCTCTTGCGAAAAGTCGCGGCTGCTCAGATTCTATTGACCTCGTTCACCGATGATGTAGCCGCATTGAAGAAGGTGCTTCTCCGGAAAAAAGGTCCCGTCGTAGCACGTGATTCGCCCAATCACGAGAGTGTGTTGAAAACAAGAGACACACCAACACTCACCAACGCTTCACCTCCTACTCGCAATTGGGGCTACAATCTCCCCGTCTTCGCCAGGTTCCCGCATCACGTTTCCGTTGCATCGACTGTCTCGATTGAACTTTTTGGTGTCTTCCTACGGATCTTCAGTGCATTCTTGCGTTGAGCTCCACAAGACATGACTGCTCCTTGCAAGGCAATGATTGAATTCGGCCGGGAGATCTGCGGATCTCTGGAAATTGCCGAACAGCGAGAATGGCTGGTCACCAACGGAATCGGCGGGTATGCCTCTGGAACCGTTAGCGGCAATTTGACCCGCCGTTACCATGGCTATCTGATTGCCGCACTGCATCCACCCCTTGGACGAACTCAGTTGGTCACAAAGCTGGAAGAGGCCGCGAGATACGGCGGGATGGATTACGTGCTCGCAACAAATCGCTGGGCCAGCGGCGCGGTTGAACCCAAAGGTCATCTCAACATCGAGAGTTTTCGGCTGGAAGGCACGACTCCTGTCTGGAGGTTTGCGCTGGCTGACGCACTGATCGAAAAACGTATCTGGATGCGCCACGGCGAGAACACCACTTACGTCCAGTATTCGTTGCTCAGAGGAAGTGGGTCTATTCGCCTCGCAATAAAAGCGCTTGCCGACTATCGCGACTTTCATTCCAGTACGCATGCTGGAAATTGGCAGATGAAGATTGAGTCTGTCGAGCACGGAATAAAGGTCACCGCTTACGACGGCGCGGTTCTATTTTTTCTGCTGAATTCTGATGCCCAATTCGAACTAAGGCACGAGTGGTATCAAGATTACTTTCTGCCGATCGAAAGAGACCGCGGCCTCGACGATCACGAGGATCATTTGCTGGCCGCGACTGCGAATCTGGAACTTGCTGTCGGCGAAAGCACCACCTTCGTTCTTACCACTAACGCTCGCGCGGAGATGGATGCAACGCGATCTCATGCCGACTACATCAAGCACGAACGCAATATCCGCTCACAGTGGCAGACAAGCGATCCTCATGGTGCCTCGGTTGCCCCTGCATGGCTTCAGCAACTCATCCTTGCCGCCGACCAGTTTGTGGTGAAGAGAAGTTTGCCGGAAGAGCCCGACGGAAAATCCATTATCGCGGGCTATCACTGGTTTGGCGATTGGGGCCGCGACACCATGATTGCGCTTCCTGGACTGACGCTGGCGACCGGCCGCCCCGAGATTGCGAAGAAGATTCTTCTTGCATTCGCCCGATACGTGGATCGTGGAATGTTGCCCAACAATTTTCCTGATGCAGGCGGGCAACCCGAATACAACACGGTGGATGCGGCCCTTTGGTATTTCGAGGCCATCCGCCAATACTTCGAGACCACCAAAGACACAGTGACGGTTTCAAGGCTGTATCCAGTTTTAGCTGAAATCATCGGCGCCCATCAGAAGGGTACTCGGTACAACATTCATGTGGACGAGGCCGATGGTCTCCTTTATGCGGGGGAGAGCGGAGTTCAACTTACTTGGATGGATGCGAAAGTCGGGGATTGGGTCGTAACACCTCGTATCGGCAAACCCGTGGAAGTCAATTCGCTTTGGTATAACGCGTTGAAGACCATGGCTAAGCTTGCATCCGTCGTTGGAAAGCCCGCTGAGCCTTTCCAGAAAATGACCGTGATGATCCAAAAAAACTTCTCAAAATTCTGGAACCGCGCAGGCGGCTATTGCTACGACGTGATTGATGGCCCACACGCCGGCAATGACGCCTTACTGCGGCCAAATCAGATTTTTGCAGTGTCGCTGCCGGAGAGTCCTCTTTCCGCGGAACAACAAAAGGCGGTCGTGGATGTCTGCGCGCGCCGCCTGCTCACGTCGCATGGTCTACGCAGCCTCGCCCCCCATGAGCACGGCTACCAGGGACATTATGGCGGTGGCCCTCGTGAGCGCGACGCCGCTTACCACCAGGGAACCGTTTGGGGATGGCTGATGGGGCCTTTTGCGCTCGCTCACTTGCGGGTTTACGGCGATCGCAAAGCTGCGCAGGCTTTTCTTGAACCGCTGGGAACGCAGATTTTTTCGCATGGTCTTGGAACGCTCAGCGAAATCTTCGACGGGGACGCCCCCTTTACGCCGCGTGGGTGCATCGCGCAAGCGTGGACCGTTGCCGAAGTTTTGAGAGCGTGGCGGGCAACCGAACCGTGACGGAATCAGCTATATCCACCCGTGGCGCGTCGCTCATAGGCGAGATTTTCCAGGATCGTTTCCGTGGATAACGAATTCTCTAGGGGGAGTGTGAGCTTAGGTCTGATTCGCTGAAGAATCTGTTCCGCCATTCGCACGCGTACGTCAAAATCCAATTCTGAGCGGCGAATCAAAAACGAATCAATCAAAGCGCTTTCCTCAAGTGTCAGGTTCGCAGCTCCGAAAGGCGCGGAGCCCGGAACGCTTGGAGCTCGGGCAGTTTGCCAGACCTGCTTCAGATCGCTAAACGATGACTCCCGAACGACCAAGGAGCCTGCGACAAGATCTCCCAGCCGTTTGTTCTCCTTGGTAAGAAGCGCACTCGCTATCCCAATCGCATAAAAACCGGGAAGCCAGTCGACGATACGCAGCAAATTCCTGGCTATAGATTCCGCCGCTGTCAGCGGACGACCCGAGTCTTTGATGACGCGAATGCCGGCTCTCCTCTTTCCCGGCGTCTGGCCGTTCCAAATGATTTCGAAGAACGCGTAGTAGCCGAAATAGAGAAGAAAGAAAAATAGAATCAGGATGGCCATGCCCCAAATTGCAGACTTTGGAGCGGCAGCAGTCAAAGCGGCAACGAGCATACCGCCGCCGACGCCAACGATGAATCCAACCAGGGTTTGAATCAACGTGTCCAACGCAAGAGCCAAAAATCGGCTGCCGATGCCCGCAATCACAAAATCGAGCGAGGTTTGCTCGGGCGTTTCAATGGTAAGCTTCTCGGTGTAAGACGCCACAGATGCAGGGTTCGGCAGGTTCGAGGACATGATTTCCATCCGCTGGCTGGAGAAACGCAAGCCCTATTGGGCGCGCCTGGAACAGCTCGTGCAAATAACGGGCCGCGGTGTCAGCGCCCTCCGCCACAGCGAATTGCAAGAGCTTGGGCTATTATATCGCCAAACTGCTTCCGACCTCGCGGCCGTACGCGAAGATGCCTCCAGCAAACAACTGGCTGTTTACCTGAATCAGCTTCTCGGGCGCGGCCACAACCTTATTTATCACGGCCAAAAGAAGAAAGTCAGCGGCATTGTGCGCTTTTACGGCGAGACGTATCCCCGGGTTTTCCGCGAGACATTGCCGCTAACCCTGATTGCACTGGCAGTCTTCGCGGTGACCGGGCTCGCAGCATGGATAGTGACGATTCACGATCCGGGCTTTGCACACCGTTTGCTCGGCCCTGGAATGATGGAAACTATCGAGCGGCGGGAAATGTGGACGCATTCCGTAGTCACGGTCAAACCACTCGCCTCCTCCGGAATCATGACTAACAACCTTTCGGTTTCGTTCACTACTTTCGCCCTGGGAATCACCGCGGGATTGGGAACCATCTGGATGCTGGTCGTGAACGGTTTGCTGATTGGCGTGATCGGCGCTGCCACGTGGAAGGCCGGTATGGCCTTGCAGCTCTGGAGCTTTGTCGCCCCGCACGGTGTTCTGGAATTGCCCGCGATCTTCATTTCCGGCGGAGCCGGCTTGGAAATCGCTCGAGGACTTTTGTTTCCCGGCTTTCTTCCCAGAAAGCAATCCTTGGCTCAGGCCGGTGGCCGAGGGGCTCGGCTGTTACTGGGAACGATTCCAATGTTAGTCATCGCCGGCGTAATTGAAGGCTTCTTTTCCCCAAGCGGAGCGCCTGTCAAGATGAAATTCCTGCTTGCGGCAGCGCTATTTGCGACACTGCTCTCGTACCTATTCTTAATAAATCGAAGTCAGCCTGAACCTGCTAAAGCAGGTTCCGCTCTTTGATGTCCAGATATTGATTTACCAAGGAAGAAGCCAGCAATCCTGGAACGAGTTCGAACGCGAACACTCCTCGCTGGCGTAGCCCTCGCATCAGGAGATCGCGGCGATGAGCAATCTCCAGCGCCGCCGCGTGCCGGTACATTTCTTCAGTTGTTTGCGGCGTAGACTCCGCCAACGCTGTTAGGTCCGGTTGGTTCATTGCGCTAAAGACTACCAGATGGCGCTGCGTCATTTGCATCGCGTACTCGATCACTTCCGGAGTCGTCGGCGTCTCGGCAAAATCCGTAATCCACACAACCAGGCTGCGCCGGCTTTGCTCCGTCAGCAGGACGCGCGCCGCTCGAGAGTGATCGGCTTCGGAAGCTTCCGGTCGAACTTGGGCCAGACAATCTACAATGGAACGCAGGTGAAGTGCACCACGGCCGGCTGCGAGATTGAACTGAATGGCGCGTCCATAAGCAAGCAGGCCAACGCGGTCCCCGCACTGCGTCGCGACCTGCGCCAGCGAAAGCGCCGCGTTGACGGCGTAATCCAGCTTAGAAATCCGCAAGCTGCCTTCCTCCTGCTGGACTTCTTGCTGTACTTCGGCGCGCAGCAAACGACCGGCATCGAGCACAATCCAGACGGCTTGGCTGCGCTCCATTTCAAAAATACGCGTCGTGAGGTGATGCCGCCGCGCCGTCGCTGTCCAGCAAATGTCGCGAATGTCGTCACCCTTCTGGTAATCGCGCAGGCTTTCGAACTCGCGGCCGTGCCCGCGCTGGCGGCGCCGCCTACGCTCCATTTCAATTTGGCGGCTGCGGATCAGATAAAGAGCGTGCTGGCGAGCCTGCTCCAGGTCGGGAAGTACCCGCACTGTTTGCGCAATCTCTGCTACAGCCCATCGCTGCGCGAGTCCTAGCCAAGTCTGGTAGCGCAGAAACAAGCGTCCCAGCTTGTGGTCTCCGCGTACTCGGGGAAGAATCTTGTAACTTGTGCGCGAAGTGTTTCTTGCGGGTACAACGAGTTCCAACACGGGAGGGATAGCACGAAGAGGCGCCGGCGTTTCGTCCGTGACGAAACAACGAACGCCCGCCGCGCTGAAGTTTCGAAGGCTTAGGGTTACCTCACACGGCCGAGCCAACTCGGGGGCCACTTCCCAGGACCGCCGTGCTTCCAACTCTTCGGGCTTGGGCATGCGAAGCAAATCCGAAACAAATGCCAGCACAATGACCCCGTCCCACAAAAACATCGCGCCAATGAGCCGCGGCGACCACCATGCCGGTACAAGCCATAACAGTCCAAAAAGCAGCATCACAAAAAAGCGTGGCCCAAACCCAAACGGCAGCCTGCCTAGCGGCACCGTCCGGGCTCCAACTTCTGCCGGTATTAGCGGTTGCACGGGATTCATCAGGAGCGCATCACTTTGGCACTTCCACAGCTGCAATGACTTGCGCGATAACTTGATCCGTGGTGAGTCCTTCGAGGTCCGCTTCCGGTTTCAGCAAAATGCGATGCCGCAGAACGGGAAGGGCGGCGGCCTTCACGTCGTCAGGCAACAAATAGTCGCGTCCCTCCATCCCTGCCAGCGCGCGCGCCACAAAAAAGAGACCAACGGCGGCGCGAGGGCTTGCTCCTAGTGAGATGGCTGGCCAGTCGCGCGTCCGGCGAACCAGAGAAACCACGTAGGAGTGCAGCGTCGGTTCCACGCGCACGCCCTCGATTTCCTTCCGCGCTGCTGGAAGCAAGCTTGCCTCCAATGGCGTTAGCGCAATCTCCTCAAACCGCCGTGGATCGAATCCTTTTTCATACTGCGAGAGGATGCTCATCTCTTCCTGCGCGGAGGGATACGTCACGCGAACCTTCAAGAGAAAACGATCGAGCTGCGCCTCCGGGAGAGGGTATGTGCCTTCAAATTCAATCGGGTTCTGCGTGGCTAACACTGTAAAATTCTCGGAGAGCGGATACCGCACGCCGTCTATCGTCACCTGACGCTCTTCCATTGCTTCCAGGAGCGCGGCTTGCGTCCGCGGAGATGTCCGGTTGATTTCGTCCACCAACAGGAGGTCCGTGAACACCGGCCCGCGATGCAGGGAAAACGTGCTCGTACTCAGATTGAACACGTTCGTACCCGTTACATCCGCCGGCATCAGGTCGGCAGTGCACTGCACCCGCTGAAAGCCAAGAGCACAAATACGGGCCAAGGACTTCACGGCAAGCGTTTTCGCTAGCCCCGGCACGCCTTCAATAACCGCGTGACCGCCACAGATCAGCACCAGGAGTAACTGGTCAACAAACTCGCGCTGCCCAATCACAATTTTGGAGAGTTCCTGACGAACCTGCGAAGCAAGTTGCGAAATATATTGCACGTTTACAATTTCTCCTTCCGAATCGTCGGGCGTATCGTCAGCCTGGCGGCATTGCGTTCCAGTTTCTGCACGAGATCCAAAGCTTCACCGCGGGGAAGCTTCACTAAATGACTTGCACTGGAAGCTTGCTGCAGCAGGTCACTAATGCCGGATTCCTTCCAGCCGAGCCGCTCTTCTGCGGCCAGACCGAGTTCCTGGTCCGGGGTGTTTGAAGGCAAGCCGAGTTGCCGAGTCAGCAATGAACGCAGCCGTTGGTACGATATTGCCACTGCCGATGACGCGGCACCGGCTCTTTCATACAATCCTCCCAGCGTATCCACGTATTCCAGCGGAGACAATCGCGAAGCCTCCGCGGGAACGAAAATCGGACCACTCCGCCTGCTAAAGGTAAAGAAGAGCGCAAAAACAATAACTCCAATCTGCAATAGCCCCCACACGAGCGAGGTATTCGCGACATAGCTCCATAGCGAACTGCGCTGCCCATGAAAGTATTCGTCCCAGTAAATTTCGTAGGCCTTACCCGACGACCAATCCCTTAAGGCGTTGAGGAAGAAGGGAAGATTGTCATCCTTGGTGATCCCTGCATTTGTCAGCGGTGTGGATCCAGCCCACCAGAGGATCTCCCCATGTCCCAACTTCCAACTTACGACCGTGACAAAGTCTGGTTCACCATACAGCGCGAGCTGTGCGTCGCTGAAGCTGCCCCAGTATGCGAGTGGTCGAAGACTTACGCTCTGCGCTCCCCGGGCGAGGCGGTTGGGAATAAGTGGCCGATATGTTTCCAATGAATTGATCTCTCGAACTTTCGGATCGCTTGCGTCGGGAAAGAATGCGCGGATATTTGCTCCTGTGAAAAGGATATGCCCGCCATTTTCGACAAAACTCGCCAGCGTCTTTTTCTCCTTTTCACTTGGTGATTGAAACGGCTCCGCGAGAATAAGCAGAATCCTCTTCGGATCGGCGCTCAGGTCGGTGGGAGGGTTTTCCCAGCGCCTTACCGAATAGTGAAGCTGCGATAGAAGCAGGTAAGCTGCCTCCGCTCCGCTGGGTTGCCCTGAGTAACTCGAGGGAATCGGATTGGTCTCCTCGCCGGGAGGGGCCAAAACCACGCTGGCTGTCAGCATGATCAGAAGCAGTGCGCCGCCAATCCACAGAATCTTGCGGTCGGAGGCGGCTATTCCAGCGGGCATCCCAATGCCTCCAGGTGGCGAAGCGATTCGCGAAAATCTTCCAGCCGGGCGCCGCGATTGGCGTACCAGGTTCTTTCAAGCTCCCTTGTGAGCGCTGTAAGTGGTTCACGATGAACCGGCGTTGGAAGAAGCTGTCCGTCGGCCGGCGCACCCACGAGTTGCAAGTATTCCCGCGGAGTCTTTGTACGATCTTTTGGAACAATGCCAAGATCTTCGAGTCGCGCGATTCCCGCCCAATACGCCGAATGCACCGCCTCGCGAAAATCACCTCGATTCGCCGCTTCCCGAGCCTCGCGAATCCACTCTTGCCATGTGCGCACGACGATTACGTCCATGCTCGGCGCCAACGCGCTGCCGCGGTCCCTGCTGGCAAAGAACCGAAACACCCACATCGCGACCACTGCCACGGCAGCAATCATAAGGAGCCAGAAGAGAATTTCACCCCCAATAGGATGCCTGGAAGCGCCACCCAAAAGCTTAAGCAGCATTCTCTCGACCCACGCCACTAAACGTTGACGGAGCAGGTCCCATGCGCTTGGCGGCTTGACGGCTGCAAATTCAGATCGCGCCAGGATGCGGCCCAACTCCTCTCGCGCATTCGATGAGCCTGTGACCTGTTGCGACGAAAACTCGACCTCTTGCTCCAGATGATTGACCCAGGCCTGCGACTTCTCGCTCGAAAGCGAGGTCAATTGATTTCGGAGCGGCTCGGATGAAATCGAAAAAGAGCCCTCGGGAGTGGATACGGTCCAGCGCCTGGGAATGGAGGTTCGCAGCGCCACCATTTCATTCTTGGAGGGTTTCTCCTTCAGGATTCCCGTAATTCGTCGAAGTTCTGCGGTGAAGGAAGAACGGTCATAAACTGGGCTCGACGGGCCGGCAGTGGAAGGCGTGGCAGGTTGTCCCTGGCCGAATGCGGCGGGATTTACGACAACTGAAAGAAGGATAAGGAACGACAAAACGCTGCAACGCATGCGCACCTGCGCTAAATAAAGGCAGGGAGAATTGTCGCCTGAAAATGTCAAGAAAACGTCTTCGCCACGCCCGGAGTCCCCGGTGCAATTGGCCCGGTCGGATTCATCATGAATTGCAAATCAAACGCTTCCTTGCGAACCCGCAAGTCATAATAGAACACCGCCGTGGCAATCGTGAGAATCGGACTGACCAAAACCTCGCCAACAAATTCTCCCAAGTGACTTATTGCAGTCCACAAACGCAGGGCTTCGGGATTCTTGGCCGAGAGAGCGATGGCGACGCCGAAGGGAAGTGTGAACAGAAACGCTGCCGCGTAGGCGAGGACAAAATAAAGCAAATTGATCACGAAAGCCCGCCCGGCATAGTCCTTCGTAAGCCCCCAACTCCTTTCAAGCGAACTTCGCGGCCCGAGATCCTCTAGAAGGGCCGCGGGAACGCAGGTAATCAACCGGCAAGCCACGTAAATCCCGGGAATGATCAGAAGGAGGAAGGCCAGCCCCGCCACCAGCCCGTTAAGCATAAGCACTCCAAACAAGCTGCCTAGCTGACCCCGCATCCGTCCCAGCGCGGCGCCAATGGTCGTGGTCCTTCCCAGGTACAGCTCGGACACCGCGAATACGGTTCCCCCCTGAGCGAACAAGTAGGCCACCAGGTAGACGACTACACCTACAATGACCCCAACAATTCCAAGCGCGACTAAACCGCCAAAACCGGGCCGCCCTTGCAATTGCTCCCCCGGAACATTTCTTTGGCCGACAGGAAAGAAAAACAACGTTTGTGCAAGCCTTAAAGCAAGGACCAGCAACTGCGGTATTGCCGTGATTCCCACAAACAACAGAAAGTTCTTTCGATATATGGAGAATGTACGATCCAGGATTTCCCCGAGCGAGAGGGGACGCAAGTCGAGATCCGCCATAAAGCCTCCAGGTAAGAGGGTCTCAACGTTCCGGAAGGCTGCACTGTATCAAAAGCACCCTCAAAACGCGACTCTCAATTACGGTGAGTTGCCGAAGAACGGAACACGTGTAACGCTTGCTGAAGTTTATTGCGCATCATTAATTTTGCTGTTGAGCCGCGTTCCACCACCTGCTTAAAGCCCTCGCGCCTGCTTACAAATCCTGCGTGGTTATAATTTTGTCGCGAATCGCATAGTGAATCAGTTCCGGCAGGGAATGGAGCCCCATCTTCATCATGATGCGAGCCCTGTGCGTTTCCACGGTTCTCAACGTGATTCCCAACTCCCCCGAAATTTCCTTGTTCGATTTTCCTTCAGCCAGCAGCCGGATAATTTCTACTTCGCGCGGTGTGGGCCGTACGTGGGCATTTTCGAGCAGCTTGGACTCGCCCGCCCTCAGAAACCCTTCCAGCACCATCGCCGACACCTTTGGGGTCAATGAAACCTTCCCGCTTGCCAAGTCTTTGATCGCTTGAACGAGGTGCGCGGCAAGGTCCGATTTCAAGACGTACCCTCGTGCTCCCATTTCCAACACCCGGCGCACCATCTGGTCCGATTCGTCCATTGTAAGGATTAATATCTGTGTCTGACGCGCGACGTCTCGGATGCGCCGCGTCACTTCCAACCCGTCCATGTCCGGCATCGTAATATCAACGATCGCAATTTCGGGTTTCACTTTTTTCACAAGCTCAATGGCCTCGCGGCCACCCCTGGCTTCCCCCGCGACTTTCCAGCCCTTTTGCGCTACTAACAGGTCGCGTATGCCTCGGCGAACCAGCTCATGGTCATCAGCTACAACAATCCGCAGCGTATTCTTATTTTTCATCATGGGCCCCCACTATCGCGCGTACCGTCGTGCCGGTGGGGCTGGATTCAATTTCCAATTGACCTCGCACTTGCTTCATCCGTTCGCGCATGCTTTGAATTCCGACGCCACCAGCAAAGAAGGCGTCTTTGAGGTATCTCTTTCCGTTTCCCTGAATACCGCGCCCTTGGTCGCTTATCTGCAACACCACTCCTTGAGCTGTGCGGTCTAATAGAATCGTCGCATTGGAGCTCCCTGAATGCCGCTGCGTGTTTATGAGGCTCTCCTGCATCACGCGGAACAGTGCCATTTCCTCCTCCCGTGACAATCTTCCGAAATTCGCAGATACTTCCAGTTTCACCTTGATTCCTGTTCGTTGGGCAAAACCGCTTACGAAGTGCCGTATCGCATCATCCAGCCCCGCTTCGTCCAGCATTGGAGGATGCAATACGTAGGACAGCGTCCGGACTTCCCGAATACAAACGTCAACCAATTCCTGACATTGCAAAATGTCTTTTCGGAGCCTTCGGCTTGCGGAGGGAATTGACCCATGCAGATGGCCCAGCGTGCTGGAAAGCGCCACCAGGTTCTGGCCGGTCTCGTCATGGAGATCCCGCGCAATTCTTCGCCGTTCGTCATCCTGTAATTGCAGCAATCGGCCGGAGAGCTCTTGGAGTCCATCTTCCGCCCTTTTACGTTCTGTAATGTCTTTGACCGTCCCTACAAGAGCCGAAACCCTTCCCGAATGATCCCTAGCCGTAAATCCCCAGACCTCGACCCATTTCACCCCGGAGGGGCAAAGAATCCGAAACTCCTCGTGAAATTCTTTGGTTTGTTCCAAGCGTGCCAGCTCCTTCAGCACGTGAGGCGCATCGTCTGGATGGATGAGATCCCGATAACAGGTTGGATTGGAAAGGAGACCGGCTGGCGACCGTTCACAGATATGCTCGAACGCCGGACTGACGTAAATGGCTCCCAGCGACTTTGGATCGAGGAGCCAGAAGATTTCGTCAATATTTTCAGCCATCAAGCGGAATCTTTCCTCGCTTTGTCGCAGCGCTCTTTCCGCAAGCCTTTGCTCTGTCACGTCATGGGCTACCCCTCGAACCACGGGGACGCTTACCCCATCCGTGCGAAGGCTGTTGTGGTACTCCCAAATACGGCGCTCGCCGCTCTTCGTAAGGACCGCCATGGCACCCTTGGCGACCTTGGTTGTTTGAATGTTCTTGAGATACTCGTCGAAAGAGGCGTGTCCTTCCTTCAGCAAAAAGTCTTTCATCGGCTTCTTGATCAGCTCTTCCCGCGAGTAACCAAGAATCTTTGCCGGCAATTCGTTCACGGAGAGCAATCTTCCCTCAAGATCATGAGTGCATATGAGATCGAGGCTGTGTTCCACCAGGTCGCGATAACGATCCTCGCTCTCCCGCAAGGCGGCTTCTGCGCTTCTTTGTTCGGTAACATCCGTATCGATCACCAGGATTTTCTCTGGACAACCAGCCGCGTCCCTTCCCAACGCCCAATGGCTTGACACGATGAGCGTCTCCCCGTCCCGCCTTTTCTTTTGAAGCTCTCCTTCCCAGTGCCCCGTCTTCGCTAGTTTCTGCATGATTTCGTTTAACGGGGGCGAAAAACTTGTTTGCAGCAATTCATGAGCGTTCTTCCCGATTGCTTCTGCCTTTGTCCAGCCGTACACGTGTTCCGCTCCCTGATTCCAGAGCAAGGTTTCTCCGTCTATGGCCATGACCAGAATTGCATCCTGGGAAAGGTCCAAGAGTGCGGCTTGTTCGCGCAAAATGTGCGCCTGCACCTTCAACTCTTCGTGAGCAACGCGCATTTCCTCGGCCGTGGCCATCTCGAGGATTTGAGGAACCACGCGGGCCAGCAGAATGGCGGTAGGCACGGACGCAAATGCCGTGATGACCTTCACTCCCCCGGAAATCCAATACATGGGGGTCCAAAGCGTCACCACTTCCATGAGGTGGGTAGCCCCGCAGGCGGCGATAAAGCAGCCAAAGCAAACAAACATCCAGTCAAAAGGAATGCTTTTCTTCTTCCTGACCAGGTAAATCAAAGTAGGAGGAATTGAGAAGTACGCCGTGGCGATAAGAACGTCGGACACGCCATGGAGCCAGATCAGCAAGGGGTTCCACAGGTAGCAGAAACCATGAGGTAGCAAACTTTCGGAGCAGAAAAGAGCCTGGAACGCATTCATGGCATCCCCCTCGTTCCTCAGCAGCTATTTGTCCGAGTGACTTTTAGTCGAGTTATCCCACACGGTAGATAAAATCGGACGTAGATAACTCGCACTATACTGTAGCGAATACCACGTACGTTAGTGCTTAATACTACTAAATGTCAAGTATCCGGAAAGTTTCCCCTGAGCTTGACTCCCTGGAGCCAGTAAGCGCCCTTAAGGATTTCTACGTAAGTAGATTATGGCATTGCCCTCATTATGCGGAGAGCGAATGATGCGCCACCAACTTGGGGTCATTGTGGTCCCGATGCTTCAATTCGCTTGGGGAATTTCCGCCAACGATTCTTTCTTGGGCGGCCTTGACTGAATTCTTTCTCCGAGTGGATGCCTTCTCCTAGAGTTCGGCTCTTCACAAGGCACGTAAGCTCGCCACAGAACCCCGATCCGCGAACTTAGGAAAAGCAGCGCTCAGAAAAGGAGAACGTCATGCTCAACCCAGCCCATGAAGTCCAGCAAGCTCAAAATGTACACGAGTTGTTGCTGTCCACTGTCAAGCAAGTGCGCGCTTTGCACGCCACTCTCAGCGCCTTGATGACCGATGTCGCGGCCATTCGGCGAACTGTCTTGCACGACCGTGGAGATATGGTCCACTACAAGGACAACCTGCGCTCGGCCATTGAAACCGCCAAGCCGATTGTGGACGAAGCTATGCAGTCTTACGATGAAATGATCCGGCAGATTCAAGAGTCTGAAGGCTGGCCCAACTGACTCTTTTTTGATAGCTCGCAAACGCAATAATCGCGGACTGGGCTTAAAGAGGCAGGCTTGCCGCTTATTGAGTCTTTTCGCGCTTCTTGGATTTGCCCATTCTTGCTACGGTGAATAAAAGGAGATTTCTGTCTTCCTCGGTCATACGAGAGAGGCATTGCTGCAGTTTTCTCAAATATCTCGCGTCCTTTCCGGCCACACCCCATAATTTCTGTCCCGCCTTCCCGCCAGTCACCTGGGGTTTGGGGGGCTCCTCCCCCTCATACAACAGTTCGTACATCGGGATTTCCAGGGCGCGCGCGAGTTTTTCCAGCGTTTCGACTGCTGGCACGGTGTGTCCGTTTTCTACGCGTGAAATATAACAGCGCAAAAGCCCTGAACGCTTCTCGATGTCCCCCTGCGATAATTCCTTCTGTTCCCGCACTGTGCGCAGACGTTCCCCTAAAATCATTTTTTCCCCTCAATCTGGCCAGCCCCTTGGCCGTGTCTGGTAGTATCCATCCCGGTTCGTCTCTAAACTCTAACCCCACTGAGGGGTAAACGTCGAGGAAATTATAGTTTGAAGTACTCGGCGCAGCTAAAGGGAGCAAGAGATTGGAGAATTTTGCGCCAGATGATTAATTCGAACCCACCTTGGCGGCAGGGAATCTCCATAGCCGGATGCCCTCCCGTGCCCCTTGAACTATGACTGCACCATCCGGGCTAACCGCAACGCTTCCAGGCAAGGCATCCAGCGAATTTAGCATGACAACGGGCTTCCTCTGCTCCAGATCGAATAACTGCGTGGCGCCTCCCCCTTTTGAGACCGCCAACAACCGCCTGTCGGCGGAAGTGTCCACGCCCGGGCCTCCCGGCTTGGAAACTCGAGCGAGAATTGCAGTTTCCACGTTGCAGTATCCCAGACCGAAACGCGAGGATAGCCAACCATTACACCCGGTTGCCCCTGTACCATCATAGGGTTGTTGTCTTGCCCCACGGTAACCAACCAGCGCCCATCCCGGCTAAACGATAGTTTGATCAGCGCCAACCTATGTGCGGGAACGTTCTGCAGCTTCTGTCCTGTGGCTGCATCCCAAATGTCCACGGCGCCGCTAGGTACCCGCCCTTCCGCGGGCTGTGCGAGCCACTTGCCGTCGGGGCTGACGGCCATAGCCAGACCTGATTCCCAGAGAATATGTGATTCTTCACCGGAGACCAGCCGAAGGGAGTGCATCAAGGGAAGGCGGAGGAACAGGGAGACCGCCCAGGTGAAACTCTTCACGCCTGGAAGAAAGATTCCACACAATGATGGATTTGTCGTAGCCGCCGGAAGCCAGCCACTTTCCGTCGGGACTAAATGCCAGAGCTTCTATAGGTTGCGAATGTCCCACGCGCAAAACCTGGTCGGGCTTTCGCGCGTCGGCAGGAAGCGGCTCCTGCGGCGGAAGCTTTCCTGTTTGTATTGGGGCTGGTGCAAGTACGGCCTGCGCCTGAGCTGGGTGATTCGCTGGAGCGATTCCCTGCGGATTTCCTTGAGGAATCGGCCCACCGAACAGGTTGGCGGGCGCGAGAAGGGAAATGGAGATTAGCGCGGGAGAGAGGATTCTCAGAGTGCTTGTCATTGCCGTTATCCTGATGGCCGAAGGGCGAGTCGCGTGTCTTGGTGTCCTATACATAGGATAGAAGGACGTCGCCGCGAGAAGTACACGGAAAGCGTGCCCTGTAGCGAAGATTGCACGCGCTGAATGGGAGCGAGCACAACGGGAAAAAGGGGAGTGAAGATGACCGCATGGTATTCTTTCGGCTTGTTCAAGGAGGCCTTGTGGCCCGGATTTTCTTTTGCCTCGCTTTAGTTCTTCTTGCCTTAGGCGCGCCCGGTCAGTCTCAGACGCAATCGCCTGAAAGTTCAAGAGAAAAGGAAATTGATGCGCTTCTTTCCAGTGTGACTTCGCCGGATGCGCCTGGACTCGCGGTGCTGGTTAGCCACAACAGCAAGACGCTTTTTGAGCGAGGTTACGGTGTGCGCGATCTGCGCACAAAATCCAGAATCGATGCGCGCACAAATTTCCGGCTGGCTTCCTTTACGAAGCAGTTCACGGCTATGGCCACTATGCTGCTGGTGCACGGCGGCAAATTGCGTCACGACGAAGCGCTTACGGAAATCTTTCCTGATTTTCCTGACTATGGAAAATCAATCACAATTCGGAACCTTCTGAACCACGTTTCCGGCTTGCCCGATTACGAAGACCTGATGGAAACGGCGGAAAAGGCGGATGGGCGTTTGTGGTCGCCGGAAAGACAGATTCAAGACGCCGAAGTTTTGGAATTGCTGAAGAAGGAAAAAACCGGAAAATTCGCACCGGGAACAAGCTGGTCCTACAGCAATTCCGGTTATGTTGTTCTGGGCTTGATCGTCGCCAAAGCATCGGGAAAAACCTACGGACAATTCCTGCGCGAACGGATTTTCGCCCCGCTGAAAATGAATCACACCATCGTTTACCAAAAAAGGAAAAACGAGGTCACGAATCGAGCGTTCGGCCACTCGATGGAAAACGGCGCGCTCAAAGAAACGGACCAGAGTTCAACTTCGGCAACGCTTGGCGACGGCGGCATCTATTCCAACCTCGAAGACCTCGCAAAATGGGACGACGCCTTGAGGAAGCACACGCTGCTGAGCGAAAAAGAAATGCAGCCCGCGATAATTCCAGTGAAACTCAGCGACGGCTCGGAGCCGCATTGGCCTGCACAACCTAACGATGACAACCTCCATCCAGGCAAGCCCGTTTCCTATGGCTTTGGATGGTTCCTCGATCCTTACAACGGCCGCCCGCGCATGTGGCATACGGGATCAACAATGGGCTTTCGCACGGTGATCGAGCGCTTCCTGGGCGATAACCTCACCATCATCATCCTGTC
>Ga0209166_10001051_pt1 | contig 24644 bp, 25 predicted proteins | sample Coa_R1_3_FD_187151 | JGI IMG/M metagenome (GOLD analysis project Ga0209166, IMG submission 187151) | Surface soil microbial communities from Centralia Pennsylvania, which are recovering from an underground coalmine fire - Coalmine... | ecosystem: Environmental > Terrestrial > Soil >...
CCGGAGTCCAGCAGGGCCCGCAGCCGCGCGGTGCCGCGGGGGCCTCGGGTGAGCCGGCCCGTCACCGCGCGCACCGCGAACCGGAAACAGCACCCACGCTCACGCCTCTCATCCTCTTGCGTTGCGGCCAGCCCGATCCTACGGGCGGTGCCCGGTCGGCGGCGCCTGTCCCCGCCGCCCAGCCGCCCGGCCGCTCCCGCGGGCACCGCCTGCCCGTTCCCGGACGGCCGGTCCGGATTACGGCAAAGTCCTGCTATGGCTGCCGTGACGAGCAGCGCGTACCTCGAACGTTCGCCGATCTGGTGGCCCGCGTGGGTGCGAATGTCCAGCCGGGCTCCGGGGTCCTGCTCGGTGCCGACACCGCCCACCTGGAGATCGCACGCGCGGTGGTGGACCTGACCGAGGTCCGCTACCGCGGCGAGGGGCCAAGGGACATCCAGCGCGGCCCCCGGGCCGGGATGCCGGCCGCCGCATAGGCTGGGCGCGTGAAGGCCGGAGGAGCCCTGGTGCTCACCGCGGACGCCGGGGAGGCGGCCCGGCAGGCGGTCCGGGAGGCACGGGCGCCGCTGGGGGACCTGCCGCCCGCGCTCGCCGTGCTGTTCGCCTCGCCGCACTTTTTCAGCTCGGCGGAGGCCCTGGTCGGGGCGGTCGCCGAGGAGGCCGGTCAGGTGCCGCTCATCGGCTGCGTGGCCGAAGCGGTGGCCGGTGGTGCCCGCGAGGTGGAGTCCGAGCCCGCCGTCGCGCTGTGGCTCGCCGCAGGCCTGGGCCCGGTGGAGACGTTCGGCATGGAGTTCGTCCGTACGCCCAGCGGCGGCGCCTTCGGCGGATACCGGTTCGAGCCGGGCCCGCCGGGCATGCACCTGATGGTCTGCGACCCGTTCACGTTCCCGGCCAGCGACCTGCTCGCCCATCTGAACCAGCACGTTCCCGGGGCGGTGGTCATGGGCGGGATGGCGAGCGGCGGGCGGCACCCCGGGCAAAGCCGGCTGTTTCTCGACGGGCGGGTGCTCGCGCAGGGTGCCGTCGGCGTGCACCTGCCGGGCGCCGAGGTCCATCCGCTGGTGGCGCAGGGCTGCCGCCCGGTCGGGGCCCCGTACACCATCACCCGGGCCGACGGAAACGTGATCTTCGAGCTTGGCGGCCGCCCGCCGCTGGAGCGGCTGCGGGAACTGGCTATGGCGCTGCCCGGCCGGGACCGGGAGTTGCTCGGCCAGGGCGTGCACCTGGGCATGGTGATCAACGAATACCGGGCCGAGCCGCGGCAGGGCGATTTCCTGGTCCGGGGTGTGCTGGGCACCGACCCGCAGTCGGGCGCGATCGCGGTGGGCGACGAGGTGGAGGTGGGGCAGACCGTGCAGTTCCACGTCCGGGACGCCGAGTCGGCGGACGAGGATCTGCGCCGGACCCTGGAGCGGGAGGTCGCCGCCCTCGGCGGCCGCCGGGCCGCTGGTGCGCTGCTGTTCACTTGTAACGGGCGAGGGTCGCGGCTGTTTCCCGGGCCTGACCACGACGCCGGGATGCTCTCGGCGATGCTGGGCGGTGTCCCGGTGGCGGGGTTCTTCTGCGCCGGTGAGCTCGGGCCGGTGGGCGGGCGGAACTTCCTGCACGCCTTCACCGCCTCGATCGCCCTGTTCCCTGCGGACTCCTCGGGAGCGGAGGCCTCCGAAGGGGCGTCCCGGGCGGACGCCTCCTGAGCGGGCCTTTGCCGTCACATCGGTGCTACCGGGCGCACGCGGGGACGGCTGGTGTGAGAATGGCGCGGGATTGGACGCAACACCGTGCCAGGGCGGCCATTGCGGTCCGCCGCACCGGCATCGGCGGTTGGCCAGGGTTAGATCGGGGTGGCACCGAATGTGTAATCAGAACGAGTGGATCGTTCGCGAGGCATTCCTGGCCTATGACCGGGGCGATCTCGCACACATGATGGATTTCGTGGACCCGGAACTGGAATGGACCTACCTGGATCCGCAGCAGGAGGATCCGCGGCCTCAGGTCTGCCACGGCCGCGCGGAACTGGAGGCGGCGCTGTGCCACCAGACCGAGCTGGGGCTGCGGGTCGAACTCGAGGAGGTCATCGCGGCCGGCGACCAGGTGATGCTGGTGATGCGGACGCCGGGGCGGGGCCGCGACCGGGAGACCGGCGACCGGACCTATGACGTGGTCACGGTCCGGGACGGGCTGATCGTCGGGCTGCGCGCCTGCCGCGACCGCGGCGAGGCGCGGTCACTCGCCGGGATCAGCTAGCCGCCCGCGACCCGCCGGTCGCGACCGTCCGGAGCCCGCACCGCGGGCTGGGTTCGCCCCGGCGCCGCATGGTCAGCGGCTGCACAGTGACATCGCTGCCTGAGGGTAGCCGTAGCACCGGGGTTACCGCTACCTGGGGGCCACACGCGGCGAGCCGCAGTCCGGCCCCCTCGGCCGGCTTTGTTACCTGATTATCGGTGCACGCGCGGTGGCTACTGTCCCACCCGGCCGTCGGTGCGTTCCCGGATCAGGTCGGCGTGGCCGGCGTCCTGGCCGGCCTGGACGCGGTGGAACCAGTTCCGCTCCACATCAGTCATATGGCGGACCAGGCCGAGTAGCGACAGGTTCGACGGTGGCACCGACTGGCAAGCCATGCCCGCGGTGTTCAGGCCGGAGCATTTCGGCTCCAGAGTGAGGCGGTAGTCCCGCAGGTAGCTGGTCAGCGTGACCCGCTCGTTCGCATTGACGCTGCCGCCGGGAGTTCTGCAACCGCCGGGAGAGCGGCGGTGACCGCGGGCCTGGCCCTGTCGCGGCCTGTTGCGGCGGCGACAGATTGTTTACAATCTTGTGGACGATCTGTTGGAGCGGAAGGGACGGGAGAGGAGCCGCATGCGCGGAGAACAGGACGCCCCGGAGCATCAAGCCGCCGTCACAGCATGGCCTGACGGACGGCCACCGTTCCGCGCCGACCACGTCGGCAGCCTGCTGCGGCCGCCGGAACTGCTGCGGGCCCGCGAGGAGTTCGCGGCGGGCAGGCTCGGCGCCGACGAGCTGCGCGCGGCCGAGGACACCGCCATTCGCGAGGTGGTCCGGAGGCAGCAGGAGGCCGGGCTGCGCGCGGCGACCGACGGCGAGCTGCGCCGCGAGTCCTGGCACATGGACTTCATCTACCAGCTTGGCGGGATCAGGAAGGTCCAGGACGACACGATCAGGGTGGCGTTCCACAACGAAAAGAAGACCTACGAATGGGCGCCGCCGTCCGCGCACGTCGTGGCGCCGGTCACGCTGGAGCACACCATCTTCGGGGAGGCGTTCTCGTTCCTGCGCGACACGGTCACCACCGCGCTGCCCAAGCTCACCATCCCCTCGCTGAGCATGGTGCACTACCGGGGCGGCCGCTCGGCCATCGACGAGTCGGTCTACCCGGACCTGGACCAGTTCTGGGCCGACCTGGCCGCCACCTATGCCGAGGAGGTGCGGCGGCTTTACGACCTGGGCTGCCGCTACCTGCAACTGGACGACACCAGCCTGGCGTACATGAACGACCCGGCGCAGCGCCGGCACGTCGCGGCGATCGGCGGGGACCCCGAGCACCAGCATGAGCGCTACATCGAGAACATCAACCGGGCGCTGGCCGGCCGGCCCGCGGACCTGGCGGTCACCACCCACATGTGCCGGGGCAACAACCAGAGCATGTGGGCGGCCGAAGGCGGCTACGAGTTCGTCGCCGAGGCGCTGTTCAACGAGCTGGGCGTGGACGGGTTCTTCTGCGAGTGGGACGACGAGCGGTCCGGCGGCTTCGAGCCGCTGCGGTTCGTGCCCAAAGGCAAGCGGGTCGTCCTGGGGCTGGTCACCACCAAGCGCGGCGAGCTGGAGAGCAAGGACCAGCTGAAGCGGCGGATCGAGAACGCGGCCAGGTTCGTCGACATCGACCAGCTCTGCCTGTCGCCGCAGTGTGGCTTCTCCTCGACCAAGGAGGGCAATGACCTCACGCCGGAGCAGCAGTGGGACAAGCTCCGGCTCATCGTCGAGACCGCACAGGAGGTCTGGGGCACGTGGTGATCCTGGTGGCGGCCCTTCCGGGCCCGGCAAGCACCGGGCGGGCCGGACGGTGAGCGCGGGCGCCGAGGCGGGCCAGGGGCCGGTCCTGGTGGTCAGCGCGCACGCGGGTGATTTCGTCTGGCGGGCGGGCGGCGCGATGGCGCTGGCCGCCTCCCGCGGCGCCGAGGTGACCGTGCTCTGCCTGAGCTTCGGCGAGCGTGGCGAGTCGGCGCGGGCGTGGCGCGACGGCAAGAAGCTTGACGAGATCAAGGCACTCCGGCGGGACGAGGCGTTCCGTGCGGCGGACGTGCTCGGCGCCAGGATCGAGTTCCTGGACGCCGGCGACTACCCGCTGCGGGAGTCCGCGGAGCTGGTCGACGAGATCGTGCGCTGCTACCGCCAGACCGAGCCCGGGGTGGTGCTCACCCATGCGCTGGCCGACCCGTACAACCCGGACCACCCGGCGGCGGCCCGGATGGCGCTGCAGGCCCGGGTGCTGGCGCAGGCGATCGGGTACGACGCCCCCGGCGACCCGCTGGGTGCGCCACCGGTGTTTCTGTTCGAGCCGCACCAGCCGGAGCAGTGCGACTTCAAGCCGCAGGTGCTGCTGGACATCACCGATGTGTTCGGCGCGAAGCGCCGGGCGATGGAATGCCTGGTGGCGCAGGAGCACATGTGGGACTACTACACCGACCTGGCCAGGCGCCGCGGGGTCCAGCTGCGCCGCAACGCAGGCCCCAACCTGGGCCTGGCGCACGACACCATGGCGGAGGCGTACATGCGCGTGTACCCGCAGGTCACCGGGATGCTGCAATGAGGAACGTGGTGGTCACCGGGTGCCCGCGCGCCGACCTCGCCGTGGTCGACGCCCTGGCCGGACTCGGCGTCGCCACCGTGCACGAGGCGATGGGCCGCACCGGCTACCTCGGGACGGGCATCCGTCCGGTCCACCTGGGCTCGCGGATCGGCGGCACCGCGGTCACGGCGCTCTGCTGGCCCGGCGACAACCTGATGCTCCACGCCGCGGTGGAACAGTGCCGCCCCGGTGACGTCCTGGTGGTCACCACCACCTCGCCCAACACCGACGGCGCGTTCGGCGAACTGCTTGCCACCGCGCTGTCGCACCGCGGCGTGCGCGGCTTGGTCACTACCGGTGGCGTGCGGGACGTGGCGGAACTGCACGCGATGGGATTCCCGGTGTTCAGCGCCGCGGTGTCGGCACAGGGCACCGTGAAGGCCACGGCGGGCGCGGTGAACGTCCCGGTCAGCATCGCTGGACAGCACATCGCCCCCGGCGACGCGATCCTCGCCGACGACGACGGGGTCGTGGTCGTGCCGCGCGCCGAGGTCTCCGCGGCCCTGGCCGGCGCGCGGGCGCGGGCCGAGAGGGAGAACGCCGCCCGGGACGCGTTCGCCGAGGGGGAGCCGAGCCTGGACCGGTATGGGCTGCGCGCCCTGCTGGACCAGCTGGGCGTCGAGTACCTGGACCACGCCAGCTACCGGGAAGAACCCCAGTGACCCAGGACGGGGCCAAGCCGGCCGCCGGGGGCGGCGTGGGCACGCCAGCGGCCCGGGGCGGCGTGGGCACGCCAGCGGCCCGGGGCGGCGTGGGCACGCCAGCGGCCGCGGACGGCGTGCGGTGCATGCTGATGCGCGGCGGCACCTCCAAGGGCCTGTACTTCCTCGCCGCCGACCTGCCCGCCAGCCCCGGCGAACGGGATGCACTGCTGCTTGCGGTGATGGGCAGCGGCCATCCGATGCAGGTCGACGGGGCCGGCGGCGCGCACCCACTGGCGTCCAAGGTCGCGGTGGTGTCGCCGTCGCTGCGCGAGGACGCCGACGTGGACTACCTGTTCCTCCAGCTCGGCGTGGACGAGCCGACCATCACCGACCGGCAGAACTGCGGGAACATCCTCGCCGGGGTCGGCCTGTTCGCCGTGGAGCGCGGGCTGATCGAGGCGGGGGAGGAATCCACCACGGCCCGCATCCACTTGGTGAACTCGCATGCGGTGGTCACGGCCACATTCGCCACGCCCGGGGGCGCCGTGCGGTACGCCGGGGACACCGCGATCGCGGGCGTGCCCGGCACCGCCTCGCCGGTCCTGCTCCGGTTCGCCGACACGGCCGGGTCGGCAACCGGCAGCCTGCTGCCCACCGGCCACGTTTCCGACGTCGTCGACGGCGTCGAGGTCAGCTGCGTGGACAACGGCATGCCGGTGGTCGTCGCGCGGGCCAGCGACTTCGGCCTCACCGGCACCGAGGCACCGGAGGAACTGGCGGGGAACGGCGAGCTGGCCGGCCGGGTGCAGGCGCTGCGGCTGGCCGCCGGGAAGCTGATGGGGCTCGGCGACACCGCTGGCCTGTCGGTGCCCAAGACCACGCTGGTCAGCGCGCCGCGCGACGGCGGGACGATCGGCACCCGCACGTTCATCCCGCTCCGGCCGCACACCTCGATCGGCGTGCTCGGCGCGGTGACCGTGGCCACCGCGATGCTGCTGCCCGGCGCGACCGGCGCCGAACTGGCCCGGCTGCCCGCGTCCGGGCACGTGATCGACATCGAGCATCCCACCGGGCACCTGGAGGTCGAGGTGGAGCTGGACAGCTCCGGGGACCCGCCGCGTGTGCTGCGGGCGGGCGCCGTCCGCACCGCCCGCAAGCTGTTCGACGGGACCGTCTACCCGGCCCCGTCCGGCTACCCGGCCGCGACCGGCCACCCGGCCACAACCGCCCGATAGGGAGGCGAGCATGCCCCTGCTGCACGACGTAGCTCACCTCGGCCACGCCGAGCTGCTCACCCCCGAGCCGGAGAAGAGCCTGTGGTTCTTCACCCAGGTGCTCGGGCTCACCGAGAACGGCACCAGCGGCGACTCGGCCTACCTGCGAACCTGGGACGATTACGAGCACCACAGCCTGAAGCTGACCGCGTCGGGCACCTCCGGCATCCGTCGCACCGGGCTGCGCGCCAGCAGCGAGGACGCGCTGAAGCGGCGGGTGGCCGAGATCGACGCGGCGGGCCTGGGCATCGGCTGGCGGGACGGCGACGCCGGGATCGGCGCCACCTACCTGTTCCACGACCCGGACGGGCACGAGTTCGAGCTGTACTGGGAAACCGAGTGGTACCGGCCCACCGGAGAGCTGAAGCCGGCGCTGAAAAACCAGGCGCAGGCCTACCCGGGCCGCGGGGTGTCGGTCCGGCGGCTCGACCACGTCAACTTCCTGGCCGCCCAGACCAAGCCGAACGGGGACTTCGTCGCCGGGGCGCTCGGCGGCCGGGTGACCGAGCAGATCGTGCTCGACGACGGCATCATCTCCGCGCAGTGGCTGCACTTCGCGCAGAAGTCCTACGACCTCGTCTACACCAACGACTGGACCGGGTCGCACGGCAGGCTGCACCACATCGCGTTCGCCACCGACACCCGCGAGGACATCCTGCGGGCCGCGGACATCTGCCTGGACCGGGGGGTGTTCATCGAGACCGGGCCGCACAAGCATGCCATCCAGCAGACGTTCTTCCTCTACGTGTACGAGCCGGGCGGGAACCGGGTCGAGCTGTGCAACCCGGTCGCGCGGCTCATCTTCGCGCCGGACTGGGCCCCGATCAGCTGGACCGAGGCCGAACGCGCGAAGGGACAGGCCTGGGGGCTGGCCACGATCGCCTCGTTCCATAGCCACGGGACCCCGCCGGTGCCGTGATGGACCGGACCGGGGAGGTACAGGCCGATGCCAGGAACACGGCCGCAGAGGCGCTCCGCGCTGCGATCCTCGGCGGCGACTTCGCGCCCGGCCAGCGTCTGATCGAGGCTGACCTGTGTGAGCGGTTCGGCGCGTCAAGGTTCATCGTGCGGGCCGCGCTGCAGGACCTGTCCGCGCAGGGCCTGGTGGAGTTCCAGCGGAACCGGGGCGCACGGGTCCGGGAGATTTCGCTGGACGAGGCCATCGAGATCACCGAGGTGCGCAAGCTGCTGGAGGGCCTCGATGCGGCCCGCGCCGCGGCCCGCGTCAGCACCGCCGAGGCTGCCAGGCTTCGCGGCATCGTCGCCGACATGCGCACCGCGGTCGGCCGGGCGGAGCTGCTCCGGTACAGCGAGCTCAACGCGCGGCTGCACGCGGCGATACGGGAAATATCGGCGCACGAGACCTCGGCCCGGCTGCTCCGCCAGTTGCGGGATCAGACCGTGCGGCATCGGTTCACGCTGGCCCTGGTGCCGGGCCGCCCGGCGGTCTCGCTGCCGCAGCACGAGGCGATCGTCGCGGCGGTGACCGCACGCGACCCGGCCGCCGCCGAGCGGGCGATGCACGACCATCTGCAGAGCGTGATCGACGCGCTGCGGGCCCTGCCGGTCGTGGCGGTGCGGTGACGCGCCAGCTGGCGGCCGCGGGGACGGGTGTGACCCGCATTGTCGTCGCCCCGAACAGGTTTGCCCGCGGTTTTATACTTGGGCCTGGATGGGCTGCCGCGAGCAGCCCGCTCGGAAGGAGTCGAAGGTGGAGCAGACGGATGGATTCTGGGCGGGCGCCATCGCCGTCGCCGCATCCCCGGTTGCCATCGCCGCTGGGATCGTCAAGGGCTCCTACGATGCCGCGAGCGGCTCCGGGGCCTTTGACGAGGGCTTCCACTCGGCAGCGGATCCAATCATCGCAACGGCCCGGAAATTCGGCTCCGAGCACAACGACACCATTACCAAGGGCGTGCTCGGCGGGGCCGCCACCGCTCTCGGCGCGCGGATCCTCAACGAGAGCATCAGGGTCTTCCGGCGGTAAGCCCGGGCGAGGCACGGCCGGCCCGGGTGGCCTGCTTACCCGCCGACCCCGGCGGCCACCCGCCGGGTGACTCCCTCCCACCACTGCGGCTCCGGCTTGGCCGTCTCGATCCACCAGGTCGCGCCCGCCTCCTGGTAGGCGCGGGCCAGGCCGGGCACCTCTCGGGGCGCCGGGGCCACCTCCGCCCAGACCACCACGTCGAAACCGTCCGCTGTGCCGCGGGCCGCGGTCACCCGGTCCCGCACGGCGGCGATGTCCTCGGCCGGCGGCCGGATCAGCGACCGCTCGGCGAACCGGATGGGCACGACCCCGTCCCACCGTGCCGCGCGGGCGATGGGCCTGGCGGCGGGCAGCACCCCGCCCACCCAGACCGGCACCCTCGGCCGCTGCACCGGCACCGGGGTGAACCGCACCGGGTCCACGGTGAAGTGCTGGCCGGCATAGCTGAACGGCTCGCCGCTCCACAGGCCGTTCAGTACGTCGAGGCCTTCGTCGAGCATGTCGGCGCGGACCCGGTCGCCGGACGGCTCGTGGAAGATTCCGAAGTCGCCGTAGGCCGGCGAGCCGATCCCGACGCCGAGGATCACCCGCCCGCCGCTCAGCCGGTCCAGGCTGGCGATCTGCCGGGCCAGCTGCCAGGGGCGCCGCCGCGGCACCGGCGTAATCATGGTGCCGAGCCTGACCCGGGAGGTGCGGGCGGCGACAACGGCCAGCACCAGCCATGGGTCGATGATCGGCGGCCCGTCGCCGGTGTCGGAGAACACGATGTGGTCCCACAGGAAGAACCCGTCGAACCCGGCCTCCTCGACGGCGACGCCAAGCTCGATCAGGTCGGCGGGATCCTCGCCGAAGTTGGGCACCGCGATCCCGCGGAACAGGCGGTCCGCCACCGGCAGCACTCCTCTCTCTGGCCTGGAGCTTGTGCTAGCTTGTCGACAATCGACAATACACCTCAAAGATCGGGAATGACCGGCTGCGCGGCATCCGCGGCGGCCGGCTGTGGCCGTCCAGGGAGGCAGGGTTGGCAGAGGGCCGCTTCGCCGGCAAGGTAGCCATCGTCAGCGGTGGCTCCCATGGCATCGGGCGGGCCATCGCCGCGGGTTTCGCCGCCGAAGGCGGGCACGTGGTGATCGCCGACCTAGCGCCCCCGGATTTCTTCGCCGGTGACCCGCGGATCGCCGGCATCACCGGGGACATTGCCGAATACGGGTTCGCCGAGCAGGTCATCGACACCGCGGTCAGCCGGTTCGGCAAGGCCGATGTGCTCGTCAATGACGCGGCGTCCTACCCGGACGGGATGCTGCTGGACATGCCGGCGGCGGCCTGGGACCGGGTGTTCGCGGTGAACGTCACCGGGACGTTCCTGCTGACCCAGGCGTTCGCCCGGCACTGCGCCGGCCGCGGCGCCACCGATGCCGCCGTGGTCAGCATCTCCACCGGCTCGGCGCGCAGCCCGCGCCCGGGCGGTGCCGCCTACAGCGCGTCGAAAGCAGCGGTAGAAACCATGAGCAAGGTGTTCGCCATGGAACTGGGCCCGCTGGGCATCAGGGTCAACGTGGTCGCTCCCGGCTACATCGACGTGCGCGGCTGGAGTGATGCCTACCCGGACCGGGCACCCGAGGACCTGCGGGCCGCCCTGGTCCGCTCGATCCCGCTCGGCCGCGCCGGCGGCCCCCGGGACATCGCCGGCGCGGTGCTGTTCCTCGCCTCGGCGGAGGCGAGCCACATCACCGGCGCGGTGCTGGACGTCGATGGCGGATCGAACGCCGGACGCTACGCGCTGCACGGCCACGTGAGCGACGGGGCCAGCGGTGCCCGCGGTTAGCCCGGCGGCTGGCGCCCTCGCCCCCGGCAGCGGCGATGACCTGCCGATCATCGAGACGATCGAGGTGTCCAAGCACTTCGCCACCGGCCACGGCGGGCTGGCCCGCCGTCACGGCGGCCTGCGCCCCACCCTCAAGGCGGTGGACGGGATCTCGCTGGCCATCCACCGCGGCGAGACGCTCGCGCTGGTGGGGGAGACCGGGTCCGGCAAGACCACGTTCGGGCGGCTGATCCTGGGGCTGTACCGGCCGACATCGGGTGACATCCGCTACCGGGGCACCAGCATCCTCGACCGGCGCAGCGAGGCGGCCCGCGCGGTGCGGCGGCAGGTGCAGGGCGTGTTCCAGGACCCCTACTCGTCGCTGAACCCCACGATGACCGTGGGCCAGTCCCTGGCCGAGGTGCTCAAGGTGCACAACGTCGTGGACCGGGCCTGCCGGGCGGACCGGGTTGCGGAACTGCTCAGCACGGTCGGGCTGTCACCGGCCCAGGCGGGCCGCCGGCCGGTGGCGTTCAGCGGTGGCGAGCGCCAGCGGGTCGGGATCGCCCGGGCGCTCGCGGTGCAGCCGGAAGTCATCATCGCCGACGAGCCACTCTCCGCGCTGGACCTGTCGATCCAGGCCCAGGTGCTCAACCTGATGATCAAGCTGCAGGACGAGCGCGGCCTCACCTACCTTTTCGTCACCCACGATCTCGACGTGGCCAGGCACATCAGCCAGCGCACCGCGGTGCTCTACCTGGGCCGGGTGGTGGAGGAGGCGCCCACCGCGGACATCTTCGCCGACCCGCTGCACCCCTATGCCCAGGCCCTGGTCCGGGCGGCGCCGAGGCTGACCACCAAGCGGAAGGCGGCCAAGCCGGCGCTGGGCGGCGAGCTGCCGAACGCCATCGACCGGCCCACCGGCTGCCACTTCCACCCGCGCTGCCCGATGGTCATGCCGCGCTGCCGGGAGGAGGAGCCGCCGCTGATCCGGCTGCCCGGCGGGCGCACGGTCGCCTGCCATCTGCACGGCGCGGCCCCGGCGGCGCCGACCCTCGCGGCGCCGCAGCCGCCTGGCTAGGGGCCGGAACCACCGGTTACCGGAACCAGCCGGTTAGTGGTCAGCCGGGAAGCCGGTCAGGTAGTGGCTGCGGATCTCGGCGCGCAGCCGGTTCAGGTCGCCTTCCTCCACCGCCTCGACGATCGGCCGGTGCCGGTGCACGGCCTCGGAAAGGTCGATGCCCTGGCGCTCGATCTCGGCGCGCATCAGCGCGCCCATCTGGCTGTTCAGCATGCCCCACAGGTCCTTCAGCCTGCGCCGCCCGGACACGTCGATGAGCAGCTCATGGAACCGGGTGTCGCCTTCGACCAGGGCGTCCATGTCGTCGGTGACCGCGGCGGCGGACATCCGCTGTATCGCCACCCGCAGCCCCCGGGCGAGTTCCTTGCGGCTCGGCCCGAAACCGGCCTGGACGCTGCCGTCCTCCAGCACGTACCTGGCGAAGCAGACATCCTCGGCGTCGCCCTGCGACATCCTGGTCACCACGCTGTAGCGGCGCGGCACGATCGCGATCAGGCCCTCCGCGTGCAAGCTGCGCATGGCGTCGCGGATGGTGCCCCGGCTGACCCCGAACTCGGCTGCCAGGTTCGCCTCGACCAGCCGGGTTTCCGCGGGCAGTTCGTTGTTCAGGATCCTGCGCCGGAGAGCCTTGCCGACTGCCTCCGGGAGAGAGACGTGCTCAAGCGTTCCCCCCACCGGGCCCTCCTTTGCAGCCGTCGTCCGTCACTGTAGCCCCAGTGCCGATTCGGTCAAACCGATGTGACCATTGATATCCGCGGCCGCCGCCAGCGCGGATCCGGGCCCGGTCAGGATCGGGGTGAGGCCGGGCCCGTGCCCGGGCAGCGGGCTGCTGCCGTGCACCACCACCCCGACGGTCAGCCAGTCGCGCCGGTAGCCCATGTTGTGCCGGGCGTCCAGGTCGCTGACCGCGGCCAGGTCGCCGAGCAGCAGCACGTCCGCGCCGTGCGGCACCCCGTCCCCAGCGTCGCTGTCCCCGGCGGCGAGCTGCAGGTCCAGGTCCCATGCCGCGGCGGGCCTGCCGATGCCGTTCCCGGCCAGCCTGCTGGGCAGGATCATCCGGACGCCGACGGTCAGCGGGCCGTGGCCCGGCCACGACACCGGCAGCGCGCCGAGCAGTCCCGGCCCGGCGTTCATGACCACGACCCCGGGTGGCACGCCGGGGTGCCGCCAGCCCTGGCCGGAAGCCCGGACGGTCACCTGGTCACCGGGCCGCAACCGGGCCAGGTCTTCCTGGCGGAACGCGGTGATGAGCCGCCCGTCCTCTCCCCGCTTGCCGAGGACCGTGCCGCGCGCGCCGGCCGCCCGGCCGGTCCGCACCTCCGCCGGGTTGCCGATGCACCCATAGCTGACCAGGGCGTGCCGGGCGGCCGGCTCCGGGTGCACCAGGCAGGCGCCGGGTGCGGCATGGTCACCGGCCACGGCCGACACCGGGTCGCCCAGCCGCACGCCGAGGACCAGCCCGCCGTCCCCGACCGGCAGGTAGGGACGCCCGTCGGCGTCGACCCGGTAGGGCGTGTCGCCGAGCGAGGGGTGCTCCACCACCCCGAGCATGTTGACGGCCACCGCCCGCATGCCACCGTCGTTCCCGGCGCTCACAGCCCTGGCTCCGCATCGCCGTGCAGCCAGCTGGCCAGGTTCGCATCCGGGTCGTCCACCAGTGCGAACGCATCCGCCGGGCCGCTCATCAGCGAACTCGGGCCCGGCCCGTGACCGAACAACATGCACTGGCCGGTCGAGATCACCCCGATGGTCAGGAAGCCGGGCCGGTAACCACGGCCGAAACGGTGGTCGGCGTCGGCCACCGCCACGATGTCGCCGACCCGCAGCCCCTCCAGGCCCAGCGACAGGTCCTCGCCGAGGCCCGCGTACGCGCCCATCAGGTCGGTGTTGGCGTACTCGGAGACCATCCCGGCCCCGGCACCGGCCGCCTCGGCCGGGATCCGGGCCGCCACGTGCACTTCGAGGCGGCCGTCCGGCCGGGTGCCGCCAGGCATCCCGGCGAGCAGCCCGGGGGCGCAGTTCTTGACCACGATGGCCGGGTGATCGGGGAGGGCGAGCCCCTGACCGACGGCGGTCACGGTCACCGCGTCGCCGGTGGTCACCTGCTCGGCCACCGGCCCGGCGAAGTCCACCAGCACGTAGGCGTGCTGGCCGATGACATGGCCCACCGCCCCGGCAGCCGGCCCGGACGCCACCCGCACGGCGTTGCCGACGCAGGTGAGGAACTGCAACGCCATGTTGGCACCGGGGTCACGGTGCCGCACCGAGGCACCCGGTTCGAGGTGATCGGAGGCGTAGCCGGTGGCCGGGTCGCCGCAGTGCACGCCCAGCGTCATCCCGCCCATGCCGGGCAGGGCGAAGGCCTGGCCGTCCGGCCCGGTCCGGTAGACGTGCCGGTCGGCCAGCGGTGGCCAGACCTCGCCGGTCAGCACCTGGCGCACCAGCCGGGGATCGTTCGTGGTCACATTCACCGGGTGCCCCCGGCGGCCTCCAGGGGGGAGCCGGCGGCGTCCAGGGGGGAACCGGCGGTGTCCAGCGGAAAGCTGGCCCAGGCCCGGGTACGGTACGACGCCTCGAACGCGTTGATGGTCTCCTGCACCAGCGCGCCCTGGGCGAAGTCGCCCTGGCTCGGCCGGGTGCCGTCGCAAATCTCGTCGAGGAAGTCGGCCACCAGGTTGGAGTAGAACAGGTACTCCCACGGCTCCCCCGAGTGCCCGCCGGGCGGGAAGAACCGGTCCGGGATGTCCACGTCGGTGAACTCGACCGCGTCGCCGCGCGCGGTCTTGATGGTCTGGCAGCAGCCGAACTCGTCCACAAGCCGGACGATGATGGCCCCGGCCGAACCGTAGATGCGCGCCTCGATACCCGGGTAGTTGCCGATCGTGACGTACGACGACTGGATGGAGGCCAGTGCGCCGGAGGAGAACTCAGCGATCCACATGTCCCCGTCGTCGATGTTCGCCCGGGCCATCCGGCCGGTGTCGCGGATCATCCGCTCCGGCACGAAGTTGCGCATGGTGCCGACCACGGACGTCAGCGGTGCGCCGACCCACCAGTGCATGATGTCGATGATCGGCGCGCCGTAGCCCTCGATCGAGGACACGGCGATCTGGCCGGGATCGGCGTCGGCGTCCACCTGCCGCAACGGCGTGGCCGGGTCGAGCCACTGGCTGTTCTGCTCGAACCCGTTGAAGATGTACGGCTCGCCGACGAAGCCCGAGTCGATGAGTTCCCTGGCGTACCGGACCGCCGGGGCGTAACGGAAGGTGAAGCCGAGCTTGGTCCGCAGCCCGCGCCCGGCGGCCAGCGCCGCCGCCTGCCGGGTCTTGCGGTAGTCGGTGTGCACCGGCTTCTCGCACAGCACGTGCTTGCCGGCGTTCAGCGCGTCCCAGGAGACCTGGAAGTGCGGCCGGTTGCCGGTGACCACGTCGATCACGTCGATGTCCGGGTCCGCGAGCAGTTCGGTGTAGTCCGCGGTCACCCGCGGCACGCCGAACTCGCTGGCCGCCGCGGCAAGCGCCGCCGGGTCGACGTCCGCGAGGGCGACGACCTCGGCCCGCGGGTCCCGCTGCCAGCCGGGGATATGCGCCCGCTGCGCCCAGCTACCCGTGCCGACCACGGCGACCCGCACCTTGTCTGCGGTCATGTCCAGTTCCCTCTCTACTCGTTTCCCGTTCCGGGGAGGTGGCGGCTCCGTGGGCGGCCGCGCGGCTCGGTAGCCGGCCGCACGGCCGGGTGGGTCAGTAACCGGCCGCCCGGTCGTAGACGTTGCGGAGTGGCCGCCCGGCCAGCCAGCGCCGCAGGTTGCCGATGAACAGGTCAGTGAGCAGGCCGTTCTCCGCGGCCACCGTGGCAGCCGAGTGCGGCGAGACGATCACGTTCGGCATGTCCCACAGCGGCGAGCCGGGCGGCAGCGGCTCGGTGGTGAACACGTCGAGGCACGCGCCGCCGAGGTGACCGGACCGCAGCGCGGCCACCAGTGCGTCTTCGTCGACCACCTGGCCGCGGGAAATGTTCACCAGCACCGCGCCCGGGCGCAGCAGCGCCAGTTCCCCGGTGCCGATCAGGCCCCGGGTCTGCTCGGTCAGCGGGCAGGCCAGCACCAGCGCGTCCATCTCCGGCAGCACCTGGCGGATCTGGTCCGAGGCCACATAGGACGTCAACCCGGGCACGTCGTAGCGGTGACCGGGCCGCCCGGCCCCGCACACCTGCACCCCGGCCGCGGCCAGCAGCCGGGCCACCGCCCGGCCCGCCCCGCCGAGGCCGACCAATAGCGCCCGGCTGCCACCCACCTGGCGGCCCGCGTACCGCTGCCATTGGTGTACCGCCTTGCGGCCGGCCAGCGCCGGCATGCCCTTGGCAAAGTAGAGCAGGCCGAGCAGGGCGAACTCGGCCAGCGGGATGCCGTGTACCCCGGCCGCCGTGGTGAAGACCAGCGGGGTCCGGGCCAGCCCGGTCCGGTCCAGCAGCCCGCCGATTCCTGCGCTGGTCGCCTGCACCCAGCGCAGCCGCGGGCAGTTGGCTGCCATGTCCGCGGGCGCCTGCCAGTCGAAGTCGAAGCTCACCTCGGCCTGCCGCCGCAGAGCGGCCCATCGGTCCAGCTCGGCCGTGGATAGCTGGCGGGGCACCCCGGTGTGGTCCGCCGGGTAGCGCGGCGCCGGCAGCAGGCCGGGCTCGTAGAGAACGGACACGCGCGGGTCCGCCGCCTCGATCCGGGCCACGTGCTCTGGCTCCAGCCAGGAGGCGATCAGGACGCGCAACTGATCATCTGACATCGAGTTTCCGCAGGTTCAGAGTCGATTGTCGACTGTCAGCGACTATTACTGGCATGCCCGGCACTCGTCAAGGCCGCGGCGCGGCAGCCAGCCCCGCGGCATGGCAGCCGGCCAGTCGGCGCATGGCCCTGCCCGCGACCGCCATCTCCGCGCTGGCTCTGCCATTGCTGTGGCCGATCACCGGCCGGGCGCCGGTTTGTTCCAGTCATGTTTCGGATGCCCCCGTACCATTGACGGCCCGGTCCCTCGTTTCTACAGTAGTGCCACTTGTCGACAATCGACGAAATGAGGCGGAGATGATCCGAGGCTTCCGGTCCCGCCTGCTGAGCGCCGGCGTCGTGGCGCTCGCACTCACCGCCACCGCTTGCGGCGGTAGCAGCAGCGGCGGCTCCAACGGCTCCCAAAGCTCCGGCACGCTGAGCACCCTGGTGATCGCCAACGCGGTCAAGGTGGACACCCTCGACCCCGAGGCCAACTCGGTGAACGAGTCGATCTGGCTGGACCAGAACCTCTACAGCCGCCTGCTCCAGCCGAACGCGACCGGCACCGGGCTGCTCCCCGACCTCGCCACGTCCTGGACGATCGCGAAGAACGGCCTCACCTACACGTTCCACCTGCGGCCGAACGCCGAGTTCTCCAACGGCATGCCGGTCACCGCCGCCGACGTCGTCTACTCCATCCAGCGGTCCCGGGCGTTCAAAGGCGGCTGGGGATTCCTGCTGACCGCGATCAAGACCATCACCGCCCCGGACCCCCGCACCGTGGTGATCACCCTCTCCCAGCCGCACGCACCGCTGCTGGCCGACCTGGCCATGTACGCCTACTCCGTGGTCCCGGAGAAGCTGGTCAAGGCCCAGGGCGCGGCGTTCTTCCAGCACCCCGTCGGCAGCGGGCCGTTCATGGTCACCTCGTTCAGCCCCGACACCGAGGTGGACCTGGCCCGCAACCCGCACTTCTACGGCACCAAGCCGAAGATCGCCAAGGTCCGGGTCATGATCGTGCCCAACGACAACACCCGGGTGCTGATGCTGGAGAGCAAGAAGGTCGACGTCATCGAGAACCCGCCGGGCAACCTGGTCAGCGAGATCGACAAGACGCCGGGCCTGAGCGTGCAGCTGTTCCCGTCCACCCGGGTGGACTTCATCCAGCTGGACGAGCACTACCCGCCGTTCAAGAAGGCGCTGGTGCGCGAGGCGCTGAACTACGCGATCAACCGGAACGCGATCGTCAAGCTCGCCTACCAGGGCCACGCGGTCCCCGGTGCGTCGTTCCTGCCGTACCGGATGGAGTACTACGACAGCTCCCTCAAGCCCTACCCGTACGACCCGGCCAAGGCCAAGCAGTTGCTCGCCCAGGCGGGCTACCCGCACGGGTTCACGTCCTTCCTGATCACGGTCAGCGGCGACGTGGCCGGGCAGGCCGAGGCCGTGGTGATCAAGCAGGAGCTCGCCGCGGTCGGCATCACCGTCAACATCCAGAACTACGAGCTGACCACCGCCTACAGCAAGGAAGACAGCGGTCACTCGCAGATGGGCGAGCGGTACTGGACCAACGACATCATCGACCCGGACGAGGTGGCCACGTTCGGCGCGGACTGCCAGGGCGGCGCCAACGCGTTCAGCAGCTACTGGTGCGACAGCCAGGTCATCAAGGACGTCAACCAGGCTCGCAGCGAACTGTCCAGCAGCGTCCGCCAGCAGCTCTACAACCAGGTGCAGCAGGCCGTCTACCAGCAGACGCCGTTCCTCGTGGTGGACTACAGCCCGTACCGCTACGGGGTGGGCAACTGGGTACACGGGTTCCACGTGACCCCACTCGGCAACTACGACCTGTCGCTGGAGACGCTCACCGTGAGCTCGCACTGACGGACGGCCGGGGGAGCGGGAGGTAGCTCGTGAGCCGGTTCGGGTCGCTCCCCCGGCGCCTCGTGCACGTGGTCATCGTCCTGTTCGGCATCACGCTGGTGACGTTCTTCCTGCTCCGGCTGATCCCCGGTGACCCGGCGCTGGCGATCCTGGGCAGCAGCTACACCCACGCCCGGGCCCAGGCCATAGACAGTGGCCTGGGCCTGAACCGGCCGATCTGGTCCCAGTACGCGCTGTTCATGGGCCGCCTGGTCCACGGCAGCCTGGGGTTCTCGTTCTTCTACCATGAGCCGGCCACCACGGTGATCTTCCAGCACATCCCGCCGACCCTGTTCCTGGTCGCCTACGCCGCCGTGCTGGCCGGGCTGATCTCGCTGCCGATCGGGTTCGCCGCCGGGCTGCGCAGCGGCCGGGTGGTGGACCAGGCGTCGCGGGTCTTCTTCACCCTCAGCTTCGCCATGCCCGCGTTCTGGCTCGGCATCATCCTCATCCTGATCTTCAGCGTGCACCTGTCGGTGTTCCCGATCAGCGGGTTCGGCTCGGGCGTGGCCGGCCACCTCTACTATCTGTTCCTGCCCGCGCTCACCATCGCCCTGGGCTTCTCCACCGTGCTGGTGCGCAGCCTGCGCGCGGCGACCATCACCACGCTGCGCGCCGAGTTCGTGGACACCGCCCAGATGAAGGGCATCGGGTGGGGCCGGGTGCTGCGGCGGCACGTGTTCCGCAACGCGGTGCTCGCGGTCGTCGCCGTGTACGGCGTCAACCTCGCCTACCTGATCAGCGGGACGGTCCTGGTGGAGAACGTGTTCTCGCTCCCCGGCCTGGGCACGCTGCTGGTCAACTCGGTCTCCGACCGCGACTACCCGGTCGTGCAGGGCGTCACGCTGGTGTTCGCGGTGCTCATCGTCGCGATCAACCTGCTCACCGACGTGGTCCAGGCCGCGCTGGATCCCCGGGTCGGCCAGGAGATCGGCACATGAGCACGCTGTGGGCGGCCAGCCCGTCCGAGCTGCTGATGCAGGCCGCGACCCGCGCGTCCGCGCGGCGCCGCAGCACCGTGCGCCGCCGGCTCACGCTGATCATCGGGCTGGTGCTGCTGGGGATCGCGGTGGCCGCGATCCTGCTCGCGCCGGTGCTGGTCAGCCAGTCGCCCAACACCATCGATGCGCTGCACCCGCTCGCCCCGCCGCTGACGCCCGGCCACCTGCTCGGCACCGACCAGTTCGGCCGGGACGTGCTGGCCCGGATCCTGTACGGCGGCCGCATCGACCTGGCGATCGCTTTCGGCGCGACTAGCGTCACCCTGGTCGGCGGCACGATCATCGGGCTGGTCGCCGGCTACCTGGGCGGCCGGTGGGACAGCTTCTTGATGCGCATCGTGGACCTGTTCTTCGCCTTTCCGTTCCTGGTGCTGGTCATCGCGATCATCGCCATGCTCGGGCCGAGCATCTTCAACATGTTCGTGGCGATCTGGATCACCAGCTGGGTCAGCTACGCCCGGATCATGCGCGCCCAGACCGTGGTCGCCAAGCGGCAGCAATACGTCCTGGCCGCTCGCGCCCTTGGGTACGGGCGGCTGCGCGTCATGTTCCGGCACATCCTGCCCAACACCGCGTCCGCGGTGATCATCTTCTCGATGGTGGACGCGGTCGGCAACATCATCCTCGCGGCCTCCCTGGGCTTCCTCGGGCTCGGCGCCCAGCCGCCCGCCCCGGAATGGGGGACGATGATCTCCGACGGCCAGAACTACATCCTGTCCTCCTGGTGGCTGGCCACCATCCCGGGACTGGCGGTCGTGTTCGTGGGCATCGCGTTCAGCCTCATCGGCGACGGCCTCGCCGACCTGCTGCGGCCCGGTGACCGGTGACCGCGCCGGGCATGCCGCTGCTGACGGTCCGGGACCTGCGCAGCTACCTGGCCACCGGCCAGGGGGTGGTGCGCGCCGTGGACGGTGTGTCGTTCACCGTCGGCGAGGCCGAGATCCTCGGCATCGTCGGCGAGAGCGGGTCCGGCAAATCGGTCACCTGCCGCACGATCGTGGGGCTGATGCCGCCCTCCACCAGCCACGTCAGCGGCGAGGTGATCTACCACCCGCACGGCGAGGCGAGCATCCTCAACGCCCGCCAGTCCGAGCTTCAGTCGCTGCGCGGCAGCCAGCTCGCGATGATCTTCCAGGACCCGATGACCGCGCTCAACCCGGTGCTGAACGTGGGCGATCAGATCATCGAGGCGGTGCAGGCGCATGCGAAGGTCTCCACGGGACAGGCCCGCGAGCGCGCGGTCAGCCTGCTGCGCCGGGTCGGCATTCCCGCGCCGGAACAGCGGATGCGCGACTACCCCTTCCAGTTCAGCGGCGGCATGCTGCAGCGGGCGCTGATCGCGATCGCGCTGGCCTCCTCGCCCCGGCTGCTGCTCGCCGACGAGCCCACCACCTCGCTGGACGTCATCATCCAGGACCAGATCCTGAGCCTGCTGCTGGACCTGCAGCAGGACACCGGCATGAGCATGATCCTGGTCAGCCACGACCTCGCGGTGATCAGCGAGGTCTGCGACCGGATCCTCGTGATGTACGCGGGACAGGTGGTGGAGCAGGGCCCGGCGGCCGAGGTCATCACCGCGCCGCGGCATCCCTACACCCGGGCGCTGCTCGACGCGGTGCCCCAGGGGGAGCAGCGCGGCCAGTTGCGGAGCATCAGCGGATCCCCGCCGAGCCTCATCGACGTGCCGGCCGGATGCCGGTTCGCCCCGCGATGCCGGCTCGCCGTCGATGAGTGCCTGATCTGGGAGACCGAGCTAATCGAGATCAGCGGGCCGGGACGGCTGGCCCGCTGCCTGCGGCACGACGAGGTGGAAGGGTCACGGGAATGGCAGGGAAGCGACTCGGCATAGGCGTGATCGGGGCTGGCCGCTGGGCCAACTGGGCGCATCTGCCCGGCTGGGCCAGGGACGAGCGCTGCCGGATCGTCGGCGTGTGCGACACCGACCCCGAGCGGGCCGCGGCGGCCGCCGGGAAGTACGGCGCCGGCGTGGCCACCAGCGACTACGCCGACCTGCTGGCGCGCGACGATATCGACATCATCGACGTGGTCACCCGGGACAGCGAGCATTTCGAGATCAACCGCGCCGCCATCGAAGCGGGCAAGCACGTGCTGAGCGAGAAGCCCGTCGCCCACGATCATCACGACGTCGCCCGGGTCGCGGCGATGGCACGGGAGCGGGGCCTGAAGACGAAGGTGGGCTTCACGTTCCGGTACAGCCCGGCGGTCCGCTACATGAAGGACATGATTGCCCGGGGCGACCTGGGCACTCCGTTCATCTTCAACGCCTACGAGCAGAACTCGCAGTGGCTGCGCCCGCAGACGCCGCTGCGCGGCCGGGGGCGGCCCGGTGCCGAGCGGATCCAGGTGGCGTCGCTGGAAGGGTACGGCGCCCCGGTCATCGACATCGGCCACTGGTTCATGGAGTCCGACCTCACCGCCGTGGTCGGCGTGCTGCGCAACTTCATCCCCGAGCGCATCGCCGCCAGCACCGGAACGCTGACCCGGTTCAACATCGACGACGGGGACATCTTCCTCGGCGAGTTCGCCGGCGGCGCCATCTGCTCGGTGCAGAGCAGCTTCGTGACCGTGGGGAACTACCCGGGCATCGAGGTCCGGGTGTACGGCAGCGAGGGCGCGGCCATCGCCCGGCTGGTCGAGGAGCGCGGCATCTGCGAGACGCTGCGCGTCGCCTCGCCGGACGAGGTGGAGTTCCGCGAGATCGAGGTCCCAGCGGGCTACTACCCGCCTGGCGGGAGCCCGCGCGAGTCCTGGCGTACCCTTTACTACGCCAACCTCACCGCGAACTTCGCCAGCGAGGTGCTCGGCGAGCTCCCCGGCAACGAGGGCAACTTCGACGACGGGCTGTGGGTGCAGGAGGTGATCAACGCCGTGGAACTCTCACACCACGAGCGGCGCTGGGTGAGCCTGCCGCTGGACACCGCAGCCCCCGGCGCCCCGGTCCCAGAGGCCGCCAGGTGACCGGGCCGAAGGCCCCAATCCGGTGGGGGATCGTGGGCACGGCCAACATCGCCCGTGCCGCGTTCCTGCCCGGGCTCCGCGAGGCCGGCGGGGTGGCCGCGGCGGTGGCCGGCCGGGAGGCCGTCCGGACGGAACGGTACGCCACGGACAACGGCATCGACCGGGCCATCGAGGGCTACCAGAACCTGATCGACGACCCGGGCGTGGACGCGCTCTACCTCGCGCTGCCCAACTCCCTGCACGCCGAGTGGGCGCTGCGCGCCCTGGAAGCCGGCAAGCCGTTGCTGTGCGAGAAGCCGCTTTGCGGCAACCTCGGCGACACGGTCAAGGTGCTCGACGCGGCCCGGCAGACCGGCACGCTGCTGTGGGAGGCGTTCGTCTTCCCGTTCCACGGCCAGATCGCCCGGATCCGGGACCTGGTGGCCGGGGGCGCCATCGGCGAGCTGATGGAGATCAAGTCCAACTTCCACTTCCGGGCCGGCAACCCGGCGAACATCAGGTACTCGCGGGAACTGGAGGGCGGCGCGCTGAACGACGTCGGGTGCTACCCCATCCGCCTGGCCGCCGAGTTCTTCGGTGTCCCGCACCAGGCCGCCTGGGCCGGCGCCACGTGGGGCGGCGACAGCGTCGACGTGGACACCTGGGGCGTGCTGGAGTACCCGGCCGGGCGGCGGCTGCACCTGTCGGCCGGGCTGGGCCGCGGCTACGACACCTACAGCAGCCTCGAAGGCACCGCCGGCCGGATCTGCCTGAGCAACCCCTTCCACCCCGGCGCGACGGACTACTACCAGGTCATCGCGCCGCGCGCGGAACCGGTCAGGTACCCGGCCGCGGCGCGGGAGGCCTCGTTCACACCGGCCGTCCGGCACATCAACGCCGTGCTGGCCGGCGAGGAGGAGCCCCGGCTGCTGGCCGTGGACACAGCCCTGGCCACCGCCCGGGCCCTGCACGACCTGAGCGAATCCTTCACTGCCCGAGCCCGGCTGGCACGCGGCGCTGCGTGACCCAACCCGCTGTCGGCGGCGGCCGCCGTGGCGGCGCTGACCGACGATCCGCTCACCCGCGCCGACGCCGCCGATCGTGGCCTCACCGGTGCCGGGGCCCGGCGCAGGCCACGCCGAGAAGCTTGCCCGGTCCGGCGACGAGTGGCCCGGCCGAGCAGTCACAGGAAGTTGTTGGGCCAGATCATCGTCCGCCACATGTGCGCGACGGGGGAGCCGTCGAACCCCAGCCCCTCCGCGGGCTGCCGGAAGTTGCGGCCCAGCACGTCCTCGAACTCGCCGAAGTCCACGACGGTGTTGGGGTCGAACGAATAGATGTCGTTAACCGTGATCAGCCGCGAGGTCATGTACCAGCGATGCTGGCGCGCCGCCTCGGCCTCCCGGCGGAGGTAGCCGGGCGGGCGGTAGTCCGGCCCGAAGAAGTCGATGTAGGACTGCGGGTAGGTGTACCCCACCGACTCATCCGGGAAATAGCGCAGCGCCTCGTGCTTCTCGATGGCCCACGCGACCTCCGGATCGACGTACGGGGCGAGCAGTTGCGCGCCCCAGTAGCCGTGGTTGGCCGAGATCAGCCCGGCGATGGCGATGTCGTGCAGCAGGCACGCCGTGATCACCTTCTCGCCGAGCCCGTGCTCCCGGGCCAGCTTGGCGCTCTGCAGCATGTGGTTGGTGCCGGTCTTGCTGAGCCGCAGCGCGAAAAAGTCCTTCAGGGTGGGGCGCTCGGGCATGGGGGGGAGCGCCGGGTTGTCGCCCATCATGACCACCGCCCCAGGCCCCCGCGCCTGGGCCATCAGGGTGCCCTGGCATCCGCTCAGCGCCGTGCCCATCGTCGCCACGGCCGGCGGGACGATGATGCGGCGCCTGCGGTCGACGGCGTCATCCAGTGGCTCGCGGATCCAGTTCGCCAGCCCCGCGTCGCGGACCGAGGCCGGCAGTTCGGCGGGAGGCACCTGGGCCGAGGGCGGCGATGCCGCCGCGGGCTGTGTCATGCGAACACGTCCTTCCGGTGCGCCCGCCGCCCGGCACGGATGGGTAACGGGCGGCGGAGCCGATGCCCTTTGCTGCCGACTCTAGGCACACACGGCGGATCAGGATACCAGCGCGGGGCCTGGAATTCGCGCGACGATGCGGCGTACCGTCGAGGGGCGGGCCAGGCAGAGGAGGCTGCGGATGACGCTGAAGATCTTGCCCATGGCCGGTTGCAGGAGTGGGTCGCCGAGGAACGGGGCTACTTCACCGCCGAAGGCCTGGATTACACCTTCCTGCCCGAGGGCGACTATGGCATCCACGCCCCACACCGTGACGGCAGCGGGGAGATCAGGACCGGCGCGTT
>Ga0209166_10001053_pt1 | contig 24594 bp, 20 predicted proteins | sample Coa_R1_3_FD_187151 | JGI IMG/M metagenome (GOLD analysis project Ga0209166, IMG submission 187151) | Surface soil microbial communities from Centralia Pennsylvania, which are recovering from an underground coalmine fire - Coalmine... | ecosystem: Environmental > Terrestrial > Soil >...
AATCTTTCTTTATCCGCCGGCACCGATCGCTTCGACCGAGTCGGCGCCTGGAATCCGTTTGAAAGCCATCCGCGACGGTATTCAGGACTACGAATACGCACAGATGCTGAAGAATTTGAGTCAAACCTCGTTCTTGGACATCGTTCTCAAACCAATCGCATTGAGCTGGAGTAACTGGAATCATGATCCGAAAGCGCTGGAAGAGGCTCGACAGAAACTTGGCGGGCAGCTCAACCAACTATCTCATCCTTAGTCGCTTTCCTCTGAACTAGCCCACTCGCAAGGCTCAATGAAGTTCAAGTCGAACAAAACGATTCCGCAGCCGCTAACTACCAACAAGGAGCAAAAAAATGACAGCGTGTGATGTAGCCATCATCGGTGCAGGTCCGTACGGACTTTCGGCCTCGGCGAGCTTGCTAACCGTAAAAGGACTAGACGTTCATACCTTTGGAGAGCCCATGACCTTTTGGCAATCTCAAATGCCGAAGGGAATGTTGTTGCGTTCCGGGTGGTGGGCAAGCCATATCGCCGATCCGACGGACTCGTTGACGCTTGACCAATTTCGTGAGACGAGCGGCAATCACTTTTCAAGTCCCGTTCCATTGGACCGGTTCGTTGAATACGGCTTGTGGTATCAGCGGCGAGCGGTGCCCGATCTGGACCGCCGAAAGATTATACGGATCGAAACGTGCGGCGCCCGTTTCCGGTTGAATTTCGAACGCGGAGAGCCAATCTTGGCGAACCGCGTGATTGTGGCCGCAGGCATCGCTTCCTTCGCGCAGCGTCCGCGAGAATTCGCCAAACTGCCCGGCCCGCTCGTGTCGCACACTTCGCAGCATACGGACTTCGATGGATTCCGTGGAAAACAGGTACTTGTGATTGGCGGCGGGCAAAGCGCGCTGGAATCCGCCGCGCTGCTGCACGAATGCGGCGCACACGCCGAAATCGTTGCAAGAACCGAGGAAATCCGGTGGCTGGGAGGATTGATCTCTCGCACGATTCATCGCGGATTTGGCCCGAAGATCGCCAAGCTACTCTACGCGCCCACGGATGTCGGTCCTGCGGGAATCAGCCAGATTGTAGCGAGGCCGGATTTGGTCCGACGGTTTCCGCGGTCCGTTCAGGACTGGCTCCGCAAAAGATCCATCCGGCCAGCCGGCGCACGCTGGCTCGTTAGCCGGCTTCAGACGGTTCCAATGCATCTTGGCCGCGTTGTGGTCTCCGCGTTTCCGAAAGGTGAACGGGTAAAGGTGCGTCTCAACGACGGAACCGAAAGAATTTTCGATCACATCTTTCTGGGAACGGGATATCGCGTTGACGTTTCCAAATACGATTTCCTCTCACCGAAGCTCACCGAATCCATATACGCGGTAAACGGATACCCGCGGCTGACGGCGGGCTTTGAAACCACAGTTCCCCGGCTGCACATACTTGGCGCGCCGGCCGTCTGGAGTTTTGGCCCATTGATGCAATTTGTGGTTGGGACACGCTACTCTGCCAAGGAATTGCTTCGATTTGTCGCAGGAAAAGCGGCAGTCAAACGCGCGCGAGTCGGCCAACGCAACGTTCCTGAACTCGAATTGTCGCATCCGCAAAATTAGGGCGAAGAACGCAAGCATCTGCTGACACTGAACGCAACAAGAAAAGGCCTCCAATGACAGAGTTGACGGGAGCGGTGGTTGTCGGTGGAAACCTCAATGGTCTTTCGATCGCGAGGAGCCTGGGGCGGCGGGGAGTACCGGTGTGGGTGGCGTCGACGCCAAACATCAAACTCGCCAGCTTTTCCCGCTACACGCGGCGTACGCTGCAGTGGCCAACCGGCAGCGAAGAAGATCAAGTGGGATTTCTTTTGGATCTGGCGGCGCGCAATCATCTCGACCGGTGGGTGCTGTTCCCAACCAGCGATGAATCGGCTGCGTTGCTTTCCAAATATCACACGCAGCTCTCCGCTCGATTCCGGGTTTCGACCCCCGAATGGAATGCGCTGAAGTGGGCTTATGACAAACGTCTTACCTACCGATTAGCGGATCAACAGAACGTCGACTATCCGGCTACGTTTTATCCACGCTCGGAGTCGGACCTAGACTCGGTAACCTTTCCCGCAATCCTCAAACCGGCCACGCACGCATCCGTCAATCGCTTCACGGCGGCGAAAGCGTGGGCAGTCGGAAATCGGGACGAACTAATCGGCCGGTACATTGAGGCTCGTTCCATGATGACGGCGGACCAGATTCTTGTTCAGGAAAGAATTCGCGGCGGAGGCGAATCTCAATTTTCTTATGCGGCCCTTTGTCGCGATGGAAAACCGATCGCTTCTCTCACCGCGCGACGAACTCGGCAGTTTCCCGTCGATTTTGGCTATTCCAGCTCCTTCGTCGAGACGATGGACGTCCCCGATATCGTCGCGCCGTCCGTCCGACTGCTGAGCGCGATGAAATATACGGGAATCGTCGAGATCGAGTACAAATTTGACGCGCGCGATGGGCTGTTCAAACTTCTGGACATCAATCCCAGGCTTTGGACGTGGGCGCCCCTCGGTGCTCGCGCCGGAATTGATTTTCCGCTGCTGCTCTGGAGACTTATGCTCGACATGCCAGTCCCGGAACTGACCGCGCCGCCAGGCGTGAGGTGGGTTCGAATGAGTACGGACGTCCCGGCCGCTCTCCACGAAATGCTCCGCGGACGCTTGAACCCGATTTCTTATTTGCGTTCGCTTCGCAGCCCGCTCGCATTTGCGCTGTTTGCCACAGACGATCCTTTGCCTGGGTTGCTCGACCTGCCGCTCTTCGCGTTCAAGCACTTCCATAATCGCTTCGTGGGCGTGCGAAAAGGTGTCCCATCGGAGGAAAGTTATTCCGTGAAAAGCTGAAGTTTGCTTTGGCGCCGTGCGCCGAATTCAGCTGGACACGCCCTTCCCTGGTGCGCCGTCTTCTCTCTTGAATGAACTCTCGTCTCGCCCAATGTGCGCAATCCCCGCGATTAGAAAGAAAGCGTGAATGACACGTCCAACTGTCGTCTTCAGTTTGGATTTGGAACTGAGCTGGGGGACCTTCGACCTTTGCTTTGACGATGACGTCCGCAAAATGGCCCGGTGGACGCACGACACCGGTGCACCCAACCTGCTCGAACATCTTACGCGCAACGGTCTTTCCGCAACGTGGGCCATCGTGGGCGCCATGATGCGCCGTTCCCTTCCGGACATCTCCTCGCTGCCGGAAGTTCACTATCCGCACTTTTCGAATTCATGGTTCAGCTACGTTCCCAAGAACGGTGATGAAACCACGCACCCCGAATGGTTCGGCGCAAGTCTGGTGGAAATGATTCGAAACGCCACTCCGAAGCAAGAGATCGGCTTTCACTCGTTTTCGCATGTACCGTTTGCGCAGAAGGGCATGACGCGGGCGCGCGCCGTCGCCGAGTATCAGTATTGCTGCCAGATCGCGGAAGAACTTGGAATTCCGAAGACAACTTTTATTTTTCCGCGAAACCTGGTCGCCTATTTACCGGAGCTTCGCGAAGCCGGTTTTAAATGTTTTCGCGATACGGATCGACCGCCCGTGCAGGTTTACAATCGCGCGCTTACGTCTCTGGCGACGGTTGGCGCAGATTTCTTGGGACTTTCTCCACGCATGGTGGAACCTTCCGTTAAAGAGGGCATCGTTTCCATTCCTGGTTCCCTTCTGATCCGGTTCGCGGCCGGATGGCGAAAATATATTCCCGATGCGAGCCGATTGAGGCGGCTCAGAAAAGGATTGGAGCGCGTGCGGCGCGAAGGAGGAGTCTTTCACGTGTGGTTTCATCCCGAAAATCTCTATGCGGAGTGGCCGCGCCTGGAAAATGTCGTGGCGCGTTTTCTGGAAGAACTTGGGGTTTGCGTTCGAAATGGCGACGTCCGCTGTTTGACGATGGGACAGCTTGCCGCTGAATTCAACTCCGATTCAGTTGCAAATCAGATTTCGCGCCATCCCTCCGTCTTCACGGGTGCGGGATTGGCGCCGTGCGGGACTTTAGACGCGACCATACCGCAGGGGTGACGAGTTCGACGCAACGAAATCCTGGTCTAGCCGGAACGAAATCCGCGACTGCTAACGCGAAACAAAAAATCGAGCCCTTGAGTCTGTGTGGCGGCCCCTTCTCTTTAGGCTGACCGCCACACAGACTCTTCGGCTCGTCTAGAGTGCAACCGCAAGCGGTTTCACACTGGAAGAAACCAATTGCTTAAGGCGCGAGCTGATGGAGCAATTGTCCCAGTTGCAAGCGCGCGTTCTCCAAGGCGTTCGGGTCGTGGCTCCAGTTGCTCCAACTTCCTGCGATGGGCAGAACGTTGGTGTTCACAACGGAGACTTGACCCAGATTTTTGAGCATGTGCGCGTATTCGTAGTCCTGAATACCGTCGCGGATGGCTTTCAAACGGATTCCAGGCGCCGACTCGGTCGAAGCGATCGGTGCCGGCGGATAAAGAAAGATTCCGTCGCCCGGCCTGCCGAGTCCACCACCGCACGCGGTCGTGTCCACATTGTTCCAGCTGCCAATGGCGTTCCCCGCCGTCCAGCCGTCGGCGCGATAGTACAGAAGGCCCGTCGCACCTTGCGTGAAGTTCAGGAAGCCTGCCTGCATGCGCTCGTTGATCGGCGGATAGTCCGTCATCCATTCCGGAGCGTTGCCGAATCCAGCATTGCAACTCGTATAGCTCCAGAGGTCGCCTCCACCGGTAAAGGGCAGAGCCGGCCACTGTTGCACGGAATCGAGCAGCACCCAGTGATCAACGGAACCGTAAAGGTTCGGGTCCGTCGCGTTGATGGTCATCATGGTCTTGACGCTGCGATTCGCCGCGTGAGCGTTTGTCGCCAGCGTCTTGATAGGACCGTAGTCGCCAGTGCAGCCGTTCAACTCGTCGGCCATGTAGAAGTCCAGCGCCAGCCCGGATGGGAAATTTGCCGCGGCTGAATCGATCTGGCTCGTCGACGGAAGGCTGCTGTACGTTCCATTGCATTGAATCCCGATGTAGTAGTAGCTGTCGAGACCGGAACGATTCAGCCCGATGTTGGTGACGTCTGCCGACGCATTGCCTGCCGGGTCGTACCAACCCATAACTTTGTTGCGCATGAGTGCGCGCGCCAAAGTCGTGGTGGTGTTGCCCGTGTTGGGCGACCACAGCGTCCAGAGTGATTGTTCCGACGGCTGCATGGGAAGCTCGAAGTTCCAAACTGTGATCGTCACAGGAATCGTCGCCGACCCTTGATCCGAAGTCACCGAGATGCTGCCGGTGTAAGTTCCCGGCGGCGCGACGGTGCTTCCGTGCGGAATGGAAATATCAACCCAGTACGGCTGATTCTGGCCGGCACCGATGCTTGCATTGCAAGCCTTCAGCGAGGCCGAACTTGAGCACAATGCTGCGCCGGTCTCTGGATCGACGAATGGAATAAGCGGTTCGGGATACGTTCCAGAACCTTGTGGCGGATTGCTGCCGCCACCGTAGCTGGCCGTACCTGTAACCGATTGATAGTACTCGCGGTAGAGGGTCACGTTCGACGCCGCGATAGAAGCGCCGTTGGGACCCGTGAGAGCGGTGGCACTGACGTTCACATTCGTCAAGCCAGCCGCAGGACCTTGTACCACAACCTGGCTGTCCACCGTTTCGCCGCGCGCTCCGGAGAGGCTCATCGAAGACAACGTTCCAGCCGCATCGGTTTTCCCGACTCGAACCAGGCTCGGTGCGACCCATGTGCTGAAATTGGAGTGCACGCCATCGCCCGACATGGAAATAGTCGTAGGCGAGTTTGTCGCGTTGCTGGCGACGACTACGCTGCCCGTCACGCTGCCCGTGGCGGAGGGCGCGAAAGTGACGTTCATGGTTGCGGATTGTCCCGGGGCGAGAATGCTGCCCGAGGAAACGTTGCTGGAGCTGAAGCCCGTGCCGGAAGTCGTAACGCTCGAGATGGTTACGTTCGCGGTGCCAGTGTTCTTGAGCACCACAGGAAGCGTACTAATCGTGCTTGTATCAACGTTTCCGAAGCTCAACGTCGTCGGAGTCACGCTGAGAGCAGCGGTAGCCGCGCTCACCGTGAGCGTCGCAGCGCCGCTTGTCGCGCTTCCAGCCGAGTTGCTGACCAACACGGTGTACTGAGCGCCATTGTCCGCCGTCGTTGTAGCCGGAGTCGTGTAGCTCGCGGCAGTCGCGCCACTAATCGCGGTGCCGTTCTTCCGCCACTGAAAGACGAGAGGCGTCGAACCGGAAGCCGCCACTTGGAACGTAGCGGTCTGGCCGGCCGTGACGGTCTTGCTGGCAGGTTGCGTAGTGATAGCCGGGGCAACGAGGGTCGCGCTCACGCTGAGTGTGGCCATGCTGCTCGTGGCACTTCCTGCGGAGTTGCTGGCAACCACGTTAAATTGTGATCCGCTATCGGACGCGGTTGTCGCCGGCGTCGTATAGGAAGCCGACGTCGCTCCGCTAATCGCAGTTCCATTTTTATGCCACTGGTATTGCAGTGGCGCGGTGCCTGTTACCGCGACCGTGAATGTTGCCGTCGCTCCCGCCGCGACGCTTTGGCTCGCCGGTTGTGTTGTGACTGCCGGTGCAACGATTGTCGCAGCCTTGATTTGCGTGTTCATTTCGCTCTGAATCTGGGCCTGAGTAAGCGCGCTCTTGTACAAACGCACTTCATCGATCGTGCCATTTAGAACGCGTGTGATTCCTCCGCGGTTCTGCCCGCCGATCCGAAGCGAATTGATGCCGCTGCGGAAAGGATTTGTGTCCGCCGCGGAAGGGAATGTCGCATCCAGGTTGCCATTGATGTAGAAACTGATCGCCGTACCGTTTCTAACGGCCGTCACGTACGTCCACGTGTTCAGAGGGACTTGGCTGGTTCCGCTAACGAGATTGTATGAGGGCAAACCCCATGTGTTCCCGCCTGTGGTCTGCCACGCGAACGTCAGATGATTTGCCGAATCCAGGCCGAACAAATACTCATCGTCTGCCGTCTGGCTCCACTTGTTAATGACCGAAGAAATGTCGCTGTTCGCGGCAATCACCTTGACCCAGGCAGAGAATGTCGCGGTCGTGCCGGGATTCAGCGCGCTGGAATTCGCTGCGTCGACGTCGGAAGTCGTTCCGTTAAACGTGAGAGCGTCTCCGTAGCGGCCCGCGGTCGTCCACGTTGCCGCCGCCAAAGTTCCCGTGTTCCCGCTGCCGCTCGAATCGGCCGTTGTGGCGCCACTGCCTTCACTAAAGCCATAGGCAGCGCTCGCGGCAGGCGCGGATGCGCCCTTGAACACGACGTCGACCCAATAATTCGCGGCGCTGTGCGTCGCCGCGGGATGGGCGCCGGAGGTTCCATAGACGCCGTTCGGCGTCTGCAGCGCGTGCAAAGGTACATTATTAAATCCCGTCGTTGCGAAATAGCTCCAGTCGGCGCTGAAATGTCCGACTGACGTGCTGTACGAAGCCACATAGGTGGTATTCGCCGCGATGGCTACTGGTGAGGAAAAATTCGCTTGCTGCCAGCCCGAAGCGGTTTCGCTTGTAAACGTTGCGCTCGCCAGCAGAGTTCCAGTGCTACTCCAAAGGTGGCCGACGTGCGTGCCGGTGTTCAAAGCACTTTTATAAAACCGAACGCCGGTGATAGTGCCGCTAACGTCCGACTTGAATGAGACTCCGAGTTCCAGTGGACCGCTGGCGCCGTTATCGATCGCGGCTGGCACGGCCGTGCTTGGCCAGATTGTTTGCTGCGCCGCGGCGTAGCCGCAACACACCAGCGTCATCACTGCTCCAAGCAGCGACGCCCCGGCGAGTCTCAATAAATGCAGATAGGAATGCAGAGAATAGCTTTTCTTTCTGGTGTTCAACAGAATTTCCCCTAATAATTTTTTGGATCGTGCGCGTTTCGAGTCTGGAAACTCGCTAGGCCTGGGGGGGCGCCGTGGACTCACAAAATTTCGGAGGCAGTTCTGCGCCCCAGTTCTTGCGCCCACGGGAGAGAGGTTAACGTCGCGGCAATTTGTCGTCTGTCGGCAGGGAAATGATTTTCTTGTCAGACTTTCGGCGGGAATTGTCGCTCGCAGTCTTACACACGGACAGCTGACCTGTCCGATCGACACGGCCAGATCCTGCCCTTCGAAAGATTCTTTCCCGTTGTTGTTTTACACTTGGTTGAGTTCGGGCTGGCGTTCGCCCGCGCGCCCGCCCGCTTGAATTCGATCCAGAGAGTTCCTATGACACCTCGCAGGATTGTAGGTCCCGAAATTCCCGAAGACCCGGCGCATTTTGCCGTGGCCGGTGGCGCGGTGTTGGGCTTCTATCCGGAAGTGATGAGGAAACTTCCGACCGGCGTGGTTCTTCTCCTTCTGGAAGACCCCACGGACGCGCGGAGTTTCCGAATCGTCGATATGAATCGCGCGGCTGCTGAAATCGCTCGATCAAGTGCACATACGCTTTTGGGCAAGAGGCTGGCCGACTTTCCAGGGATTCTTGAGACGCCAATCCCCGGCCAACTGCTTGCGGCGCTGCGAACCGGAGAAAACCGCGACTTGGGCGAAATTTCCTATGGAGACAGTTCCCTGGGAAAAGGAGTTTACACGGTTCGGACATTTCCCCTTTCCGAGACTCTCCTCGGTGTCGCAGTTGAAGAAATTACCGCTCGAATTCGATCCGAACACACACTCCGTGCAAGCGAAGAACGGTTTCGCTTGCTCGTGGAAGGCGTTCGCGAGTACGCGATCTTCCAATTGGACACGGAGGGCAGAGTTGCCAGCTGGAATGCGGGCGCTCAGCGCCTTAAGGGTTACGAAGCGGCGGAGATTGTCGGGAAGCACTTCTCTGTTTTTTATCCGCCGGAAGCGCTGATGAATGAAGAGCCCCGCCGGATTCTGGCAATGGCGGTGCGACACGGCCAGTGTGAGGGCGTAGGCTGGCGCGTCCGCAAGGACGGTTCGCGATTTTGGGCGAATGTGGTCGTCACGGCGCTCCGCGACCCGAAGGGGAACCTGCTCGGCTTCGCGAAACTCACTCGCGACACCACGGAAAATCGGGAAAGAGAGGAGGCCTTAACCAAGGCCAAAGAACTGCTTGAATTGCGCGTCGAACAGCGCACCGCGGTACTTACGCGTGTGAATCAAGAACTGCGCACGGAAATCGTGGAACGTCAGCGCGTCGAGCAGCAGCTCACAAAATCTCGCGACCAGCTTCGTGCCCTGGCGGCCCGGCTTCAGAAGGTACGGGAAGAAGAACGGACCTACATTGCGCGCGAGATACACGATGAACTCGGTCAGGTTTGCACGGCAATCAAGATGGATCTTGCGATGATCGGGCACAAGCTCGCCAATCGCCAGAGCCAGCTTCGCAGAAAGGTCGAATCGGCCACGCAACTTGTGGACGGCATGATCGTTGCTCTCCGCCGAATCGCCTCGGAGTTACGACCCATCATGCTGGACGATCTCGGTTTACCGGCCGCACTCGAGGCGCACGCCCACGAGTTTGAAAGCCGCACCGGGATTCGCTGCTGCGTAAGCTTGCCGGCGGAGACTCTGGAACTGGACAAAGATCGATCCACGGCGATCTTCCGAATCTTTCAGGAATCGCTGACCAATGTGGCGCGTCACGCGAGAGCGACGCGCGTCGAAGTGCGCTTGCAACGCAAACGCGATGGCCTCGTGCTTGAGATAATTGACGATGGCACGGGCTTTGATCCCGAAGTCGCGAAATCCGGCAAGTCGCTCGGCCTTATCGGAATGCGCGAGCGTGCGCTCTTGCTCGGCGGAGATCTGAAAACCGAGGGAGCGGCAGGAACAGGGACTACGGTAACACTCGTTCTTCCGTTCCCGCCGCCCCTTGCGACGGAAAAAAGTACGCCATGAAGATTCTTATTGCGGACGACCATGCCGTGTTTAGGCGCGGGCTGAAAGAGACGCTGTCTGAAGCGTTCCCGAAGATCACCTTCGGCGAGGCGCGCACCGCTCAGGAAACGCTGGAATTTGCCGGCCGCCAAGACTGGGACGTCATCATTCTGGACATCAGCATGCCCGGTAAAAGCGGGCTCGATATTCTCGAGGAACTGCGGCGGTTGCGCCCCCGGGTTCCGGTTCTTTTTCTCACCATGCATCCGGAGCAACAATTTGCGCGGCGCGCGTTGAAAGCAGGCGCCGCGGGTTACCTGACTAAGGACAGCGTGCCCGATGAGTTGAAGGAGGCGATCAAGCGCATCGTGTCTGGCGGACGTTACGTGAGCACGACGTTGGCGGAAACGCTTGCCGTGGATTTGGGTCGAGGAATCGATGTGCCACTCCACGAACTGCTCTCTGACCGGGAATTTCAGGTCCTGCGAATGATCGCATCCGGAAAGTCCGTCAAGGAAGTGGCCGATGAACTCTCTCTTAGCGTGAAAACCGTCAGCACTTACAGAACGAGGATCCTGGAAAAGACGGGGATGAAGACGAACGCGGATCTGATCCGTTACGCACTTCAAACACAGTTGGTGGATTAGACCGGGAAAAGGCGCCGAACCTTGCGACCGAGGCAGCGGTTTAGTTCCTGTAGAACGCGCGTGGGACGCTGGCGGTCAATCCCGCTTCCCGTTGTCCTACGATTGAATCCGGTTCCTACCGGATATATTTTCGCGCGACTTCGCAATTTACTAGGGTTGGAGAAATGTCCCCTACGAAAGCGGCCCGCATGAAAGTCTTCATCGTTGATGACTCCAGCGCAATCGTGGAGCGGCTGACATTGCTTCTCGATGACGTACCCGGGGTTGAGTTGGTTGGACATGCCTCGGATGTATCGCAGGCGGTTCAGCGCATCCAGGAAGCGATGCCCGATGCCGTGGTACTAGACCTCCACATGCCCGGAGGCACCGGTCTGGACGTCCTCCGCGCGGTTCGGCCTTTGCAGCCGGCACTTCGCGTTCTAATTTGCACGAACTACCCGGATTCAGAGTATCGGCAGAAGTGCATGAGTGCGGGAGCTGACTATTTCCTCGACAAATCGACAGAATTCGAAAAAATTCCCGTTATTCTGCACAAGTTGATGCACAAAGAAGCCAAGACTTCTCCGGCCGCTCGCTGACCACCGCCATAGACTTTCAACAGATGGCGCCGCCGGAGAAAGTTGCTCACTTTCCCCACTCAAGCTCCGTAAGCTAGCGTTTTTCCCACCTACGTAGTTGTTCCTTTTGAAAACTCCCATCCGACCGCAAATCGTGGGTCTGAGATGTTCTTTGTGTGTGCCTGCTTGTACCTCGGCCAGGCATTTGAGGCGATTCGTTCGATAAGAGATTTACAAGGTTTGGCGACGAACGCTACGGAGTGGTGAACGCAAAACAACCGATGGCGACGAGGACGTGGACGCACTTCGTTCCGAGGCCGCGAATCGAAAATCGGGAGCGAAACACCCTATACTTATGTGGATTGAAGTGACGGAAACTTTTTATGTGGCAGGTGGGCGAATGGCGGACCATTATTTATTGAAAACGGAACCTTCGGAATATTCGTTTGCGGATTTGCTGCGGGACAAAGAATCCGTATGGGATGGCGTGTCGAATCCGACCGCGGTGAAGAATTTGCGCGAGATGAAACCCGGCGCGAAATTGATCATTTACGAAACGGGAGACCGCCGAAGCGCCGTGGGGACGGCCACCGTGGTAAAGGTGAAAGTGGCTGACCCGAAGAAACCGGAAGTAACCGTAAAAGCCGGAAAGGCAATTGCCACGCCGATCACATTGGATGAGATTAAGACGGAAAAACTGTTCGCCGACTCGCCGCTGGTGAAGATTGGACGACTGTCGGTGGTGCCCCTGACATCGGCGCAATATAAAAAGCTGGCAGGCGAATGAGCCAGAGTTTGCGTTGTGCGCGGAAATGGGGAAAAGCTTGATTCTGATACTGGCAGGCGCGGGCACGGTGGCGATTATCGTTTTGGCGGGCGCAAAGCGATTCTGGGGTTCGGAGGCGGCGCCCTCTGCGGGAGCGCCGGCACCGGACTTCACGTTACCTTCGCAAGAGAAGAAGCCGGTGAGCTTAAAAGAGTTTCGCGGCAAGTGGGTGGTCCTCTATTTTTATCCAAAGGATTTTACGGGCGGCTGCACGATCGAAGCGCGCAATTTTCAGCGCGACCTCGGCGAATACGAAAAACGAAATGCCGTGATTGTTGGCGTGAGCACGCAGGACGAGAAAACGCACGAGGCATTCTGCGCAAAAGAAGGGCTGAATTTTCGATTACTCGCCGACAGGAAGGGCGAAGTATCGAAAAAATACGGGTCGGTGGTAAATCTGGCCGTAACCAAACTTTCTTCGCGGCACACCTTTCTGATCGATCCGCGGGGCATGATTCGAAAGGCATGGATGAGCGTGAACTTCAACGCGCATAGCGGAGAAGTGCTTGTGGCATTGGACGAGTTGCAAAAATCGCGCTGACGAGGACACTCGATGTACATTCACATGTTTGCATTCCGTATGAAACCCGGTGTGACGCCCGAACAGAAACAGCGAATGCTGCGCGAGATTCGCGCATTGGCGACACAGATCCCCGAAATTCTGGAAAGCTGGGTGGGAATGAATGAATCACCGCGGGCCGAAGGCTACGAATTGGGCGGCGCGATGAGATTTGCGAATAAGGAAAGTTTTGAAAGTTATGGCACGCATGCGGCGCATCAGAAACTGATCAGCTGGTTGATGCCGCTGATTGAACCGGTCGAGATCGATTTCCCCGGCTGAGAGGAGAGAATACGGATTCGCCGTCACCCTTTCGCCTGGTCTTTGATCTGCTTCGCCAATTTCTCGATGGCTTGCGCTTTCTTTACAAACGTCAGAGAAAGCGTGTCGGTGGGATTCACGCGAACCATGTCTTCCTTGAGTTCGTTGGCCATGGCGCAAAGCTTGTCGACTTCGGCGCGAATATTGGCTTGCAGAAGCCTGTTTTGCTCGATCTGAGTCGGAGTTTTCGTGACCGGCGGGCCGTCAAGGCCAGTGGGAGCGTTTTCGTTTTTCGGCGCGTTGGGAGAGGGATGATACTGCGGCACTTGACCGCTCATATGTTGCGCGAGAAGTGCGGGGCCCAACTCCCCCGTAGCAGCAACGCCGGCTAATGCGGCAAATCCGGTAAGAATGCGACGACGCGATTCGAGCATGAGAACCTCCTGAAGCAAACTCCGCTACCCGCTCGGCGCGCGGCCGAACTGCGGACTATTTTGTTATACACCTCCGCGAAGGGGTTCGGCACATTGAATTTTAGCCGGCGCAAGGGCGTATGAGCTGCCACAACGCCGCGGCCGGTTAACTTCCCGATTTGTAAAAACTCGAAGTGTCCTGCGGCAAGCTGGCCGGGGCAGAGTCTCCTTTTACAAAGTGGTTGTACCACGCGAGGAAACGGGCGAGGCGGTCGGCGATGTGCGATGGCGTTGAGAATTCGTGGAACTCCCCGGGATAGACGACAAGTTCCGTCTCGCGACCCAGAGCTTTGAGGGCCTGGTACATCTGCTCGCCGCCAAGAACCGGCACGTTCCAATCAACGCTGCCACCCATGAATAAGGATGGCGTGGTGATGTTCTTAACCTTATAGAAGGGCGCAAGCTTGTCCCAAAGCGCTTTGTTTTCCCAGGGATAGCCCAGTTCGGTGAAATAGTCCTTCTGATATTGATCGTGGCCGTACATGCTCGTGAATTCCGCCGCACCCGCGCCGGAAATGGCAGCTTTGAAGCGGGTCGTCTGGCCGATGATGAAATCGGTCGAAATGCCGCCGTAGGACCATCCGCCGACGCCAAGCTTTTCCGGATCGGCAATTCCCTTTTCGATGGCGTAATCGACCATCGCCATGTCGTCCTGATAATCCTTATTGCCCCAGTCCGCCCAAATGGCTTTGCAGAAGTCTTGTCCGTAGCCTGTCGAGCCGCGCGGATTGGGCAGAAGAACGGCGTAGCCGTTCGCGGCGAAGAGTTGGGCGAGATGGGAGAATTCGGCATAGTGAGCCCAGACGGGTCCACCGTGAGGGTGAAGAATGGCCGGATATTTTTTGCCGGGCACAAAGTCGAGCGGCTTATAAAGGTAGCCGGCGACTTCGGTGCCGTCCTTGCTCTTGAACTTTACGTATTCGGGCTGAGATAGCTTCAGTTGGGCCAGCAGGGCATCGTTCGTGTGGGAGACACGATTGAGCGTGCCGGCGTTGGAGACGTAAATTTCGTCGGGACGGTCGGCGGTGGCAATTTGGGCGGCGATGGCGCCTGACTTCGAAATGGAATAAGCGTAGAGAATGAAACGACCGGAAATGGGCCGGGTGATTTTGCCGTCGGCAAGATTCGCCTGGCAGAGAACCTCGGTCCCGTCATCATCCGCGATGAAGTAGACGGACTTTCCGTCAGGCGCGAACCGCGGTTCAGTCGCCATGCGATCGAGAGCAAGCGTCAAAATTTTTGCGGGACCGCCGGAGGCGGTCGAGATGGCGACGTGCTTTGTCGCGTATTGGAACAGTTTTGGGTCAATCTGGGTGGAGTAAGCGATCCATTTCCCATCCGGCGACCAGGCAGGCGATGAATCGTCGCCTGGATTCGTGGTCACTTGTGTAAGGTGGGCACCTTTGTCCGAATTGTCGGCGGCGACGGTCCAGATGTCTTTGTTATACGTGGCGTCGGGGTCGGGCTTCGAACGGTTGCTCGTGAAGGCAATGAGCTTGCCGTCGGGAGACCAGGCAGGCTCGTCGTCGTCGTAATCGCCTGACGTTATTTGTGTCAGCGCTTTTCCGAGCAAGCTGAAAATGTAGACGTGAGTGCGACGCCGGTCGAGATAGCCGACTTCGTCGACCTTGAACTGCAGCCGGTCGATGACCCAAGGTTTTTGTGCTTTGTGCGCCTTTGCTTTGTCGGTGTCTCCGGAATCGGGGCCCTTATCCTTATTCGTCTTGGCGGATTCGAGTTCCTCGTCGGTAGGATCGCGGAGCACGAGCGCCAAGCGGGTGGAATCCGGCGACCAAACGAAGTCGTTCACGTCCTGGGGCGTGTCCGTCAGCTTTCGCGCTTCGCCGCCAAGACGGTTGAGAAGCCAAACTTGAGTCTTGCCTTCGTCGCGGGCGGAAAGAAAGGCGAGCCATTTGCCGTCTGGGCTCCAGCGAGGGTGGCTTGAGCCAGCGCCTTCCGCGGTTAGGGCGATGGGATCGCCACCCGTCAGCGGGATCATCCAGATAGTGGACTCGGATTTATCCTCTTCCTGGTTGGGAGTCGAAACCGAATAGGCAATCCATTGATTGTCCGGGCTGATCTGCGGGTCTCGCACTTCATGAATCTGGAAATAGTCGGCGATGGTAATGGAACGAGGCGCGGAAGCTGGCTGCTGGGCGAGAACCGACACGGCAGACAAGCAGAGAATGGCCAAAGCGAGCGGATGAACCGGTTTCATGAAGGAGTGCTCCCGAAAAATGAGAAACGAAAGAAACGGCGCTGAGTTTATCACAGGAAAACCCGCAGCCGGAGCGGGTGGAATTGCGCTCGTGCAACGGCGCGCGTTAGCAAAAATATTTTCGGAAAACATGCACTTTTTTGTTGCGTGGCGGCGCAGATTTTGTATTCTTCTTTTGCGAGTCTATTCCCCCGCCGCGCCGAGGACAGACATCGCCCAAGGAGGACGAGAGTAAAAATTGAGCAGCATATCGGTTCCCGCCCAAATTCCTTCCCAAGTTTTTTCCACACCAAAAAAGAGAACAGCGAAGCTGACGCTCTGGCCGTTGGTTGCGGCGACATTTTTCATGGTGTCGGGCGGCACGTATGGAACCGAAGAGATTATTCATGGCGCGGGTTACGGCCGCGGCATTCTCATACTGCTTTTCTTGCCCGTCCTGTGGTGCTTGCCGACGGCGTTCATGATCGGCGAACTTTCGAGCGCATTGCCGCAAGAAGGCGGCTACTACGCGTGGGTGCGCCGCGGTCTCGGAAACTTCTGGGGCTTTCAGGAAGCGTGGCTTTCGCTGGCGGCCAGCATTTTCGACATGGCCATTTACCCGACGCTATTCGTGATTTATTTGAAGCAGATGGCGCCGTGGTTTGGCGAAGGCAATCACGCGATTCTGGCGGGATTGTTTGTCGTGGCGACGTGCGCGGCGCTCAACATTGCGGGAATCCGCGTGGTGGGCATCACTTCCCTTTGGCTTTTCTTTCTGCTCTCGGCGCCGTTTGCCATCATTGTGTTGATGACGCCGCATCAGATCGGCGCATTTGCCGCGCCGCATTCCGCGCCGACGGAAGCCGGTGCCGGTCTCGGTTTACTTGGCGGCGTGCTGGTAGCGATGTGGAATTACATGGGCTGGGACAACGCGTCAACGATCGCGCAGGAAGTCGAGCGCCCGCAGCGGACGTATCCGAAGGCGATGATCGCCGCGGTCGTGTTGGTTGCGGCGACGTACGTTCTTCCATTCGTCGCGGTCTATTTTACCGGCATGCCGGCGTCGGCATTTAGCAGCGAAGGATCGTGGGCGACGGTGGCGGGCAGGCTCGGCGGTACAATCATGGGGTTCGAATGGCTGCGCTTCTTCATCGTGCTCGGCGGCATGATGAGCGCATTTGGAATGTTCAATGCACTGGTAATGAGCTATTCGCGTCTGCCGCTGGCAATGGCGTGCGACGGCATGTTGCCAAAGGTGTTTCGCAAGACGAGCAAACGCACAAACGCTCCTTGGGTTGCGATCTTGGTCTGCGCGGCCTGCTGGGCGTTGTGCCTCGGGCTCGGATTCAGCCGGCTGATTACACTGGACATCATGCTTTATGGAACGAGCTTGGCGCTGGAGTTTGTGACGCTCGTCGTATTACGGATTCGCGAGCCCAATTTGAAGCGGGAGTTTAGGGTTCCCGGCGGATTGGCGGGAGTGATTCTGACCGGAGTGTTTCCGATCGCTCTGTTGAGCATGGCCGTGGTGAAGAGCGACTCCGAAGAAATATTGGGTATAAATGGCCTGCTGTTTGGGCTGCTGATTATCCTTGCCGGTTTCGTGGTCTACGGACTAACCGGCAGACTCCGCGGCGGCGCGCTGTCGGCGAAAGCGACCGACTTCGACGCCGGTGAAACGGCATAGACTACCCCAGCTTTTTCATTTGCGAATGGCTTGCCGCCGTCCCTTTTTCATTCCGACTGTGAAATTCGCAGGCCCAGTCTCCGCGCGAGTTTTGGTATCCTGCTGTGCGTGCTCCCAATGAATCGTTTGATCCGTGCAATTCCTGCGCTATCGCTTTTCGGAGTGCTGCTCGGCGCGTATGCCACGCACTCGCAGAGTCCGGCGGCCGGCTCGCCGCCGGGAACTACGCAAGGTGCGCAAATCTCAACTCCCGGCCGCGCCGGGCTGAATCTCGTCGTGCTTGACCCCGCGCACGGCGGAACCGACCCTGGCGCGCGCGGCAGCGCAGGAATTCGCGAGGCAGACCTCGTGCTGGAGTTGACGGCGCAACTGCGGCACAGTCTTGAGAGCCAGGGCTTTCAAGTACTGCAAACGCGAACTGGCAACGAGAATCCTTCCTTCGACGACCGCTCCGCTTTGGCGAACGCGCAGAGTGGCGCAATATTTGTTTCGCTGCATGTGTCTTCGACGGGCCTTTCCGGCACAGTGCGCGTCTACACGATGGCGGACATGCCGCAAACGCAAGCCACGGGCGGGTTGATTCCGTGGGATCTGGCGCAGGCACCGTATCTTCCCTTGAGCCGGAAACTGGGCGACGCGGTGCAAGGCGAGCTGACACAACGCTTTAAAGGGTCGCCGATGAATTTTCAGCCCGCCTATGTGCGGCAACTGCGAACGACGGCCGCGCCAGCGATTGCCGTCGAAGTCTCCAGTGTCGCCATGGAAGACAAAGCGGATCTGGACAAAATGCTTCCTGGCGTCGCGGAGGCGATCGCGCGAGGCATCGTGACGTTTCGACCGTCGTACGTGACGCCGAACGTGCCGGGAGCCAGGCCGTGAGCGCAAAGTGGCGAGTGCGAATTGTAATTGGGCTTTTCGTTGCCGTGCTTGCCGCGGCAATCTACTTTCCGATTTTGAAACGGCGCGTGAAACGGCAAGCACAGGTGCAACAGAAGAGCGAAGAGCAGGCGCGGCGAGAATTGGTGCTTAGCCTGAACGCCGCGAACGGCAATGAGCCGAAGGTAAAGGCAAAATTGTTTTGGGCGGCGGATGCGGAATATTCGGGCCTTGCCGCCGATACCGTTGAGCTTCCGCTTTCAAACGATCCAGTGCTTCGCTCGAAACAAGTGTTGAATACGCTTCTCGCCGGCCCCGTCGATTCTGAATTGCGGACGCTGCCGCCGGACGCGGCCTTGCTCGCGTTCTACCTGCTGCCCGACGGCACGGGCGTCGCCGATTTTTCCGAGGCGATGGCCAATTCGATCCCGTCCGGCGTGCAGAGCGAACAGTTGGCGGTGGATTCGATTACGCGAACGCTCGAAGCAAACGTGCCGCAAGTACGACGATTGAAAATTTTGATCCACGGGCAAGAAGTAGAAACGCTGGCGGGACATCTCGATTTGACGGGAACTTTTCCGGTGAGCGCGAAACCGGCCGCGCCCTCGCCCGCTCCCGCCGCGAAATAGTCTGCCAGGCAAAACGCGGCAATCCGTGTTACTTTTTCCAGCAGCAGGGAGGAAAAGTGCGAAACGACGGCCGAGGCCCGGACCAACTCCGGCCCGTAAAAATCACTCCCGACTTCATTTCCACGGCGGAAGGCAGTGTGCTGATGGAACTCGGGAAGACGCGCGTGATTTGCACCGCATCGGTGGATGATGGCGTGCCCGGCTTCTTGAAGGGCTCGGGCAAAGGCTGGGTGACCAGCGAATATGGAATGTTGCCACGCGCTACCGAAGAGCGCACGGCGCGCGAAGCGGCACGCGGAAAGCAATCCGGCCGCACGCTGGAGATTCAGCGATTGATTGGACGTTCGCTTCGGGCGATTACGGACCAGGAAGCGCTCGGTGAGAGAACGGTCTACATCGATTGCGACGTGATTCAGGCCGACGGCGGAACGCGGACGGCATCCATCACCGGCGCGTTTGTCGCCTTGGCGCTGGCAATGGAACGAATGGTCGCCGCGGGCTTTTTGAAAAGTTCGCCGCTAATTGACACGGTTGCTGCAACGAGCGTGGGCATCGTGGACGACCGCGCGCTTCTTGACCTCGCGTATGACGAAGATTCGCGCGCGGAAGTGGATATGAACGTCGTGATGACCGGCGGCGGCCACTTTGTCGAATTGCAAGCCACGGCGGAGGGACGCCCGTTTACCGGAAGCGAGATGCAGGATTTGCTGGCGCTGGCAGCGGCCGGCATCCGGCGGTTAAACGAAGCGCAACGTCTCGTTCTGCCCGCAAAATCGGTCGCCCGTGGCCGCTAAGATTCTGCTGGCATCGTCGAACGCTGGAAAATTGAAAGAGTTTCGCGAGTTGGCCACAGACTCTCGGCTGCCGCTGGAGTTCGAATTATTCCCGGGATTCGATTCGATTCCTGAATTCGAAGAGTCGGCTCCAACATTTGCCGAAAATTCCCTCGGCAAGGCCCTCTACTTTTCACGTCACACGGCGGAAGCGGTGCTGGCAGACGATTCCGGGCTAGTCGTGCCGATGCTCGGCGGGCGCCCTGGCGTTCACTCCGCGCGTTACGCGGGAATCGGGGCGACAAGCGAACAACGAATCGAAAAACTGCTTCAGGAGATGGATGGCATCGAGGGAGCAGCGCGAGCGGCGCATTTCGTCTGCGCTCTTTCGCTTGTCCGGCAAAACCGGCCACTCGCCATAATTACGGCGCGCGCCGATGGCGAAATTTTGACTTCCACCCGCGGAATCGGCGGCTTTGGATACGACCCGATCTTCTTCTTCCCTGCCCTGCAAAAGTCTTTCGCGGAATTGACGCCGCAGGAAAAAAATCGGCAGAGTCATCGCGGCAGTGCTTTCCGCCGTTTGCTGGCCGCTTTGCCGGACGTGCTATAGTCCCGAAATCATGCGTGCAAAAAAGAAAGCAAAAACAGACGAGTTGCCGCCAAAAGCCGGAAGCAAAACTACAACGGCGAAAAACGCGGCGGCGGCGGTGAACACAGATCCGAAGCGAGTTGCCGCGATTCTCAAAAAGCTGGACGAAGCCTACCCCAACCCGGTTTGCGAACTGAACCACGAAAACGCTTTCCAGCTGTTGATCGCGACGATTCTGTCGGCTCAATGCACCGACGTGCGCGTGAATCAGGTGACGGCGACTCTTTTCAAGAAATATCCAACTCCTGAAGCCTTCGCGTACGCCAATCCGGCCGAACTCGAGCAGGACATTCGGCCCACCGGCTTCTTCCGCAACAAAACGAAATCCGTGATCGGCGCAGGCAAAGCGATTGTCGAGCGATTCGGCGGCAACGTTCCGCGCACGATGGAAGAGATGCTCACGATTCCCGGCGCCGCGCGAAAAACGTCCAACGTCGTGCTGGGAACGGCGTACGGCATTGCCAGCGGCGTGGTGGTGGACACGCACGTCCAGCGTCTTTCCAATCGACTGGATCTGACGCGAAACGAAGACCCAAAAAAAATCGAACAGGATTTGATAAAGATTTTGCCGCAGGAGCGATGGATTTCGTTCTCCCATCAACTCATCTGGCACGGTCGCCGTGTGTGCCACGCGCGCAACCCGAAGTGTATGGACTGCAACATCGAATCGCTCTGCCATTCCAAAGACAAAATAGTCTAACGACCAACTCTCCACGAAAATAAAAAGAGGGCGGCAATGGCCGCCCTCTTTTCGTATACCGCGCGACGCGGCGAATTATTGAACGCTGCTGGTCACGGCTACTACTGCGGTACCGCTCGTGCCGGCGCCCGTTGCAAACGGGGAACCGGTCAGCGCGGTGAGCGCACCAGTAGTTGAGTTGATCTTGTACGCCGCGACTCCAGAAGCGACGCTGCCGCCATTTCCCGCCACCGCGGCGTATAGGTACGTGCCGCTCGCATCGATCGAAACGCGGCCGGTTCCTGTTGCATCCACGGTGAAGGGAGCTCCCGACGCCGTGAGCGCGCCGGTTGATTCGTTGAAGGTAAACACGGCAATTTTTCCAGCGATCGCATCGGAGACAAACACAAATCGCCCGAGCGGATCGAAAGTCACCGCGGAGGGCAACGCGAGGCCGGTGGCTTGCGGTGAGCCTTGTGCCGTCAGAGTTCCATCCGGCGCCGTGAAACCATTTTGAATGGGAGTGAACGCAATGGGCTGCAATGCCTTTCCGGCGGAGTCGAGTGCTACAATCCAGTGGCCGGTAGGATCAACGGCTCCGGCGGTCCAGTTACCCGCTTGAGTGAAGCCGGCGGGGCATGGAGGAACAACGGGAGGTGCGGGAGGCGGTTGCTGCACACAGCTTAGCGTTCCAGTCGAGCCGCTGATTTGGGCCACCGTGATGGCGTTGCTTCCGAATGCAGCGACATAGGTCCCCTGCGGATCAACCGCGATGTCGTTGACGCTGGCAAAAGTTGTCGTACCGCTGGATGCCGGATTGTTGCCGGCTGTGAAAGTCTCGATCAGGCTACCGGTCTTGTCAGCAAAGAGAAGGGTGCGCGAAGTCGGCTCGGTGGCGACGCTCGCCGGCACGTCGGCAGCTGTCGTCAGATGGAACGAAGAGACTGGCGCCAGTGCTGCGGTTGACATAGTCACGGAGAAGCCGCCGATCGACGGCCCGCTCGGGCTGGTAAAATAAAGGAAATTGCCCGTGATATCCGCCGCTAGTGCGGCATTGCCGGATTGTCCCGCAGCAGTAGTTGCGGTTCCGAGCGCTCCGGTCGTGTTGTTGGCGGTGAAACCGGACACATTGGCCGATCCGCTGTTTGCGGCAAATACATTGGAAGGACCAATTACAGGGCTGGTCGTCCCTGCGTAGAAGGAAACAAACTCCGCACTGGATCGCGTCTCCGAAGTAAATTTTGTCGTCAACACGCCGTTGGCCAGGCCGTAAAATGTGATCGTATTCTCGGCGTTATTCACGGTAGCGGCGAATGCCCCGCTCTGGTCTACGGCGATGCCGGCTGGAGTGCTCGACGCAGCAGAGCCACTATTGAAGTTTTGTGCGGTTCCAAGCGCACCGCCTCCGCCAATTGGGAATACGGAAACGGTTCCGTCACCCGAATTCGTAACGAAAAGGAACTTGCCAGCAGGATCGATGGCGGTTCCAAATGGACTTACGCCCGCGGTAGTCGCGGCCGCACCAACGAGGGCCAATGTGCCGTCGGCAGCGATTGTGAAACCGGATACGGTTCCCGGCGTAGGTGCAGCAGAGAGGTTTGGAACGTATAGGAACGTGCTGGTCGGATCAATCGCGGGAATTTCCGGGACATTTAGCGTCGTTGCGACGCTGCCGCTGAGAACGATCGAAGTGAGGCCACCGTCTGAGCCTATTTTATAAGCGCTTAGAGTGCTGTCGCCGCTGTTCGTCACATACACATACTTGCCATTCGGCGTCACCGCGATGCCGAAGGGGCCGGATCCGGTGGCGATGGTCGGCGACGATGCAATCGTTGAAAGGGCGCCCGTCGTTCCATCAATCTTAAATGCATTGAGCAAGTTTGTTGTGCCTCCGTCGACGACGTACAAAAACCGTCCGGTAGGATCAACGGCGCTCTGGCCGATGCTGGAATTCACTCCGAACGAGGTGATCGCAATGCCACCCGAGATGCTTGTTAGTACCCCGGAAACCGGATCGACGGAATAAACACGGATGTTTCCGTCCGAGCCAGGCGCGTAAGCAAATTTTCCGCTTGGTTCAAACACCAATTGTAGCGACAGCCCAACGTCTTCCAGCGTTGGCAGTGGAGCCAATGCGCCGGATGCGGAATTCAGCGCGAACGGAGAAACGACGCCGTCGATCGGGCTGATCGTGTAGGTAAATCTCGGCACGGCCGGTTGCACCGTCAACAGCGTCGTGCCTGCGATTAGCGTCCCGCTCGTGGCGGTAATCGTTGTTGTGCCCGCCGCAATGCCGGAAGCAATACCGGCTTGCGTCAGAATTGTAGCGGTAGCCGTCGTTCCCGAGCTCCAGGTCACGGCCGCGCTCGGGGCAGCCGTCGTTCCATCGCTGAGGCCGAAAAGGACGGTAAAGTCTTCGACGCCGCCGACAGGAATCGTCGGGTTCACCTGTTGAATGATTACTTTGACGGGGACCGGTGTCCCGCCCGTGCCGACAGTAAGCGTAACGCTGGGTGCAACAACGCTGCCCAACGTCGCCGAAATTTGCGCCGTGCCATTGGCCACTCCCGTTGCAACGCCCGTCGTGGCCACGATCGTCGCGGACGAGGTGGGCGACGAACTCCAGGTAACAGAAGTGGTGATGTTCGAAGTGCTGGCGTCGCTAAAAGTCCCCGTGGCAGTAAACGAAATCGTGCTAGCAACGGCCACTGAAGCGGGATTCGGAGTAATCGCTATCGAGGTGAGCGAAATAACGGTAAGCGTCACGGCCGGTGTCGATGTCACGCCTCCTTGCGACGCGGTAATTTGCGTCGTGCCGGCGGCAACGCCGGTGGCAAGGCCCGTCGCGGAAATCGTTGCCGTCGCCGGCGTGCCCGAATTCCAAGTCACTGTCGCCGATATGTCCGACGAAGTGCCGTCACTGAACGTTCCCGTCGCCGTGAATTGCTGCGTGGCTCCGACCTTTAAGTGCGCCGGCGTCGCCGGCGTTACCGCAATCGAGGTAAGAGAAAAAACCGTTAGCGTCACGGCCGGTGTCGATGTCACGCCTGCTTGCGACGCGGTAATTTGCGTCGTGCCGGCGGCAACACCAGTGGCAAGGCCCGTCGCGGAAATCGTTGCCGTCGCGGTCGTGCCCGAATTCCAAGTCACTGTCGCCGATATGTCCGACGAAGTGCCGTCACTGAACGTTCCGGTCGCCGTGAATTGCTGCGTGGCTCCGACCTTTAAGTGCGCCGGCGTCGCCGGCGTTACCGCGATCGAGGTAAGCGTCTTCGCGGGCGGTTGTTTAATACCGCTGCAACCGGCGGTAAGCAAAGCAATCAAAAACGGCACAGCTACGGCGATGAAAAGACGTCGCAGGGACTTCATCTTTCCTCCTCGGACAGTAAACCCAATTTTTTTGGGAGGCACACCAACCTGTGGGCGACGCAACGTCCAGCACGCTGCGCTTCAGGGGGCCGGGCAGTCTCCCCAAACTCCGACCTCGCAGGGTTCGGAGCCCTAGTCTGCCTCATCGTCTTGCCAACTTCGCTGAATGAAACTCCGCACAAATCGTATCCTTATTAGCGCGCGAATTCCAGAGTAAGTCTGTGCCCTGTGCGCAATCGCCGCGAACAAGTCTAGAAAATAGGCGGCTCACGGTATAGCTAAAAAAAACAAATTTGTCGTCCGTCCGGAATTCCGTTCGCCTCTTCGCTGGGAATTGGATCGAGCGCCGGGAATCGCAAACCAAGTTGGCGTTGCACGGAGGTCTGGCTTCCACGATATTTGGATTGGATTGGAGCAAATCGAGAAAGTGCCTTAGAATTGATTCTGCAAAACATGTCGGGGCGTAGCGCAGCCTGGTAGCGCGCCTGCCTTGGGCGCACGACACTCGACTCCAACAACTCCGTCCATTACTTCTAACTACTAACGTTTCCAACAAATCGGGGAATCTGCTTTTCGCT
>Ga0209166_10001055_pt1 | contig 24567 bp, 16 predicted proteins | sample Coa_R1_3_FD_187151 | JGI IMG/M metagenome (GOLD analysis project Ga0209166, IMG submission 187151) | Surface soil microbial communities from Centralia Pennsylvania, which are recovering from an underground coalmine fire - Coalmine... | ecosystem: Environmental > Terrestrial > Soil >...
GCGATGGATACCGTTCAGTGACGTAGGAAAGACTGCGGGACCCCCCGGCAAAAACTGCGGGGATTTTACGGGACCCCAGGCTACTGAGGGCTACTTTTGGCGACTGGCGGTGTAAAGGGTAGAAAACGAAAAAAAGCTCAAACACCGCGAAAATACTGGGCTTGCAAGGGGTTAAGGTGGTGAGCGCGGAAGGAATCGAACCTTCAACCTACTGATTAAGAGTCAGTTGCTCTGCCAATTGAGCTACGCGCCCACGGTGGGATCTGCCGGCAGGACGAAATAAAAATTATAGCATTGAGTTCCGCCGACTTGAGATCTCTTTCTCCAGTCTAGTGAATCACTGCGCTGCGGAATCAAGACTCGCTGAAATGGTTCGTCGTGATTTTCAGAACCATTTCCAGATTTTGGATTTAAGGCGGAATGGTCTCTCATGGAAGCCGCGAGCAGGTCCCCTTCCGGCCTGCCATTCTTCTTCACACGAAAGTGAAACCGCAGCGGTGTCCAACTATCAACTGGGACTTCCCTGGCGGCCCATCTATACTGACTCCACAATTTCCTGACGTGGGGTCTTGCAATCTTTTGGAGGTTATCTATGCTGAGGAAACTTTTTGTTCCATGCGTGCTGCTGGTTTGTGTGACCGGCGTCGTTGGCCAGAGCACTCCACCCGCAAGTTCGACTCCACCGCCGGCGCATCCGGGGAACGGCGGTCCGTGTTTTCAGCAGGCGGGGATCGACAAATCTGTGATGGAGCAACTGCTCTCCATTCAGCGCGAGTCGCACTCGCAAATCCAGAGCGTATGCTCCGACACTTCACTGACTGTTCAGCAGAAACACCAGCAAGTACGCCAGATTCACCAGCAGACTCACCAGAAGATTGAAGGCCTGATCACGCCCGAGCAGGAGAAGGCGCTTATGGCTTGCCGTCAAGAACAGCGCGGCGGAAACCATCCTCCTGGCGGACAGCTAGGCATGGGCGGCGGATGCGCAGAATGGGGCGGCGCACGCCGTGGCGGCCCGAACAGCGGCAGCCAGGGCTCGGGTGGATCCAGCAATCCTTCGCAGTCGAGCCCGCCCTCATCACAGAACTGACTCAAGCTCCCTTGACCGGTTTGTCAGCTCTCTGGCTGAGCGAACGAGGTTAGGGGCGCTGACGCGCCTCGGCCGCCAAACCCTGAGCCTCGCTCGCCACCGGGCGACGCTGCGGCAACAACTCGCTACCCATCGGCGGACGATGCTCGACAGTGCCGATCACCGGCGCTTCGTCCCAGCCATTCGCGTACGCTCTGGAGGTAAACCTTTGCTCGCTGCACATGCGATCGATCAGGCGTTGTTGACGGCCGTTCAGCACGGCGTGAGGAAGAATGGGAAAATGGCGGAACATCCACAACAGATATACCCGCTGTAAGAATGATGGCATTACGTAACGCGGCCCGATAGGCGTCTGCACTTGCACAACACCAGCCGCGAGTTTTTCAATGAACATACTAGGCCCACCTGGACTAAATTGGCCAGAGCAATTCTAGGGCCGCCATTATTGCACTCGGCGCGGTGCAATGGGAAGCCCTTTTTCAATGATTTACGGATATCTTACTTGAAATACAGGGTGGCTTCGCGCACGCCGCAACTTTTTTGGGATAGTTTGCGTGCTGGCCAGTTCTGAAATGGTTCTAAACTTCAGCACTCGGACCGGCCATCGCGCCCCTTCACACAGCGACTTCGGGGAGGATGTCCATGCGGCGGATCTGGGCCGCCACCCCGAATTGTGGCCCGTCCTCGACGCGAACCACCGTCGCCTGGCAGCACACCCAGCACTTTTCTCCGGAGGTGAGTTCGGGAGGAAGGATTAACACCAACTCGACTTCGGCGCCTTTTTCCATGCGGGACTTGGTGTAGAGGAACACGCCATTGGCGCTCACGTCGCGGGTTTCAGCCGTCTGTTCTGGGCCCTTCGCGGTTCGCACCCGCGTCGATAGACGAGCGGCGACTCGGGTTCCGGCGCGGCGCTCGGCTTCAGACTTCATGCGTTGGCTCAAATTGCCCACCTACTGTACACCAACGGGTCAAGTTGGGCGAGGAATTCCGGGCTCCCATGGGAAACCCGGAACCGAATTGGGACTAGATCGTGGGACGGTGAGCGCGAGCGGCTGGAACGACCAGAGCCTGCTCCATCGTGGGCACGTTCGTGCCGCGGAGCCTCACTTCGGCTTCATGCAACTTGTCGGGCTGTGAGGTCTGGTAGTACGCCTGCACCAGCAATTCCAGCGTGAACGGATTGTCCTGATCTTCTTCCAGGTGCGCGATGGCTTCCTGGTATTTCTTCTGATCGATAAGCAAAGTTCCGGTTGCACCCTGATACGAACTCTGGATCACGCGGTTGCGGCTGCCGTTGGCGAGAGCTTCCAGTTCCTTCAGAGAGTTATCAGCCGATGCCGGATTACCGGAGTGAGCCTCACGAACCACGCGATTGCGCAGGATGCGTGAGAGTTCCTCGTTGCGATCTGACGCCGAAATCGTAGTCTGGTGATGAAGCGCGTCCTCCGCGAGCTTCAGATCTTTGAGCGCGATGTTGTCATCAGTCTGATATTCGGAGCGATGGCGGTAGGACTGCGCTTCCTGCAATCCCTGCGCCTTCGCATGAGCGGTTTCTGCGATCTCAGTAAATTCCTTGTCAGCCTCGGCGAAGTTGCCATCGCGAACGTACGTCATCGCCTTCTGCATTTCGTATGAAAAACGATCAGCTTCATTCTTCGCGAACCGGATTGCCTTGTCGTATTCCACGCGAGCCTGTTCCTGATTGCCCATCAACGCGTAGGTGTCCGCGAGACCCAGTTGCGAACTGATGAAGTCCGGATCCATTTTCAGCGCGGCGTTGTAGTGGGCGATGGCGCTGTCGAAATCACCAGCCATGCGCTTGAGTTCGCCGTAAGAATCTTGTGGGTTGGGTTCGTTGGGAAGCAGGACGAGATAGCGGTCCATGGCGGCAAATGCCTTGGCGAACTCACGATTGCGCGCGTCTATGTAGGCCAGATCGTTCAGGGCCGCGGGATAGTTTTTGTCGATAGCGAGCGCCTTTTCCATGAAACGCTTAGCCTGATCGTTGCCGTTCTCGCCCATCAGCCAGTTGCCCGCGAGGTAGAGCAGATGCTTGTCCTTGGGATACATCTCGAGCATGTCATTCATGGCCGTGATGCCGCCGATGAAGTCGCCTTCCTGCACTTTCGAAATCCATCCGACCATCAATTGCTCGCCATCCGTGAGTTTGGGCGCGAGTTCTTTGGCTTTGGCGCGGGCGGCGCTGACTTCCTGAGGATTGCCGCTGTTAAACGCAATCCAAGCCCAAGCCAGAGCGAGGTTCGGATCTTCCTTGACGGCCGCACGCCAGTCTTCGTTGCAGCGCTCGAGGTAAAGATTTTCGTAGTCTTCCATGCCTTTCACATACAGCGCGCGCGCTTTGGCGGAGGAAGTCGTGACTGGCAAAGTGGCGGTTTCAGCCTTCTTGACGTGGTGCGCAAACAGAGGCGCGGCAAGGGACACAGCCATAGCGAGAACGGCACAGGCTTTCAGCAAAGCAGTGCGTGGCATCAAGAATCTCCGGAACAGATGCTTTGGGGAGAATTAACGAGATGAGGGTAACATCGGCGTAATCGGGGCACGAGGTGACGAAAGGCATAGGAACGGTCAGGAAGAACGTGTCGCTTTGGTCGGAAAACGAAGGCGGATTTGGTAATTGGGTAAGTTAAAAGCGACGTGCCGCGGTTAGAGTACAAACTCAGGTTTGTGCGAAAAAGAGATCGGGAGTGATTCCTACTTTGGGAACGGATATTACTGTTTGGTTAACCCCCTCCCCCTCCCCCAATCCATTGGAATCATCAATTTAGAGAAAAATCCACCGAAAGATCTTGGGGCTCAGCTACTTAGGGACAAAATCTTCATAATAAGCAACTTAGCCTTGGAGCGGCTGCCAGCAATCACGCTTACGCGTGCGTGTATCTTCCGATAAATCGTGCGGTGTGCGCAAGGTCAGATGTCACAATCGGGCTGTGGATATCCTTGCCGCTGCGAGCCTGGATTCGGAGAATGGCAGCCATTTCTCCGGGGCGGGCGGCTGTCGAGCCCTACCTTGTCCGAATGCGAACAGGTTTGAGCGTACATGGACAGTCAGACTGCATACTCGAGTGGGCAGTTCTTCGATCGAACCACATTTCCAACTACTTAGGACCTAGTCTTCCTGGCAAGCAGAATGCGAGAGCCATTGATTCAAGATCCGAGGGCTCATGGAGAAACTGATACGCGAAGTTAATTTTGCCGGCAGGTCGCTGGTGCGGAGCAAGGGGTTTGCCGTGGCGGTTACGGTGACGCTGGCAGCGTGCATCGGGGTCAACGTCGCTATTTTTGCCATCGTGAACTCGGTCCTGTTGCGGCCCCTGCCGGTTCCGAATGCACAGGAAATCGTACTGATGTCGAACCGGTATCCCAAGGCCGGAGTCGGCTATTTGTACAACAGCAGTTCCGGCGATTATTTCGACCGGCAGGAAAAAGTGACAGCGCTCGAGGAGCAGGCAGAGTTCCGGTTCTCCGATCAAACCATCGAGATCAATGGGGCGCCCGAGCGCGAGAAGGTGATGCGTGCGACTCCATCCCTGTTCCCGCTGTTGCAGGTAGCGCCTCTGGTGGGGAGAGCCTTCACGGCGGCCGAGGGAGAAGTTGGGGCGGAACAAAAAGCGATTCTCAGTTATGGCTTGTGGCAGCAGCTTTACGGCGGCGACGGAGGGGTGCTGGGGAGGACATTGCGGCTGAGCGGGCAGCCGTTCACGATCGTAGGAGTAATGCGGCGAGATTTCGTGTTCATCGATCCGGAGGTTCGGCTGTGGATTCCGGCGGCATTCACGGCCGAGGAAAAGACCGTCCATCACAGCAATAACTGGTACGACATTGGACGATTGAAGCCGGGCGCAACGATTGCACAGGTGAAAGCGCAGATTGATGCGCTGAACGCGGCCAACCTGGAAAAATCCCCGCAGATGAAAGACATCCTGATCAATGCCGGCTTCTACACCGCGGTGGACCCGCTGGCCGACATGGTGGTGAATGACGTGAAAGGGCCTCTGCATCTGTTATGGGCGGGATCGGTATTCGTGCTGCTGATCGGGGCGCTGAACGTGGCGAACCTGGCGCTGGCGCGGCTGAGCCTGCGCAGGAAAGAATTCGCGACCCGGCTGGCCCTGGGTGCAGGACGGGCGCAACTGCTGCGGCAATTGCTGGTGGAAAATGTAATCCTGGCCGGGGCCAGCGGAGTGGTTGGAGTGGGGCTGGGAGCGGCTTTGTTGCGGATCATCGCGCTGATTGGGCTGAATGATTTTCCGCGCGCGTACGAGGTTCGAGTAGATGTGGAAGTAGTCGCGATGGCGGCCCTGATGGCGCTTGCTACGGGGGTATTGATCAGCGGGCTCGCGCTGGCGGGGCTGTCGATCAAGAAGTTCCACGGTGTGCTGCGTGACGATGAAAGAACTGGGACCGGGGCGAAGGGAAATCGGCGTGTGCGGCAGAGCCTGGTAGTGGCGCAGATCGGCTTTGCCTTTGCGCTGCTGGTAGGAGCGGGATTGCTGCTGGCGAGTTTTCGCGAGTTGCTGCGCGTCGATCCGGGATTCAAGACCGACGGAATCATCACGGCTTCGATCAGTGCTCCGGATAGCAAGTATCCTGATGCGCCGCAACTGAAGACGCTGGTCGACCGCTCGCTGGAAGCGATCCGGCGCACGCCGGGAGTCGAGTCGGTGGGCGCAACCACCACCATTCCGCTCGGCGGCGATTACAACGACAGCGTGATTCTTGCCGAGGGATATGAGATGAAGCCGGGGGAATCGGTGATCTCGCCGAGGCAGGTCTCGGTGACTCCCGGATACATGGAGACGATGGGCATAGGACTGGTGAGCGGGCGTTATTTCCAGGGGAACGATGATCGAAGTTCCGCGCCCGTTATCATTGTGGACGAGCATTTGGCGCAGCGATTCTGGCGGGGGCGGGATCCGCTGGGGCAGCGGATGTTTGAACCGGATCCGACGCATCCTGACCAGGCCCGCGAAGAAAAAACCTTCTACCGTGTGGTCGGAGTGGTACGCGAGGTGCGGTTGGAGGACCTCTCGGGCAAGGGCAATCCGGAGGGAGCGTACTACTTTCCGTTAGCGCAACATCCGTCGAACAATTTCACGATTGCCGCGCGGACGGCGGGAGACGCCGCACAACTTGGCAACGCGCTTCGCATGCAGATTGCAACGGTAGACCCCGAGCTTGCTCTGTTCGATATTCGCACGATGGGGCAGAGAGAGGAGCTATCGCTTTCGTCGCGGCGGACTTCGATGCTGCTGGGATTGATGTTCGGTGTGCTGGCGCTGTTTCTGGCGGCAGTGGGCATCTATGGAGTGCTGGCGTACCTAGTGGCGCAGCGGCAACGGGAGATTGGAATTCGCGTGGCGCTGGGCAGTACACAGTCGGGGATCGTGAAGCTGGTGCTGCGCGAGGGATTCGTTCTGATGCTAATTGGGCTGATCGTGGGAATTGCGGCTTCCATGTCACTGCGGACAGTCGTGGCCAGCGAGATCTATGGAGTTGGGCCGCTGGATCCGCTGGTGCTGGGAAGCGTGGCGCTGGCATTCGGGATGGTGGCTCTGGGAGCGTGCATTCTACCCGCGCGTCGCGCCATGAAAGTGGATCCGGTGATGGTCTTGAGCGAGCAATAGTGAAGAGACTAAAGTCCAGAAAATCTTAAAACCGCGGAGGCCGCTGAGAACGGCCGCAGAGCTCGCGGAGTAAATCCAAACGATCTCAAAGGGCAGAAAGCGCCGGGCACTCAACGACGAAACGACCTCGGGGACAGCGGGAGGGATGCCGGCAGTATGCAAAAAGCCTCTGCCGAAGCAGAGGCTTGGATTGAGACCCCTCAAAACTGCAATCAGAACCGGAATACAGCCGCGAGTTGGATGCCACGCGGGCCGCCGCCGCCAATGAAGGGATTGCCGATGCCCACATCGCCGGTGGCGCTGATGATCGGGGTGGATTGACCGGGTACTCCCAGGGCTCCAGTCTCGGCGCCGTTTGTCAGTTGGAACCCGTGAATTGCTGGGTCCGCAAGAAAGGCGGGCAGGAATGGATTCGCGAAGTTGGGGTGATTCAAAATGTTAAAGAAGTCGGCGCGCAGTTGCATGGTCAGACGCTCGGTAAGGGGCGTCGTCTTATACAGCGCGAAGTTCCACTCCTTGAACGATGGACCGTGCAGTGAGTTCCGGCCCATGTTTCCGAAGTGGCGCGTTCCTGGAACGCAATCCTGAGCGGAATTGGAAAGCCCATTCGCCATGGCGTAGGCGGTGATGGTACAAGGTACGGCGAATGAGGTGAGGTCGACGAAGTTCTGTGGATCGCGGGGATGGTATCGAATAGGCCCAACCACGTCGGGGCGGTCAAATCCTTCGCCGCTGCCGCTGAAGTCGTCCTCGAAGTTGTAGTTGAACTGGAAGGGCTGGCCGCTCTGCATGGTTAGAATGCTGTTGACGCCCCATCCATTTTTGAATTTCTGCCAGTCTCCCGCCATCTTCGGTAACTCGTACGAGAAGTTCCAAGTAAAGCGATGTGGAAGATTGAAGTTCGAAGGTCCGTATTCCAGATTGGGCCGGGTGCTGTCGTTCGGCTGCGCCGCGTTGGGCTCGAAGTCTTCGCCGTCGCTCGAGTTGTCCAGCGACTTTGAATACACGTAGTTCATGATCGAGGTGACGCCGTGCCAGCCGGTGATGCGAAGGCTTGCCTGTAGAGCGTTGTAGTTCGATTTGCCGGTGGAATTCTCGTTCATGATGTAGTACGTGGCACCCGTGGGACCGTTCCCATAAACGTCGGGAATTGCGTCATAGCCTGGGATGCACCCTGGGCCACCCGCCGGATAGCAGGGAGCGCCATTCGCGGTATTCACGTTTGCCTGGGCATACGCAATGTCGGTCGCGGTAATCGTCGCCTGACTTGGCTGGTTGATGTCGAAGAAGCGCCACAACCGATGTCCCTGCGATCCAACGTAGCTCAGTTGCAGGACAGCGTGGCTGCTGAGTTGTTGCTGGATGTTAAGGTTGTAATTTTCCATGTACGGCGTCTTGATGTTGCGGTCAAAGGCAAACAGGTCGCATTCGTACGAACAGGTAGACTGATCCCCAAATAGAGCTCCCCCGTTCGTAATGGTTCCACCGACTGCTCCCGCGGAGTTGATGGGAGCGGGACCGACGGGATTGTATGCCGGACCGGGATCGAAAAACGGCGGATAAGGAAGGTGGCCGAGAACCATGTCCTGGGAGAACGCGTCGAAGAACATTCCAAAACCAGCGCGGATTACGGTCTTGCCCTTTCCATTTACATCCCAGGCAGCGCTCACCCGCGGGGCAAAGTCCTTTTTGTCGGGGTTGTATAAGCTAGGCAGACCAGGCTGTCCGACCTGAGTAAGAGTGAAGGTACCGGCAACTGGATCAAGCGCAGTGATATTGCTCAGCAGATTATTCTTCTCTCGTACCACGCCGAAATAATCGTAACGAAGCCCATAATTCAACGTCAGGCGAGGGGTGATCCGAAAACTATCCTGGGCATAGAACCCGAAATTGTTCTCATGGGTGTGGCGGATGGAATTACCTGAGTATTGAAATCCACCATCGACGTAGCCTGCCAGGAAGTCTTCCAATCCTGTCGAGTTAGGATTGATTCCGCCGCCGCCGAAGCTCAGCCTGCCGCGAAAATACTTATCGAAATACTGCTGCACTGAGGTGCGATGGAAGTCGACACCGACCTTCACGTCGTGTTTGTTGATCTTCCAGGAGAAATTATCAAGCAGCTGATTATTGCTGTCGAAGCGGTGCCGCGGGACGCTGCTGGTTGCACCGAGCTGCGCCACTCCATGCACGAGGATAATCGGGAGTCCGTTATCGGCCAAGGTTCCCGAACAACCTGGCGCGGTGACGCTGGCTGCACAAAGTCCAATGGAACTCGGATGGAAATTCTGATCCGCCGGGAAAAATCCTTCCGCAAAGCGGTTCCACCCATAGCGCAGCTCGTTTACCTTATTTGCTCCGATCGTATGTGTGTAGGAGATCGAGACCAGCTGGACGCGGGTAGGAGTGTAGGTATTGAAGCCGGGGAGCTGCCCACCGCTGGCAGTAAGGGCCAAGGGGAACGACTGCACACTATCACCAAAAAAATAGCGGCCAGTGAGGATGTTGCTGGCATTGAAGTTCTGGTCGATTTTTGCGATCAAACTGGTGAGCCGATTAAAAGAGGGGGAAACAACCGAGGCAAGACCATTGGTGGAAACGACTCCCGGGTTCGGATTCGAAAGGTTGGGAGCAGGCCAGGGATGCCGGCCCAAAAGGCCTTGAATGACTGGATTCGAGGAATCGCTGGGCTGGAGCGATCCATCCGCCGCCGTACCCGTCGGAACCGAAGCCACGGTTACCACGCCCACCGGTTCCTGCTGTCCTTCATAATCCAGGTAAAAGAAAGTTTTGTCTTTGACGATGGGCCCACCGATTGAGCCTCCGTACTGATTATTGTGAAAGGGAGCCTTCGGCTGGCTGGAAGGATTGAAATAATTGCGGGCATCCAAAGCATTATTTCGAAAATAATCGGCGGCACTTCCGTGAATAGCGTTGGTTCCGCTCTTGGTCACGATGTTCACGATGGCGCCCGCGCTCCGGCCATATTCCGGCTCAAAGTTCGAGAGCACATTCACTTCGGCTACGGCGTCGATGGGCAATATTGTCGAAGGCGTTCCAAATACTCCCGCCTCGTTGATGGCGGGATCGTTGCGGTAGCCGTCGTTCATGTCGGTGCCGTCGAGCAGGTAGTTGTTGGAGCGACCACGAGCGCCATTCATGGAAAACTCGCCGAAGGAGCCTGGAGAATCAGATATCTGGTCGGGCGATCCGGCCACGCCGGGATTCATGTAGATCAGCTTGGTATAGTCACGGCCGTTGACCGGCATGTTCTCGACCGTTTCGGCGGTCAGCACTCCGCCCAAGGTATTGGTCGTGGTTTCCACCAGAGGCAACTGGTCGGCGGAGACTTCGACCTTGGTGGTGATCTCGCCGGTCTTGAGTGACGCGTCGACGCGACGCTCGGTGGCAACGTCCACGGTCACGCCCGTAGTAACGAAGGTCTGGAAACCGCTCTGGGTGACGGTGACGTTGTAGGTGCCGATGGGCAGTTCCGGCAGCGAGTAACTACCGTCGCCGCTCGTGGTTGTGGTGCGCTCGAGCCCCGTGCCGGTGTTCTTGACCATGACTTTGGCGCCAGAAACGACGGCGCCCGATGGGTCGGTGACCGTTCCCAGGATGGTTCCGCGGAAGGTCTGTGCCGACACGCTCACCGCAGCCAGAAGAACAAACACCAGGAAGATGCGCGCTCTCATAGGGTCTCCTTGCAAAACAAATCAGGTTGTGGGGGGAATGGTTTCTTGCGGGAGGTTCGACTGCCGACATCTATCTCTGGGACCTTGCAATTCCTTGCATACTAAAGAGATGTCCGCCCCAACCGCAAAATCATCTGTCTGAAACATTACTCAAAGTTGATCGCAACAGTCAACCAGAGAGTTATAGATAGGCGGGATAGATTTTACGAATAAGGCACCCTTCAGGGGTCAGAAATGCTGCGAACTTCTGATGTTTGATCGCTGACCTCTCAGAACGTGAAAGCAACGCCGCCGCGAACGCTGCGAGCGGAGTCTACGAGGTACAGTGTGCGGCCGTCCTGGCCCAGCACAGGGACGTATCCTTGGGCAAGGAGGTTGCGCACGTCAATGAGGGCTTCCATGTGGCCGCCGAAGCTTGGGATGGGCTGGCGGATGAAGATGTTCAGGAAAGGCTCGGTTTGTCCTGCGGAAGCATTAAACATATCCACCGGCGTGAGTCCGGAACCATTGATCCAGCGGTAGGAAGCGATCCAACGAGTGCGAGTGCGCGAGACGGTGCCAGAGAGCTTAGCAGCGACGGCCTGCCGGCGCTGGGTCGAGATCCATTGCTGGGCTTGCTGTAACGAAGCATCAGGGCGCGAGAGATCGAGGACGCCACCGAACGCGTAATCCAACGTCGCGGTTAGGTCCGAAGCAAATTTGTGCTGCAGGACAACGCGCATACCGCTGGTATTAAGGTTCGGACCGGCGTAGCTGAAGGTGCCGGATGAGATATCGGGCAACAGGAAGCCTCCGGCGGAGGTGACATCGCCGGTGCCAGTCAGGACCGAGTTGTTAATGCGATCGGAATAGGCGGCGAACTGGACATTGTTCTTGCCCATGCGATGCGAGACGCTGACTTCCTGATGATGGGCGCTCTCGACGCGAGAAGCGAAGTTCACGAGGCTGACCCGCGGATCGGTCTCGCTCAAGTCGGCAGGGGCCGAATCGAAACCTTTCTCTGCGCGAGCGTTGGGACGCGAGGTCGTATAGCTGTACTCAACGACCGTGTCGGGCGACAGATGAAGGTCAGCAGCCCCGTAGGGGCGAAATGCGTTGATGTGGCCCAGGAATTGGATGGTCTGAAGCTCGCTGCCGAACTTGAGTTCGAGCACATCGCCGACGCTGAAGTCGTCTCCGGCCGATACTGCGATGGCCTGCAGAGCGGCATTGTGCAGGTTTGGATCAACAGGGGCGAATCGCCGAATGGTGAGTCCGATGGTCGGTGTGGAACCATCCAGCATACGATGCGAATAGCTGCTGTGGATCACGGCTGCGGGCACGGTCGATCCATAGGCCACATTGCCGCTTAGGGCGAGCCGTCCATCGGAGAAGATGGAACGTTCCAGCGTGAAGCCAGTGCTCATGTCGGAGCCAGTGCCGTAGCCGCCGGCTTCCGATCCGGCAAGAAACGAGAGGCTGCCGCGCATCTCGGGTCCCTGCTTTTCGGCGGTCGCGGCAGGATCGTCAAAGACCCGCAAAATTGGGCGATTGGCCACCGAGCGCAGCGTCCACTTCCAGTCGTCTTCGTCGGGAAGGGTTCTGACTGGACCGAGCTGCATCATGCCCAGCAAGGTACTCAGCGTGACATTGACGTTGAGGCTGCTTCCAGGGCGCAGGCCGAGTTTCTCGCGCATGGCCGGCAGGAAAGAGGGAGCCGTGACCTTGAGGGTATAAGACCCGGGCAGCAGGCCGGTGGCAGTGTAGTAACCGGCTGCATCGGTGAAGACGGTGAGGGTATAGTGCGCGGCACCAAGAATCTCAACCACTGCACCCATCTGGGGAGTGCCGGCGACATTGCGGACGTATCCCGAGATCGCTCCCGGCCGGTCTGCAGCGCAGACAGGAATCGCGAGAGCAACTACGACGACCCAAGTTCCGAGCTTACGCAGTTTCAACTTCGCCCCACCCCCTGGGGGAATGCAGGGAGTTACTCTACGGCAAACACCGCAGACGGATCAATCGTCTGCTTGGAAATATTGTCGTTTATCTTGATGTTAATTTTGTAGACGCCAGGCTGCAGATTGGCAGAGGCAATCGATTTCTGCAGCGTGAGTTGGTCGCCTACATTGCCCATGGTGTCGGTGGTTTCGACCTTCTGGACCACGGATTTATTGGTTGCGATGTTGGTGATGTCGTACTCAAAAGTGGCGGAAGGCTTGTGGGTCTTCTCGTCCACTCCAAGATTATAGACCTGCATCCAGAAATTCAGCTTCTGATCTTTGTCCCGCTTGAATACCGCCGGCTTGCCGTCGGCTGGAGGCACCCGGGGACGAACCTTCATCGTGCCGATCACGAAGTTGCCGGTACCGATGGCCTTGGTAGGAACCGGTTCCATCTGGTCGGCAACAATCAAAGTCGAAGTCGCGAGCTTGTCGTCGGAGTATTCCGGAACCACGATGCTGCGGCTCCAGACACCTTTACGGTCGCCATTTACGTCTTTCACCGCGACATTGAGTTTATAGCGGCCGGTGCGCAACGGAAGTGCCTTCCAGTAGACCGATGCATTCTCAGCCGTACGCGGCAGAAGTTCGGCGGGGACGTCTACTTGAACAGTATCCTCGAAGGTCTGCACAATCTTGCCGGTCAAAGTCGAGAGCCGCGCGAAGATGTTGACCGTACCGCGCTGCACGCCGTCTTTATTGACGAAGGTGATGTCCCGGTTCCTCATCTGGATGGTGATGGGAACGAGTACGGTGTCGGAGGTTACTTTCACGAAATCGGCCCGGACGTCGAAAGGCATCGGATTAAGGATGACTTTCGAGTTCACCGCCTCTTCCAGATCGGTGAATTTGACTTTGGGAGCCTGCTGCAGCTTGGCGAACTGCTCGAGACGATCGAACTCTTTCGTCTGTAGGTCACTTGACTGCGGACCTAAGCCCAAGCGCTCCATCCCGCTGCCAGTGAAGCGCTGCGACTTGTTGGCCATGCCCATCTGCTCCCACATGGTAAGACCGGCGTTGGGCGTCATCAGGAGAGCGTCTTTCTCCGAACGATCCATCGTCATGTGGTACTCGCCGCACATGCAGGTGTCGACAAATTCGATGATGACTTCCTGACCGATGCCTTCAATGTAGCGATAACGCCACTGTTCGAAAGGATAAGTGGAAGTTTCGCCGCCGCCTTCCTCCATGGGGCGCTCATACGTGCCGCCAGAGGGGTGGGACTCGACTTCATCGGCCTTGCCGAACACAATGTAGATGCGGCCGCGATCGGTTTTCCAGCCGGGAACGCCCGCGGCGAAATGCTCGTTGGCGTAGGCGATACGCTGGTAGTGCTCTTCTTTGTACTCGTTCTCTTCGGTGTCCGGCGTCGGATCGCGGCGCTGCCAGAAGGCTTCAATAAAGTTGTCGCGCTCTTCATCGTTGGAGAGCTGTTTGAAGGCAGCCCGCTCTTCATCGGTAATAATGTAAACGACGTCCTCGTCGAGCCACTTTTTGTAAGGCTTGCTCAATTCCTGCTTAAGGGCGCGTTCGTTCTTCTTGCGCTGCTTTTCGCTGACCGGCTTTTTCAGAGGATCAACGGCGTCAGCAGGCTGCTGTCCCATTGCATCTTTGCTGCTTTTATCGGCAGTCGTGGGATCGATTTGAGACTGCGCCTGATCTTTCGGTTGATCTTTGGAAGAGGTTGAATCCTGGGCGACGGCGGCGGATGCCAGCAAGCCCAAAGAAGAAACGAGCAAAACTCGAAGAAAACAGCTATACGCTACCCGGAACATGAGGGGACTCCTGCCAGACAACCGTCGTCTTTCTATTTTAAGGCCGCGAGTTGTATGAAAGCAAGGCTAAGTCGTGCCCGGTGAACCAATTGAAACGGGACCAACATACGTCTTGGTAAGAAGCGGGGTATGGATTCCGGAGTTGCCTGAGGGAATCGATTTCGCTGGCTGCAAGGCAGGGTGGCAGGGCTATAATATTGGGTTCCGGGGGCAATGCGTTCATTCCCCAGCGTAACGGGTCTCGGCCACTCTTCTACTACTCTTGTTCGGGAACTTTCTCGGGGGCGGAATCGTAACAGAAGGTGTGTGTCCGTCAACCCGGCCGATGCAGAGGACGTTTTCGCCATTAGATAAACGATTTGGCGGGACCTCGCGCTGCGGGAGAAACCCACCCCGGATGTGACGGAAATTATGAAAGCTTGGAAAAAAATTGCAATTGGCGCCGGCATTGTAGTTCTACTGACAATCATCGTCGCTTTTACGGTTCACCAGAGCAGCAAGAACGTTGTAACCGTGCAAACTGGTAAGGCGCAGCGGCAGGATCTGGCAACAGTCGTAAGCGCTTCGGGAGAAATCAAGCCGAAGAACTACGTGAATGTGGGCGCCAACGCTTTTGGAAAGATCACCCACCTCTATGTGAAGGAGGGGGATCACGTAAAGAGGGGTCAACTGGTGGCGCAACTGGAGAACGTGCAATCGTCAGCGGACGTCAATGCCAACGAGGCCTCGCTGCAGGCCGCACAAACGGATGCGGTCGCTGCCGACGCAGGCTTCAAGACGGCGCAGGCCGACTTGCTGCGGGCTCAGGCGGATTACGATCGCAACAAACTGGATTGGGAGCGCGCTCAGAGCCTGTTCAAAGACGGGCTGATTTCGAAGTCGGATTTCGACAGCCGCAAGAATGCCTGGGCGACGGCCGATGCTGGCTTGACTCAAGCACAGGCGAAGGTCGCGCAGGCCAAAGCGCAGATGGATTCAGCTCAAAAGCACGTGACCCAAGCACATGCGAATTTAACGCGTGTGACGGATGTGTTGCACAAGACCAGCTACAACGCGCCCTACGACGGGGTGGTGACCAATCTGCCCGTGCGCGAAGGCGAGACGGTCGTGATGGGTATCCAGAATGCGCCGGGCAGCACGCTGATGACGATTGCTGACATGTCTGTCATTACGGCGGAAGTGAAAGTGGATGAGACCGATATCGTGAACGTGCGGCTTGGACAACCGGCGGAGGTCACAATCGACGCCATTCCCAAAAAAGCTTTTCACGGCACGGTGGCCGAGATTGGCGATAACGCCATCGTCCGCTCTAGTGGCGTTTCGACCTCGCAGCAGACCACAGCCAGCGAAGAGGCGAAAGATTTCAAAGTTGTAGTGAATCTGTCGGATGCTCCTGCGGATTTGCGCCCGGGGCTCTCCACTACGGCGAAGATTACGACGGCAACCCGCAGCAATGTATTGGCGATTCCGATTCAGGCATTGACCTTGCGCACGAAGGAGCAAGCGGAGCAACAAAATAATTCGCCCGGATCCGTGCATGCTGCGCCACCCGCGGTAAAGGAGGTCGCATCCAAATCGAAAAAGGATGACGAACTCCAGGGGGTATTCGTGATCCGCAACAAGAAAGCACTCTTCGTGCCTGTAACAACCGGCATCACCGGCACGACTGACATTGAAGTAGTGGACGGATTGAAAGAGGGGGACGAGGTCATTACGGGAAGTTACAAGGTGTTGCGCACGCTGCGTCCGGGAAGCAGCGTCAAGGTTGATAACACGGCCCCAAAGAAGGAAGAGGAATCGTCATAACCTTAGCCGGCTTGGCGCGTCCAACCGGAAGCCGGAAGAGGTCTCAGAAATCGGAGCCCGAAATCGAGTACTGAACCCAGAGATCGGAGAGGTCAGTGGCATCGGACCAGGAGAAAAATATGGCAACCGCAGAAGTAATCAGTATGCCGAACACGACGAGTCTAGCCCCACCGGAATCGTGCATGATCGCGGCGGAAGATCTTTGGAAAACCTATGACATGGGCTCGGAACAGCAGGTGCATGCGCTGCGCGGGGTGAATCTGCGCATTCAGCGCAACGAGTACGTCGCGATTATGGGACCATCGGGTTCGGGCAAGTCCACGCTGATGAACCTGATCGGCTGCCTGGATACGCCATCGCAAGGCAAGTATTGGCTGAATAGCCAACTGGTCAGTGAACTCGACGATGACGAACTGGCGCGGATTCGAAACAAAGAAATTGGATTCGTCTTTCAGACCTTCAATCTGCTGGCGCGGGCCACAGCGCTGCACAACGTGGAATTGCCGCTGATCTATGCCGGCGTGCCGACGGAAGAGCGCATCGAACGTGCTCGAGGCGCGTTGTCGGCAGTGGGCATGGAAGCGCGCATGATGCACCGGCCCAATGAACTTTCCGGCGGCCAGAGACAGCGCGTCGCAATAGCTCGAGCGCTGGTCAACAAACCGTCAATCATCCTGGCGGACGAACCGACCGGGAACCTGGATTCGCAGACCGGCATCGAAATCATGGCGCTGTTCGACCGGCTGCAGGCAGAGGGCAACACTATCATCCTGGTGACGCACGAAGGGGACATCGCGGAATATGCACATCGCGTCATTCATATCAAAGACGGAGTGATTGCGAGCGATGAGAGCAAGGGCCCGGGGCAGCGCAGCTGAGTTTTGTGGGTTATTTCTAACGCCCGGCTTCGGCCGGGCGTTTTGCTTTGCCTAGCATCTGGCTTACCGGGGGAGTCAGGACTTCCCGACCTCGAGGGCTGCTGCTTCTGTATCGGATAGCGTCGGAATCTCGGCAACCGCCACCCGATCTCTACCCTCGCGCTTGGCGCGGTAGAGCGCGGCGTCGGCGGCCTCGATCAACGCCTTGGGGGAGGTGCCATGCTGGGGAAGCGCGGCCACCCCGATCGAGACTGTGACCATCCCCAGCGATTGCCCTTGATGCAGCACGGCCAGTTCCCGCATCTTGGAACGAATCCGCTCCGCGCGGGTATGGGCCGCGTTCAAGTCGGCGGTGGGAAGGATGACAACGAATTCCTCGCCTCCGTAGCGGCAGACAATATCTTCGACGCGAATGCTGCGAGTGAGAAAAGATGCGGCTTCGCGCAGCACGGTGTCGCCGGCGTCGTGACCGTAAGTATCGTTGAATTTCTTGAAGTGATCGAGATCGAGCATCAGGACGCCTAAAGACTGCTCGGCGCGGACAGCGCGACGGATTTCGCGCTCCATCATTTCGGCCAGATAGCGGCGATTGTACAACCCGGTCAGTGGATCTTTGATGGACTGAGCGCGGAGCGCTTCGCGTAATCTGATATTTGCCACCGACAATCCGACTTGTCCCGCGAAAGTTGTTTTAAACGAGAGTTCGGAGTCGCCCAAGGTCGGAAGCTCGTCGGTGGCCTGAAAGTGCATGATGCCCAGCGCCTCGCCTTGCGCCAGGATGGGAATGCAGAGATAAGTGTTTTTCAGGCCAACGGCGTGAGCGCAGCGCGCGGTCGTGTCTCCTGCAACTACAAGGTGTGGATGGCCGGTGCGCAGCGCCCAGCAGGAACTCGGCTCGAAAACCGGCGCTGGAATCTGGCAGTCGTGCCATGATCCTGCAATCTCGAGCAGATTGCCATCGGCATTGAGCAAGGCCACGGCTCCGCGGCTGGGGAAAATCCGGGGGGCGAAACCCAGGGCCGCGGCGAATACCTCGTCTTTGCTGATGCAGCTCTGCAAGGTTTCGCCCATCTTGGTCAGGAGCGTGGCGCGCTGTGAGCGAGCCGTCAGATCCTGCATCATTTTCTCGTTCTGGCGATCGAGTTCCTGGCGGGCGCTGTCGCGTTGCTGCATCTCCTGCTGCAAGCGGACATTCGCGTCGGCCAGTTCCTCCGTGCGCTCTTTGATTTGCTCCTCGAGTAATTGCTGATTGTGCTTTTGCTCATCGATGTCGGTACAAGTGCCCACCCATTGGATGATGCGCCCCTGTTCATCCCGCAGGGGATTCGCTCGCGCGATAAACCAGCGGTAGACGCCATCATAGCGGCGGATGCGATACTCCATCTCGTAGACGTCTCCTGTGCGGACACAATGTTCCCAGCGCTTTAAGCAGGCCGGCAAATCATCGGGGTGGAGTGCTTTCTCCCAGCCCCAGCCGAGGCCCTGGTCCTTGGTGTAACCGCTATATCTGTAGAGTTGTTCTCCCATAAAGTCGACCGAACCGTCGGGACGGGCTGTCCAGATGATCGCAGGAACGGCCTCCGCTACGGTTCGGAAAGAAAGATCAAGTTCTTCGGCATTCGCGGGCGTAGTTTTAACAGCTCGGCGCAAAAGGCTCAGCAACGAGGAGTGCTTCCTTCCAGCCAGAACCGCTGAGATGCTGAGAGCGAGCGCGGCAAGCCCGATCAATAGCGTTGTCAACGTGTAGTCATAAATTCCGTGGAGCAGAATGGGTGCGGACGTAGCGGTCCTCCCGAGAACGGCGCGCAGATTACCGGCGGTCGTGCCGACGCGGTCGTCGCCTGTGACTAAATATCGGCAGGGGAGTGCTTTTTCGTATTAGAAGTAGCTAAGAGTGAGTCTGCCTGGATAAGCGGGATAAAAAAAGAAGAGACGTAGCAAAGCTACGTCTCTTAGACGAAAGTTGGAAATCGATGTTTATTCCGGAGTGGAGGTAACGGTCTTGACGGCAGCCGTGTCGGACGGCGTCCCATGTCCGGCAACGAAGAAATTATGATCGTACATGTTGCGGTACATGCGGCCGGCGATTTCAGCGGCTTTGGGGCCGAACGTCGGGCGGCCTCCCTGCAAAAAGATCACGACGACCACGCGCCCTACGCTGGTATTGGCATAGGAGGCGAACCAGCCATAGCGAGTGCCGTCGTGCGAGCAGGTTCCGGTCTTGCCCAGAATGTCTTCTTCGTTGAAGTTGAGCCGAAGTTTGCGAGCCGTTCCATATTGCACCGCGCCCGCCATGCCGTCTGAAAGTTCGGGGATGATGGGAGCGATGTCGAGCTGCCGCTTCACCCGCGGCTGAAAGCCGGCGACTTCTTCCGGAGTCGTGGGATGCTGCAAGTAATACAGCGTACCCCCGTTCGCGATGGCCGACACCATGGCGCCGAGCTGCAACGGGGTCATCGAAACGCCTTCGCCAAATGAGCACATCTTGCCGACACCGCCCAGTTTCTCTGGAATGGCTTCGTCGGGATAGGCACCGACTTGTTCGCCGGGAATGTCATAACCAGCGAGCTCGCCCAGTCCGTATTCGTGAGCGTAGTAAGCGACTTTTTCAAAGCCGAGCTTGCGTCCCAGAGCTTCGAAGTAGGCGTTGTTGGAATGGGCCAGAGCGGTGGTGAGATTCATCCGGTAGCGGCCTCCAAGAGCAACGGAAGTTTCTTTCGAAACCAGGCCTTCACTGAGAGCCGCCAGAGCGACCGAGAGCTTGATGGTGGAGCAGGGTTGCGCTCCGCTGGAGAGCGCGAGCTTCTGATTGACCATGGCCAGGACGCGACCGCTGGTCGGCTCGATGGCGACCACCGTGCCATTCATGTTGCCGAGAGCGTCGATGGCTGCCTGGCGCACCACGGGATCTTCACCCGCGGTGATGTCGCCAGAGGTGATGTCATCGGCGAAGGAGCTCATGTGGAAGCGTTCGTAATAATGGCGACGGCGATGGGTCGTCGCGGAGACGCGGGTCACGTTTCTGCCGCGGCTTTTTGCCAGATGATGAATGCGGCGACGAGTGCGCGCGCTCTCGTTCAGCTTCTGCGATTTCGATTTGGTGGGAGTGTGGGTGTTGATGTGGGCAGCCCAGCTCGCCGACGCCAGAGCCAGACATGCTACGAAGGTCAAAAACAGACGAAGAAGGCTCTTTCCCCTAGACATCTTTGTAGTCTCACTCCCAGGAATCTGAAGGATTTCAATGCACGCAGGGTGCCAGTGGGTGGGTAATCTCACCCTTTCGCCTAACTGCGCTGATAGTACGAGACTTGTCACGTTCTGGCAACTGCTAAAACTGGCAGTCGACTCAAATTCTATTTCTGATCCAAGTTACTCCCAAACAGCCAGATACACGGAGATTACCGCGGTCCAGACCCTTTCGGTAACGGATTACCCGGTTACTGAGAAGGTTCTAATCATGTGAAAAACTTTGCGTACGGCAGCGAGCCCACCGCCGGGATGCGTGGTGGTGCAAATCCCGCAGGGATGGTTGAACTACATCAGTTCATTGCGTTTGCGCAGAAACGCCGGAACATCGAGATCGTTCTGCTCGAAGTTCGACACCATGGCGCTGCGCATTGTGTCCAGGGAAATAACGTCCGCAGCGACGTGATCGACAGCTGGCGCCGTGGGCATCGGGGCTTCTTCATCGAACGGCCGGTCGTCCGAGCTTGCAGCCATCTGCATCGGAACCGACTCCGGCGACGGCTCACGGTCACCGAAAGTGTCGGGGAATTCCATGGCATCGTCATGCGCTGCCGCGAATGAGGTGCGGGTTTCCTGGACACGGTGGCGGGCGGTCGGAATTTCCCGGAAGCCGGTCGCAATCACTGTGATCTTGACCGCGTCCTTCATCTTCTCATCGAGGACGGCGCCGAAAATAATGTTCGCATCTTCATGGGCGGCCTCCTGGATGATCGAGCACGCCTGCTGCACTTCGGCGAGCTTGAGCGACGAAGATCCGGTGATGTTGATGAGGATGCCGCGGGCTCCGTCGATGGCTCCAGCCTCGAGCAGCGGCGAGGCGATGGCGCGTTGCGCGGCTTCGATGGTGCGCTTGGCTCCGCAGGCGGAGGCCGTGCCCATCACCGCGTATCCCATGCGGGCCATGATCGTCTTCACGTCGGCGAAGTCGCGGTTGATGATGCCGGGGATGGTGATGATGTCGGAGATTCCCTGCACGCCTTGGCGGAGAATATCGTCGGCGATGCGGAACGACTCGAAGAAGCCGGCATCTTCGGCGACGGCGAGCAACTTCTCGTTGGGGATGACAATCGTGGTGTCGACCGACTCCATCAGTTCAGAGATACCGCGCTCGGCCTGCTGCATGCGGCGTTTGCCTTCGAACGAGAACGGTTTCGTAACCACCGCAACCGTGAGCGCGCCCATTTCGCTGGCCAGCGAGGCGATGATAGGAGCGGCGCCGGTGCCGGTGCCTCCGCCCAGCCCGGTGGTGACGAAGACCATGTCAGCGCCCTCGAGGGCTTCGATGATCTTGTCGGAATCTTCCAGCGCGGCTTTGCGCCCGACTTCCGGATTCGCGCCGGCACCAAGGCCGTTGGTCAGCTTCACTCCGAGTTGCAGCTTAACCGGGGCGTGCGACATGCGCAGCGCCTGCAGGTCCGTGTTGGCAACGACGAATTCGATGCCTTCCATGCCGGCATCGATCATTCGGTTGACCGCGTTGCCGCCGCCTCCACCGATGCCGATGACTTTAATCTTGGCGTCGTTGCGGGCCTCTTCGTTGAAGCTGATGCGAATTTTGGAATCCTTGGTCATTTTTGTCCACCTAAATTGAAATGCAAAACCGGTCAACCACGAAGGACACGAAGGTTCACGAAGTTAAAAAATATCTTTGAATTCCTTCTTGTAACTTCGCGTCCTTCGTGGTTCATGCTTTTCTTCCTGTTATGCTCCCTTACCTACCAACAACGCTTTCAATTTCGTTCCCCAACGATCTTCCTGGAAGCCGCGGGCGATGCGCGCGCGGTGACCGTAGTTCACCATGCCGAGGACCGTGGCGAATTCCGGCTCCGACAGCGTCGAAGGCATCCTGGCCAGGGGTGCGGGCCACGAGAGCCGGACAGAGCGGCGCAGCACGGATTCGGCGACATCGAAAATTCCCGGCAGACGTGAGCCCCCGCCGGTCAGCACCAGGCCGGCGAGGCAGATGTCGAACATGCCGCTCTGGCGCAGCGCTTCACGCATCATTTCGAAAAGCTCGCGGGCGCGCGGCTCGAGAATTTCTGCGACCAACCGCTGCGGCAAAAGCCGCGACGGGCGGTCCCCCACAGACGGAACTTCCACTTCGTTGCCTTCAGGAATCAAAGTAACGATCGCGTTGCCATAGACGCGTTTAATTTTTTCGGCCTCGGCGAGGGCCGTGCACAGGCCCACCGACAAGTCGCTGGTGAAGTGATCGCCGCCCACCGGTATCACGCCCGTGTAAGCGACGGCACCCTGCTGAAACACGATGAGTTCGGTCGAGCCCGCGCCAATGTCGGCGAGGCAGACGCCGAGCTCCCGCTCGTCGGAGCGCAGGACGGAATCGGCAGCCGCGAGAGGCTCGAACACCGTGTCATCAACGTGGACTCCAGCCTTGTTCACAGCCGTGATGACGTTCTGGGTGGCGCTGGTGGCGGCGGTCACCATGTGAACGCGCACTTCGAGGCGCGCTGCCATCATCCCGAGGGGATCGTGAACGCCCGACTGATCGTCCAGGATGAATTCCTGGGGGAGAAGGTGAAGAATTTCCCGATCGGCGGGCAGCGGGATGGCGCGGGCGCGCTCGACCGCCTGCTTGATTTCGTCGCGCCCAATTTCGCGCGGGCGCGTCCCCAGGCTGATTCCGCCGTGCGTGTTGACGCCGCGTATGTGGGCTCCCCCGACGCCGACAATGGCATTCTCCACCGCCGCACCGGCGATGTCCTCGGCGGCTTCCACCGCTTTTTGAATTGCTGCCACTGCCTTGTCGAGCTCGACGATGATGCCCTTGCGAGAGCCGCGCGAGTCGGCGACACCGTGCCCGCGATAGCGCAGGCCGGCATCGGTCAACTCCGCCACCAGCGCGCAGGTCTTGGCACTGCCCACATCAATCGCGGTAAGAAAATTTCCTTGCTGGTTCCCCATTCCTATGAATTCCCCGGACGGTTTGAATTCGTAATCAATTGGACCCCGCTCCTGCTGGTTTCGTAATGGCCGCACTCGGCTTCGGAATCGCGCTATGCGCCACAATCGCGGAGTGCGGCGGCTTTTTCGCGTCTGTCTTGGACGGCGTTGCATGTGCGGACGCAGGCTTCGCCTTCGGCGCGACGGCCGCACGTTTTGCCGCCGCCTTCTTTGGAACCGTAGCCTTCGCCGGCTTCGTCCATACTTTCCTGACCCTCGCTTTTGGCACGGGCTTCTTTGCTATCGCCGCTTTCGGATCGAGCTTCTTTTCAGTTAACTCGAAGGCTGGTTTGGGTAGCGTGCGATCGTGCGGGTTAATGCGCGTCACCAGCGCCGCGGGCTTCACCCCTGCCGCCGCGGCAGCCTTGGCGGCAGCGGCGGTGAGCGCGGCCTGCTTCGGCTTGCCCTCCATGTCAGGGTTGACGATCACCTGATTGTCGTAGCGCAGGTTCACCGATTCCAGCTTCTGGAATTGCTGGCGCCACTCCTGCACGTGGCTGACGTAAGTCTTGTAACGCCGCAGATAATCCGAGCTGCCGAGTTCAACCAGAACGTCTCCGGCGGGATCGTTCACCCGCACCTTCAGATTTTCCAGATCTGAGAGATCGACTTCGCTCAAGTCCTGCGAATAGCGAGCGCCGCTGGAGTCGAGTTCCTGCACCAGTTGGTTGTAGGCCTTCATGCGTGGAATGCGCGTGGAGAGCGGCTCGCCGGGATACATCCCGAGAATGACCGGGAAGGAATACTTGTGCTTCTGCGGCAACTCCATGAGCGTGCCGCCGGCATCAATGAGGAAAATGCGTGGGCCCACGCGAGCGAAAGCGACCGGAGTGCGCTCGTGAATTTCAACTTTCAGGCGGTTGGGAACGAAGCGCATCACGCTGGCCGATTCGACCCAGGGGATCTGCTCCAGCTGAGCCTTCTGTTGGCTGAGCGGTACGAAGAAAATGTTGCGGCCGATGTCGGCGCCCATGACTTCCATGATTTGCGCCTTGGTCGCGTTTTGCATGCCCGTGACTTCGATGTTGTCGCTGGATTCAATCCGAAAGCGCCACGAGCGCTCGCCGTAGTGATACAAGGCTCCGGCGGCGACCGCGCCCACGCACAAAATGATGGCGGCAATCGAAGCCCAGATTAGGCGGTGTGCGGCTTTTTTGGGGAGCGATCCGCGCCGGGCAGAGACGCGCTTTTGCGCGCGCAGAAACGGGGATTCCTCATCCACATCCAGGTCCATCAGACGCGCGTCATCGAGTTCCTCGCGCGCGGCTTCGGCGCTGGGCGGGTACAACTCCTCCTGCATGATGGTGGAACCGCTTTTTCGCGCCATCAGATCAGGGGTTGTCGTGAGGAATCGCTGAGCTTTTTCACTATAGCTGCATTTCTCGAAATGAGATAGACCAAAAATGAAGGGTTTTGCACAGATGGGAACCGGGTTGGGTACGAGCACGAACGTGCCATGGTGTTGTTATTGCCGGAAGGAAAGCGGCAC
>Ga0209166_10001056_pt1 | contig 24556 bp, 23 predicted proteins | sample Coa_R1_3_FD_187151 | JGI IMG/M metagenome (GOLD analysis project Ga0209166, IMG submission 187151) | Surface soil microbial communities from Centralia Pennsylvania, which are recovering from an underground coalmine fire - Coalmine... | ecosystem: Environmental > Terrestrial > Soil >...
CGGTGCGGCGGATTATTACCTGGAGACCGGCGACCAGGCGTATTGGAAAACGCTGAATGTCCTCTGGAAAGATTTGGTCTCCGCGCAAATGTATGTCACCGGCGGGGTCGGAGCGCGCAGCGATGGCGAAGCCTTCGGCGACGATTATGAATTGCCAAACGCGACCGCTTATGGCGAAAGTTGCGCCGCCATCGGCAACATGATGTGGAACTGGCGCATGCTGGCGGCCACTGGCGAAGCCAGGTACGCGGATGTCATCGAGCGCGCGCTGTACAACGGGATCAATTCCGGCATGTCGCTGAATGGCACCCTGTATTGTTATCGCAATCCGCTGGCTTTTGATCCCTCCGGCGGAGACAAAATTCGCAACGAATGGTACGACACCACCTGCTGCCCGCCGAACCTGGAGCGCACCCTCGCTTCGCTGCCCGGATATTTCTATAGCACCAGCGCCGGCGGAGTATATGTACATCTGTACGACAATTCGTTGCTGGACTGGCACCTGGAAAACGGCACGGGCTTGAAGGTCCGGCAAAAGACCAATTACCCCTGGGATGGCGGCGTCCAGCTAACTGTGGCTCCCGCCCAGCCCGCCGAGTTCACGCTTTTTCTCCGCATCCCCGGATGGACGGATACCGCCAAGGTGGCCGTTAACGGAAAGCCGGTCGCAGGCGCAACCCCCGGCCAGTATCTGCCGATCCGGCGGCGCTGGTCCGGCGGCGACACGGTTACGCTGCAATTCAATATGGCGCCGCAAGTTCTGGAGGCCAACGCCGAGGTCGTGGAGAACAACGGCCGCGTGGCCGTGCAGCGCGGCCCGCTGGTGTACTGCATGGAGCAGATCGACCAGGGCCAAGGCGTGGCGCTCAAGGACGTCGCGCTGGAGGCGGATGAAAAGAGCGGCGGCCATTTCCAGGAGCAATTCGAGAAAGAATTGCTGGGTGGCGTGCTGGTGCTTCGCCATCAAGGCGCGCTATACCAGGACTCGGCTAATCGCAGCGGCTTGTATTTCTCGCACAACGCGCCGCCGCGCAAATCGCGTGCGGTGCAACTGACGTTTATTCCCTACTACGCCTGGGCCAACAGGGTCCCAACCCCGATGCAAGTGTGGACTCCCATCGCAAAAGCGTAAGGGCAATCAAGTCCCGCGTGGCAGAACTACACGGTGGGAATAAGTATTTGCGTGACCAGCTGATCTTCCGGCGTGGTTCGCGGATCGTGGGCGTAATTTTCGATGCAGAAGTCGTCGCGCATCTGCATTTTCTTTTCGGCCGCAATTTCAAAAACGCGTCCTGACGCTTCGGGCAGTTGTGCATAAGAGCCGGTCAACACAAAACGGCTGTATTTCCCGCCTTTGAACTTCTCGTATTTCATATTGGCCGGCAGATTCTTGGGTTCCGCGGCCAGTGCCAGCCCGGCGCGATAGATCTCCGGTCCTACTTTGTACAAGCTCATGTATCCGGTAATTTTGTTGTGTTCGGAAATGGCCGAAGCAAGCGAATGCACATCCTGCCAGGCTTTCGGCGCGGTTTCTTGAAAAGGTCCCGTCTTCTCGATGAAGACGTAATGCGTTTCCGGCCAATTCACAATCTCGGGTTCCTGCGTAAGTTTCATAGGAGCTTTCTGTGGGGTCGCCATCCCGTCTCTCCTTTGCGGTGAAGGCTCACCAAAATAGCGCGGCTCGCACGCCGTCAAAAAGCATCATCGAAAGTTTGCGGCTACTCCGCGCGCAGGGCATCCACCGGATCGACGGTTGCCGCGCGCCGCGACGGCACGTAGCTGGCCAGCCAGGCGGTGGACACCAGCCCAATCGAAACTACGCCATAGGTGACGGGATCGACCGGGTTCACATCGAACAGCAGCGAAGCCATCAGCCGCATCAGCAGCACCGCGGCGATCAAGCCGCAGGCTACGCCTGCGCCGGTCAGCTGCAGGCCATGCCGCACGAACATTCCGGTGACCGTCGGCGTCTGCGCGCCCAGGGCCATGCGGATTCCGATTTCCCGCGTGCGCTGCGATACGGAGTACGCAATCACGCCGTAGATGCCCACCACCCCAAGCAGCAGCGCCATCGATCCCGCCACTCCCAGCATAATCAGCGTGAACGAAGTCCGCGCCATGGACCGGGAGTAAAAATATTGCAGCGTGTGTACTTGCGCCAGCGGCAGATTGGCGTCCGCCGCCCACACCGCCGCCCGCACATCCTTGAGCAATGCTTCCGAGCCGGCGCGCGGCGTACGAAGAACGAACGCCACATCGCGCCGCACGGAAACGTCGTCGCTTTCAAAGCGATCCTGCAGCAGCGGCCAATACACGCAGGTCGAGGGCTTCTGGTTCACCCCGTCATCGCGAACGTCGCCCACCACGCCGATAATCTCCCGCCAGTCGTCCTTGGTGCTGACCCGTATGCGCTTGCCCAGCGCGGCAGCCGGCTCGTGCCAATATTCGCGCGCGATATTTTCGGCGATCATGGCCACCGGAGCCCGGTTGTACGTGTCGGTCCAGGTGATCTCGCGTCCGGCCACCAGCGGTGTGCCCAATGTTTTCAGAAACCCCGGCGATATAAACTTGAACAGCCGCAGTGGTGGAAACTCTCCGTCCGCGTACGTGTGTCCCTCGATGAGAATCGGATCGTGCCAGCCGTCTCCGTTCATGGGCAACTTGGTGCCGATGCTGACCGACCTGACGCCCGGAATGGCTTCCAGCTTATGCAAAATCTCTTCTTCCATGCGGACCACGCTCTCCGGTTCCTTTACATGCGTTTCCGGAATCGAGATGCGGAAGCTCTGCAACTCGGCCGGGTTGGTGAAGCCGGGGTTCACCCTGGTCAGCGCCCGAAAGGTGCGAATCATCAGCCCCGAGCAGATCAGCAGCACCAGCGCGAGCGCGACTTGCACCACCACCAGCGTGTTTCGCGCGCGATGTTGCTCCCTGCTTTGGCTCAGCCCGCGGCCGCCTTCGCGAATTCCGGTGGTCAAATGCACGCCTGCGTATTTCAGAATGGGGACGCAGCCGAACAGCAAACTGGCAAACAGCGCGACCAGCAGCGTGAACAGCAACACCGGCCCATTGATGCCGACTTGGCCGATGCGCGGCAGTCCCGCCGGGGCCATCGCCACCAGCACTTTCAGCGCGCCGTACGCGAGTCCCAGTCCGGCCGCGCTTCCCAGCAATCCAAGAATCAAGCTCTCCAGCAGCAGTTCGCCGGCGATCCGGCTCCAGCCGGCGCCCAACGCCGAGCGCAATGCCAGCTCTTGCCTTCGTCCTTCCATCCGAACAAGCAAAAGGTTTGCCACGTTGGCGCAGGCGATGAGCAGCACCATGCCGATCGAGCCCATCAGCACCCACAGAACGCTTCCTACGTCGCCTACAACGTCTTGCTTCAATGGCCGCACGTTTGGCGCGATGCGCGCGTCCTCAAATAGCTTGATGCTGAATCCCGGCGGCGTCGCGAAACTGTTCATCACCATCGGCAGCATGCGCGCCACGTCGGCATTGGCCTGCTGCAACGTCACGCCGGCCTTCAGTCGAGCCAACGCCTCATAGCTGTAATTTCCGAGGTGGGTTTTGTTGCGATCAAATTGGAAGGGCGCGATGATCGCGGGATCCGCCTGGTCCAAAAAATGAAATCCCTTCGGCAAAACGCCAATAATCTGGCGCCCTTTCCCATCGACCACCAGCGTTTGCCCGACTGCCGCCGGGTTGCCGCCAAACTTTTCACGCCAGTAGCCGTAAGTCAGCAGCACGGTTTGCGGAGCGCCAGCCACATCGTCTTCGTGGCGGAACAAGCGCCCTAACATAGGCTGCACACCTAAAATCGGAAGCGTGCCGTCGGTAACGTTCAGCGCAGGCACTTGCTCCGGTTCGCCTACGCCGGTCACGCTCACGGAATCGTCTTGATACAGGCCGATATCCTGGAAAGAGTGCCCCTGCTCGCGATAGATAAAGTAATGGGATGGCGCCATGTTCAGGTCGGCGATATTGATGCCGGGAGCGCTATGCCATACGCCGACCAGTTCTTGCGCGTGCGGGTACGGCAGCGGCTTCAGCAGCACGCCTTCCAGCACGCTGAACACCACCGTGTTTGCGCCCACCCCGGCCGCCAGGGTGATCAGCGTGATCGCGGTAAACATCGGCGCGCGCCCCAGCCTCCGCAAAACCTGCCGCAACTGATCTTTGAATGGATTCATACCGGCCTCCTGCCAGAGCCGCCTGCTTTTCATAACCTGAAACTTCGACGATGCCTCTCGACGCAAGTCTTTGCTGTAGATACGCCCGGAGAGGTATCGAAGTTCCGATAAACATTTGGCGTGCGGCAATAGTGCCGGTGAGCGACGCGCCTGCGACGCGCCATGCGCGCACGACCGGAAGTTCGTTGACACCGGGCGGGGCGTACTCTAAGATTGACGTTTGTCTCTACAGGGAAAGGTGTGACTAAGGGCGATGAGGACGTATGTAGCCAAGGGGGAAGAGGCCGAGGCGCTGAAGGAAGGCGCGAACTGGTTTGTGGTCGATGCCACCGACCAGGTTTTGGGCCGGCTAGCCACTAAAGTGGCGCGCATGTTGATCGGCAAAGACAATCCGAGCTTTACGCCGTACCTGGATTCCGGGGATCACGTGGTGGTGATCAATGCCGACAAGGTACGCATGACCGGAAACAAGGTCGAGCAAAAAATTTATTACTCGCATAGCGGATACCCGGGCGGATTGAAGGAAGTGCCGGCAAAAAGACTGCGCCCCACCAAATCGGATTGGATGATTCGCGAGGCGGTTCTGGGCATGCTGCCCAAGAATAAGCTGCGCGCGCGGCGGGCTAAGAAGTTGCGGATTTACCGCGATGCGGCGGGGTTGGCGCGGCACGCCGGGCAGAAGCCGCAGACGGTGGCTCTGTAGGGTTTGCTTTTTTGATGCGGACAGCCAGAAATGGCGGTCCCACTGAGATTCGGGGATTGTTGTTCTGGTGGGTTAGCAGCCTGCAGTATTCCAGTCTCCTGTTTGGCGCCTTGGGCAGGTTTGCAGCGTCCAGGTGTACAGCGCCAAAGTTGTTCCGCACGTTGCGGTGCCTTCCTTCGTCGAGTAGGGAGCAACCCGCCTAGTCGGGAAACCGAAGCGTGAAGTTTTGCAGGCCCCGTGTAGCGTGGGGCTGTCGGTACTTGAGGAGGATCGTTGAGCACATTGGGGACGCCCATCGCGGGCACAAATTGGTTTTTGGGCACCGGCCGCCGCAAAGAATCGATCGCGCGCGTATTCTTGCGCGCCGGGTCCGGCAAGTTCACGGTGAACCAGCGCACGGTGGACCAGTACTTTCCGAATTTCGCGTGGAAGCACGACGCCATCGAGCCGCTGAAATTCACCAGCCTGGCGGACCAGGTGGATGTGGTGGTCACCGCCAAAGGCGGCGGCGTGGGCGGACAAGCTGGCGCGGTGCGCATGGGATTGTCGCGCGCCATCGCCAAGTTCAATCCCGAACTGCGCCCCTCGCTGCGCACCAACGGTTTTTTGACGCGCGACTCGCGTATGAAGGAGCGCAAGAAGTACGGACAGAAGGGCGCGCGCAAGAGATTCCAGTTCACCAAGCGCTAGTCGCTGGGTGAGCGGACCCTTTGGCCGCTTTCGCGGCTTCAGGGCAAGGCTCCGTCCCGGTTTACCGGGGCGAGATCATGGCCGGCAAGCTGCCGGCAAGAAGGCTGCTCTGCAGCGAATCGCGGACAAACGATCCGCTGCCGCAAGCAGCTATCCTTAAAGGAGGAAACTTGGCAGTTGAAATTACCATGAAGGAGCTGCTGGAGGCCGGAGTTCACTTTGGCCACCAGACGCGCCGCTGGAACCCCAAGATGAAGGAATACATTTTCGGGGAGCGCAACGGCATTCACATTATCGATTTGCAGAAGACGCTGAAGATGTTCCGCGAAGCCAGCCGCTTCGTGAGCGAAATTTCCTCGCACGGCAGAACGGTTTTGTTTGTGGGCACCAAGCGCCAGGCGCAGGAAGCGGTGGCGGAAGAAGCCAAGAAATGCGGCGCGTTTTTCGTGAACCACCGCTGGCTGGGCGGCACGCTCACCAATTGGTCCACGCTGCAGAAATCCATCAAGCGCCTGAAATTGCTGAAAGCCATGAATGAAGATGGCCGCATGGCGGAGCTTTCCAAGAAGGAAAAGGCCCGGCTGGACCGCGAAATGAAGCACCTGTTCCAGAACCTGGAAGGCATCGAGAATATGGCGCAGCTCCCGGACGCCATGTTCGTGATCGACTCCAACGCCGAAGAAATCGCGGTAAAGGAAGCGCGGCGCATGGGCGTGCCGGTGGTTTCCGTGGTTGACACCAACTGCGACCCCGACGTGGTGGACTGGATTATTCCGGGGAATGATGACGCCTTGCGCGCCATCCGTTTGTTCACTTCCAAAATTTCAGAATCGGTGCTGGAAGGCCATAACCTGTATCAGCAATCGCAAGTGGCGGACCAGAAAGCTGCGGCCGACCAGGCCCTGGTGGAAGGCGTCGAGTACGTGGACACCAGCGCCTACGAGCAATACGAAAAGCAAGAAGGCGACTTTGTCGAAGGCGAAGTGCCGGCGGAAACGCCGGAAGCCGCCGAACCCGCGGAAACAACCGTTCCGCCCGACGCGGAATCCCGGTAAACAGACCGCGCTGGCATAGTTTTTCCGAGGCCCGGCGCTGCGGTTCAACCCACGCGCCGGGCCGTCTTGCAAATAACCGCATCTAATGCCGCTACGCAGGGCATCCAAGAGCGCGTGGAAGAGATTCGACAGCGAGAAAGAAAAAAAGATGAGTACACAACAACCAGTCATGCAAATCGCAGCACATCTGGTCAAAGAACTGCGCGAGCGCACCGGCGCGGGCTTCAGCGATTGCCGGGCGGCGTTGGTGGAGTCGGCCGGCGACATTGAGAAGGCGATCAACGTATTGCGCAAGAAGGGCCAGGCGGCGGCGGCCAAGAAGGCGCAGCGGGAGGCCAGCGAAGGAATGGTCGGGCACTACATTCACGCCGGCGGAAAAATCGGCGTGATCGTGGAAGTGAATTGCGAATCGGACTTCGTGGCCCGCACGCCGGCGTTCCAGCAACTGTGCCACGACATCGCCATGCACATTGCGGCCCTGGATCCACGGTATTTGCGGCGCGAGGAAGTCACCCCGGAAATGCTGGAGAAAGAGCGCGACATTTATCGCGAGCAGGCCAAGGCCACCGGAAAGTCGGAACAGGTGGTGGAGAAGATCGTCACCGGAAAGATGGAAAAATTCTACGAAGAGAATTGCCTCTACGAGCAGCATTACATCAAGGATGAGTCGGTGACCATCGGCGAAATGATTACGCAGGCCGTCGCCAATTTGGGCGAGAACATCGCGGTGCGCCGCTTTGTGCGATTCAAGGTGGGCGAGGTGAGCGGAACCGCGGGCGCGGGTGAAACGGCGACCGCCTGAGTTTGCAGGGTTTGGCAGGAAGCGAGCGCCTTGGCACCAGGGGGCGCTCTTTTTTTTGCATGCGGTAGCTGTACTGCAGCCCGGCTTGTACGGGGGCTGGCATTGTTTGTTACAATTCCGACGGATTTTCGAGCACATCCCGGAGAAACATGGCCAAGACGACAGCCGCGAAGCGAGCCCTCGGCAAAGTTGTGAAAAAAGGCGAGCCGGTCTACACCCGCATCGTTCTGAAGCTGTCCGGCGAATCGTTTCAGGGGCCGCAGGGATTCGGCATTCACGGCGAGACCATTCAGGCCATTGCGCGCGAACTGAAGGAAGTACATGCGCTTGGCGTGCAGATTGCCATTATGGTGGGCGGCGGAAACATTTTTCGGGGGGCGCGCCAAAAGGGATTTGAGATCGACCGTGCCACCGGCGACTACATGGGCATGCTGGCCACGGTGATCAATGCGCTGGCGCTGCAGGATGCGCTGGAGAAAGACGGCGTCTATACGCGGGTGCTGAGCGCCATCGAAATGAAACAGGTGGCCGAACCGTTTATCCGGCGGCGGGCCACCCGGCATCTGGAAAAAGGACGCATTGTGATTTTCGCGGCGGGCACCGGCAATCCGTATTTTTCCACCGACACTGCGGCGGCGCTGAGGGCCATGGAAATGAAGGCCGACGTGATCCTGAAAGCCACCCGGGTGGACGGAATTTACGATGCCGACCCGGAAGAGGTGGCCGACGCGAAGTTTTTCGAAAAAATCACGTATCGCGACGTGCTGCACCAGGGGCTGAAAGTGATGGACTCCACCGCCATTTCGCTGTGTATGGACAACGGCATGCCCATCGTGGTGTTCAACATGAACACGCACGGCAACATCAAGCGGGTGGTGTTAGGCGAGCGGGTGGGCTCGACGGTCAGTCCGGCATGAAGAGCGGCGGCAATTTCTGAGGACCAAGCTATGACGACGATTGGAAATACAAGAGAAGCGCTGGCATCGGCCAAGACCCGCATGGAAAAAGCGGTGGAGGATTTTCGCAAGGAGCTGGCTACACTGCGCACCGGCCGGGCCAACGCCACGTTACTGGATAGCATTCGCGTCGATTATCACGGCACGCCCATGCCGGTGAATCAGCTGGGAACGGTGACCACCCCGGACGCCACGATCATCGTGATTTCGCCGTGGGATCCGAGCGTGGTGCCGCTGATCGACAAAGCCATCCGGACTTCCGATTTAGGATTGAATCCGACCAACGACGGCAAAGTGGTGCGGGTGCCGATTCCTTCGCTGACCGAGGATCGCCGCAAGGACATCGTCAAGCAACTACACAAAGTGCTGGAAAATCACCGGACGGCGGTGCGCAACGTGCGGCGCGATCTGAAGGAAGCTATCGAGAAACTGGAGAAAGAGAAGAAGATCAGCGAAGACGAGAAGAAGCGCGGGCTGGACGAGCTGGAAAAGGTGTCGCACGCGGAGACCAAGAAGATCGAGGATCTAAGCGCCGTGAAAGAAAAAGAGATTATGTCGATCCGATAGTGGTTGGTTCCAGGTGCAGTGATTTGTGGGAATCGGGCGCGCCCTCCTGCGCGCCGAAAGCCAATCGGTGAAATCTAGCGCCCCCTCCCCTCCCCCGGGTTTTTCGTAAGTGTTGATTCTAAAGCCGGATAAAGTCCTTTGTTTTGATACACTTTCACAAGTGTTGATTCTAAAGGTATTTAGCTTGGATACACAATTTCCCCTCACCAAATGGTTTCTCGCCATTGCGCTCATCTGCGAAGCAAAGAAAGGCATGTCCGGAAAGCAGCTAGAACGACACCTGGGGCGTTAATTACCGTACGGCTTGGCACCTTGTGCCACAGAATCCGCGAGACCATGCAGGACGGCGGCGATTTGCTGACCGGCATCGTGGAAACTGACGAAATCTATCTGACTCCGACGAAAGCCGAAAGAACGCCAAGAGCAAACGGGATTACGCCCGCCTTGGAAATGATCTGATACTTTCTTTTCGTTGAGACGTTTGAAAAAGATTCGGCGTGACTATAGATGGGATGAACCGATAAAAACCAGCAAAACTCCTACTAATGTAACGACCGCTCCGAGGACCGCGACAATCGTGTCTTTTTCCACAAGCCTATTTTGTGATTATGGGGGTCTTTTCTACCTTCATTTCCACAGCCTTTTCAATGCCCGCAAACTTGCCTTTTACAGAAAAAACGAGTAGCGTTTTTTCGCAGTCGGTCGGACGCACGCTAAGCGCTTCGGCGCATAACAACGATCTTCCACCGGCGGGTATTTTCGGTCGTCCCGCCTAGCGTTCTTCCGACTTAGATAGTGGCCAAAAAGCAAAAACCCGGCGGGAACCGGGCTGAGCTTTGGAACTAGTTTAGGTCGGGCACCAACAACCCCACCATAAAACGCCAGTTCCCCATTGTCAAGTTAGAGGTGTGTGGAGCGGTTTGGCACGAGGCAAGCCCAGCGAACTTATAATTCGCGGTCTCTAGCAGGATTTGCGGGTTCGGCTCCCGCCCGCTCCGCTCCACTTTGCACTGCAGCACGGCTATTGCGAAAGGCGAATGCAATGGACCAAAACATACATTTGGTTTGGGTGTCATGCCGCGAAGCATGCCTCTCTTGCCAACACGGGCACCATGAGGACTGCGACGACCCGGAAGATTGCGAATGTACTCATTTGCGAGAGATGCCTAAAGGCTGGCTTGAGCGGCTGCGCGAGAAGTTTCCGCTTTAGCGCCACGGAATCTACGTTGGAAATTGATCGCGTGCTCGCAGACCAATTGTTCAAACTCCGATGATTTGTACACGCCTTTCTTGATGAGTAGCGTGTTCATCGCGTAGACGGTTGCACGAAAAGATTCATCCTCACCCATCTGATTAATCGCTTCACGAAATGTCATACGTTCGCTCCAAACATAGGTCCACTGCAAAAACTAAAAATTGTGTTAGGTTTTTTTGAAATACTGCCCGCATTTGTCCGGTGCGGCCCCAGAAGGCAGCCAGAATAACACAAGTTTACGAATGTATACGAAGGAATGGCGAAGGCACAAACCGCCTGTCACGGCGGCTCATTTTCGCCTAAAAGCTGTCTGCGTCAAATGCATAATCACCGATAAAGTCCTTTATTTTGATACACTTTCATAAGTGTTGGTTCTAAAGGTACTTAGCCTTGGTCATTCTAGGTAATCCCGAGACGCTTATAGGGCGGATTGCGCTGGCGCAGATCGCTTCCAGCACGCGGAGTTGGCGCTACTTTGCGGAGGTTGCGGCTGCCGGTTCTGAGGATTCTTGTGCGGCGGAGCGATCATCGTCTTCCACTTCCTCGTTTTCGGAAGCAGAGGTGACGGAGTCATAGATGGTGTCGCGCCAGCGATTGGCGCCGAAGGTGTTGATGTATTCGTGTTGGGCGACCTGGATGGAATTGAGCATGGTCTGACCGAGATAGGCGAGGGTGGCAGCCGTTTTGCGCTTGACGCTACCTTGGGTGACGCCGCTGAAGACCTGGCCGAGCGCGGAGGTGAGATCACAGGCGGAAAGGTAGTTGCGGGAGAAGCGGTGGCCAATATTGCGGCCGATGGTCAGGGCAGTGTTGGCCTGTGACTCCTTAAGGGCATGAAAATAACAGAGATGCGGGTGGCCCGAAAAGCGAGGAGTGCGGCAGCGACGGGCATCGGCAAAGGTGAAGGTACACAGGGATGCACGGTCTTTGGAGCGTAGAGTCGACATGGAAGTCTCCAGAAAAGAAGGATTTAGTTGTAAGGGAGTATCGCTAAGCAGCGAACGCAGTACTTAACAGGGGAATGCTACCAAATGTTAACTCGTTTGTCAAGATAAAAATAAAGCCTTTGTTTTGCGCTTTCTACGGCTGGGTTTATTTATTTTCGGCGTCATCCTGTCGGGAAGCCTCAACCAACGCGCTGGATGGGGTCGACGTGGCGCTCCCGCAGGCGGGGCTGGAGCGCCAATGCGGAGATGGGCGTTCCGGGGGGCGGGGTTGGCTTCGACGGTGGGGTGGCGGGGCGATCGAGGAGGAATTCCTGGGCTTCGTCGCTTTGGACGGCGTGGGTGAAAGCGTTGTAATCGGCGGCGCGATCGTAGGGAATCTCTCGGGACAGGAAATTCAGGTGGCGCGAGGCGGTGACGGTGGCTGCGCTGGATTGGTATCGCGAGGCGAAGGTGGCGTAATCGCGGACTACGGAGGTTCCGGTGGGCGTGCGAACGGTGGTTCCGGCAGGAAGATGCAGGGTCAGGTGAGTTTGCACGTCCAGCGGTGTGCCCAGATCAATTGCCGAGGTGGATTTGACTGGCGGATCAGGCAATCCAAGCTGCGGCAGTAGGGCCGGAATGCGCACCGGTTTTTTCGACCAGTCAACAAACTTGGGCTGGGTAATTTCGTATTCGACCGAAAACGGCTGTTTGGTGGCGTAGGGATCCGACGCCGTCACTTTCGCGATGTTGCCGCGGAAGCCGTCGGAAAGCGCGAGCAACTGCGCGACCTCTGTCCACTTCCCTTTGGGCGCTTGATGAAACGCGATTCTCAGCAGGAGTTCGTTTTCTCCGCGCAATGCGTATCTGACCTTGGCGGTTAGCCCGCCATCCTTAGTGATGGTGGCATCGATGTTGACGTGCTGGGTGGAGGCGAACGGAAGATGGACCTGGAGGGGAAGCCACTCACGGGGGTGGGAGTCCATGACAAAGAAGAAGCGGTTTAGCACGAACACGCACGGCCCGGAATTCGGGGGTATCACGCCGAAGGGAGCCACTTCCAAGCTGGGGTCAAGCCAGACCTTAGCCTTGCCTTCACTCCCGGAAATGAGCAGGCGCTTAAACACGGAGGGCCGGGCCAGTCCCTTTGCGTCACAGGAGCCGGCCAGTGCGGCTTGAGCGTTAAGTTTCTCCGCCGAGTTGAGCGCGGCGAGAAGTACAAACTTGTCTTCCGCAGTGGCGTACCCGGAGGACAGGACTGCATCCGCAGGGCGGGTTGCAAATCCTGTGGCACCGAGCGGCAGGTCAATGGTGGCGATCTTCTGGGAGACGAAATCATATATGGCCCGGGCTTTTGCGGATTCCGTCGGCATCCCCGAGGTTAACCGATGTGCTTGCGCGGCAATCGTGGGAGTGGCATCGCGAGTTGCAGCTAAATCGTGATGTTCCTCATAGGTTCCAATTTCTTTCAATGTTTTTTCTTCAAATGTGAGTCTTTCGTCCAAACGGATGGAAAGCTGGTTCCAAGAGTACGTGGAGACCGCGACGTCGGGCGCGGCTGACGATAAATCCTTGGATGAGTCTTGAACTTTCGCGTTGGTCAGTGCGCGCTCCCACCGGTAGATCGTGCGGCCGGCGTTGCCGGAGTCAGTGGAGGTCGCAGGAGTTGCCGGATTGATGCGCAAATCGGCCTTTCGAGAGGAAGGCAGATCGAGCTCGAAGATTTCTTGCGCGGTGATGCCGGAGCGGTCGAAGGTGTGGTCCAGCCAGAAGTCGGGGGCGAGGGGGTGGCGCGAGGTGGTGGTGACTACGCGATATTCGAGGAGGTCGCTGGGGGCCAGGCCGAGGATGCGGAGGGATTTTACGCGGACGTCCTGGTAGGCGGGGGCGTTGCGCACGGCGGGATTAGGTTGGTCGGAGATGGCGCTGGGCAGGATGTCGACGGTGCCGCCGCCGGCATGAGTGATGCGCACGAGCGGGAAATCGATTTGCTGGAAGGAGCGGTTGTAATCGAAGGAGAGGCGGGCGAACTGGCGGGCGCCGAGTTCATTGTGGATGCGCACGCGGGTGTGAACCTCCTTGCGGCTGTCGCCGTTGGCTTCGAAGCGCACATGGGTTTCCAATAGTTCGATTTGCGCCGGCAGTTCCGGCGGTTTCACGGAAGCTTCGGGTGCCTTTTGCGCCGGCTTGGCGGCTTCGGGCGTTGGTTGCTGACTGTGGGTTGACGAGACGCCGAAAGAGGCAAGGAGCATCGGGCCACACATCCATCGCAGAGACAAGAATTTGGAACGCGGGGTCACTGGCATCTCGTTGGGAGTGTAGGGCGCACGGAAAATCGGGTAAAGCGGGGATTCGCGGGCGATTTTCTGGAGAGAAACATCGGGGTTGCGCCGGTGGGGATCGAAATTCAGAAGAGGCGAAAAGTTAACGCGGAGAAGCGGAGAACGCCGAGGCTCGCGGAGAAGGACGAGAGTGAAGCGGGGTTGCTTCGAGAACGGGCTGAAACCGGAGACGGGCAGGTGCGTCTGACATGATAGGCTGTGGTGCGCGCAAAGCGCTCAGGAGATGCAGGGATGCGAAAGTGGCAAGCGAGTTTCGGGATTGCAGTTCTGAGTATGAGCCTGGCGAGCGCGGAGCCGGCGCGTGGCGACGAGCGCTTCAAGGGCCCGGACGAGGACGGCACCAAGCCGGCGCTGACCAAGATCGCCGGCGAAGGGATGATGAACTCGCACGCCTTCGAGTATTTAACGGAGCTGAGCGACACCGTGGGCGGCCGAGTGACGGGCAGCCCGGAGGCACAGAAGGCCGTCGACTGGGGCATGGCCAAGATGCGCGGCATGGGCCTGGAAAATGTGCATGCGGAGAAATGGCAACTGTGGCGGGGCTGGAAGCGGGGCAGCGCCGAAGGCGAGCTGCTGTCGCCAACGCGTCACCCGTTGCACGTGGACGCCATGGGCTGGACCGGGTCGACCGCGGCCGGCGGAGTAGAAGGCGAAATCGTTGCGGTGAATTTGTTCGACCTCGATCAGGAAATAAAAGATGTCGCGAAGCTGAGAGGCAAGGTGGCGCTGGTGGTGGCCAAAGGGCACCCGAAGAAAGATGGAGACATGATGTTCGTGCAGTTTGGAGACTTTCTGCGGGCGGCGGGGAAGGCCGGGGCGCTGGTCGTGATCGGTGGGCAAGGCGGGGCAAAAGCCAGCGGGCTCAATTTGACGCACACTGGGATTCTGGGCTTTGACGCCGACTTCACGGTGCCGGTGGTTTCGATGACGGCGGAAGATCAAGGGCAACTGGAACGTTACGTGGATGCCGGGCTCAAGCCGCGGGCGCGTTTCCATATTCAGAACACGTTCACCAATGGACCGGTGGAAAGCGCCAATGTGGTGGGCGAGATTCGCGGCCGCGAAAATCCCGAACAGATATTTGTGGTTGGCGCGCACCTGGATTCCTGGGATCTTTCCGAGGGCAGCACGGACAACGGTACCGGCTCGGCCAGCGTGCTGGCAGCGGCGGACGCCATCGCGCGCTCGGGAATGAAGCCGCGGCGGACCATTCGCTTCGTGCTTTTTACAGGGGAAGAGCAAGGGTTGAATGGCTCTTTTGCATACATTCAACAGCATAAGGCGGAGTTGGCTAATCACCTTGGCGACCTGGTGCTTGATGAAGGCCAGGGGCCGGTCAGCGATTTCCAGTTAGGGGGGCGCGATGATTTAATCGCAAGCTTCCGGCCATTTTCTAAATCGCTGGCGAACATTCGGGAAATCAAGGTGGACGAAAAAGTGGAATCGGGAACGGACACGCTGCCGTTTTCGATGGCCGGGCTGCCGGGCATCAACATGAATCAGGACTCGCCGGACTACAAGTACACACACCATTCCGCGGCCGACGCGCTGGAAGCGGTCAAGCCGGAGGTGCTGACGCAAAACGCCACGCTCATGGCATTGACGGCGTATTGGATCGCCGACCGGCCGGACCGGCTCGCCGCACCATGGTCCCCAGAGCGCACCGCCAAAATGTTGCGGATGCAAGGGCAATACAACTTTCTAAAGGCTTTTAACCTATGGCCTTATGGGGATTTGGGTGCGGGAGAGAAGCCGAAGGACGAGTAGGCGAATGCGGGCTGGGCAGCGCCGCCGCTAAGTCATTGATTACAATAAACTTGCGGTATCGTCATTTTTTCAGGGCAAGGCCTGTGCCAAAGGCGGCTTTTCCACAGAATATTTTACCGCATGGTAGCGAACTGATTTGACAGAATAAGGTGTTTTCCTTATACTTCGTTGTTTGTCAGGGATAAGTCGGGCCCTGTAGTGTAGTTGGAAGGAATATCTTCGGTCCCGGAACAGAGTAAGACGGAATGGGACAGAAGAGCGGCCGGAATGGGGCGCCAGCCCCGCAAAGCCGAGTGAGCCTCTCCGAATCGAAGCCGGAAGCGGTCGTTCTGCCTTCTGGAATGCGTACGGAGTTTCTTGCTGGGGGTTTTTCTCCGGATTCGCAGTAGACCTTTCAGCCAAGCTGTGCGCTCTCGCGCATTTTTGTCTGCGCGCGTTGCGGGAGCCGCGCCCTGGGTATCGCGATTTTGCGATGGCGGGGCAGAGAAATTTCTGCGCGCGGCGGATCGACCGCTGTGCGGTCGTTTAGAAGAGGGAAACTGTGCCGACGTTTTCGCAATTAGTACGCATGGGCCGCGAGAAGGTCCAGGTCAAGACCAAGTCGCCGGCGTTGATGGGCTGTCCGGAAAAGCGCGGGGTGTGCATTCGCGTATACACCCAGACGCCCAAGAAACCGAACTCGGCGTTGCGCAAGGTGGCGCGCGTGCGGCTGACCAATTCGGTCGAAGTCACCACATACATTCCCGGCATCGGGCACAACCTGCAGGAGCACTCCATCGTGCTGGTGCGAGGCGGCCGCGTGAAGGATCTGCCGGGCGTGCGCTATCACATCGTGCGCGGAACGCTGGATGCCGCGGGGGTAGAGAATCGCAAGCAGGGACGCTCGAAGTATGGAGCGAAGCGGCCAAAGGCCGCGCAGAAGTAAGCAGCGGAAATTCAGGAGCGAGCGAGAAACATGCCACGCAAAGGAATTATCAGCCGTCGCGTACCAGCCACCGACCCGGTCTATGCCAGCGATTTGGTCGAGAAGTTCATCTGCTCGATGATGTGGGAAGGCAAGAAATCGACGGCGCAGCGCGTGTTTTACGGGGCCATGGACCAGGTGGCGAAGAAAGCGAACGATGACGCGCTGAAAATTTTCAAGAAGGCGGTGGAGAACGTAAAGCCGGTGCTGGAAGTGAAGACGCGGCGAGTAGGTGGCGCGAACTACCAGGTTCCGGTGGAAGTAAACCCGTTCCGGCGGCAATCGCTGGCCATTCGCTGGCTGTTGCAGTATTCGCGGGAACGCGCGGGCAAGACGATGGTCGATAAGCTGGCGGATGAGTTGATCGACGCGGCTAACGCGCGGGGCGGGGCCATCAAGAAGAAAGAAGATGTGCATCGCATGGCCGAAGCCAACAAGGCCTTCGCGCATTATCGCTGGTAAGAGATCGGGGACATAGGGGACATCGTGGCAGAAGCAGTAGCAAATCGGACCGGGGAAAAGAAGGCGGCGGGAGCGTCGGGGCGGACCTTCAAGCTGGAGGATACCCGCAACATCGGGATCATGGCGCACATCGACGCGGGCAAGACAACGTCGACCGAGCGCATCCTGTTCTATACCGGAGTGACGTACAAGATCGGTTCGGTGGATGAGGGCACGGCCACCATGGACTGGATGGAGCAGGAGCGCGAGCGCGGGATCACCATCACCAGCGCGGCGACCACCGCTTCGTGGGACCGGTTCGGCAAGAAATACCGGGTCAATATTATCGATACACCGGGACATGTGGACTTCACCGTGGAAGTGGAGCGCTCGCTGCGGGTGCTGGACGGAGCGGTGTGCGTGTTCGATTCCGTGGCGGGGGTGCAGCCGCAATCGGAAACGGTGTGGCGCCAGGCGGACAAGTATCGGGTGCCGCGCATCTGCTTTGTGAACAAGATGGACCGCATGGGCGCGGATTTCGATCACGTGATCCGCACCATCAAGCAGCGCCTGGGGGCGCGGCCGGTGCCGCTGCAGTTTCCGCTGGGCCGCGAGGATAATTTCATCGGCATCATCGATTTTCTCGAGCAGAAAGTGGTGGTTTGGCTGGAAGAAACGCTGGGCGCGAAATTCGAAATCTTTGAAGTGGAAAAATTGTGGGACAAGGCCTTCGTCGATTCGCGGCCGGATGTGGCGGCGGCGCTCAAGGGCGCGGCGATCGACAAGAAGTTTTACGAAGAACACCGCAACAAAGTGGTGGAATACATCGCCGAGCACGACGACGAATTGGTGGACAAATATTTGAACGGTGAGGCGCTGACCCTGGAGGAGATGCGCAGGTCCATTCGTAAATCGACGCTGGCGCTGAAGATTGTCCCGGTGCTGGCCGGCTCGGCATTCAAGAACAAAGGAATCCAGCCGCTGCTGGATGCGGTGGTGGACTATCTGCCGTCCCCGGTGGATGTGCCGCCGGTGGAAGGCACCAATCCGGATAACGATGAGACCGAATTACGCCGCGCGGCGGATAATGAGCCATTTTCGGCGCTGGCTTTCAAGATTATGTCCGATCCCTTCGTTGGGCATGTCACCTACATCCGGGTTTATTCCGGGGTGCTGAAATCCGGAAGCTACGTTTACAACCCGGCCAAGCGCACCCGCGAGCGGATCAGCCGGTTGCTGCAGATGCACGCCAACAAGCGCGAGGAAATCGACGAAATCTACGCTGGAGATATTTGCGCTTGCGTGGGGTTAAAGAGCGTAAACACCGGCGACACGCTGTGCGACGAGCAGAAGCAAATCATTCTGGAAACCATCGATTTCCCGGCGCCGGTAATTTCGGTGGCCATCGAGCCGAAAACCAAGGCGGACCAGGACAAGCTGGGCGTGGCCATGCAGCGGCTGGCGCAGGAAGATCCGACGTTCCGCGTTTCGACCGAACCGGACACCGGGCAAACGCTGATTTCCGGGATGGGCGAATTGCACCTGGAAATCATCGTGGACCGCATGCTGCGCGAATACAACGTGCAGGCCAACGTGGGCCGTCCGCAAGTGGCTTACCGTGAAACCATCCGCAAGAAGGCGGAAGCGGAGGGCAAGTACATCAAGCAGACCGGCGGGCGCGGCCAGTACGGCCATTGCGAAATCATTCTGCATCCGCTGCCCAGCGCCACGCACGAAAACATGCACGAAATGTCCACCGACGAGCTGGACGCATTGGCCAAGGAAATCGTGGGCGGTCCGGGCGGCAAGTGGCGCTTTGACAAGGATCATCGTTTTCTGTTTATCGACAAAATTGTGGGCGGGTCGATTCCGCGCGAGTTCATTGCGCCGATCGAAGCGGGCATACGCGAAGCGTTGGATGGCGGCATCCTGGCGGGCTTCCCGATGGTGGATGTTGCCGTGGTTCTGGTCGACGGCAGCTATCACGACGTGGACAGCTCGGAAATGGCCTTCAAAATTGCCGGCTCCATGGCTTTCAAGGAAGCTTGCCACAAAGCCAAGCCGGTTTTGCTCGAGCCCATCATGAAGGTGGAAGTGGTGGTGCCGGAAGAATATATGCCGGCGGTGTTCGGCGATTTGAACGCGCGGCGTTCGGCGATTCAGGGCACCGAAAATCGGGCGGGCAGCAATGTCATTCGGGTGGAAGTGCCGTTGTCGCAGATGTTCGGCTACGCCACCGATTTGCGCAGCCGCACGCAGGGGCGCGCTACCTTCACCATGCATTTTTCGCATTATGCGGAAGTGCCGGCGGCGCTGGCGGAAGAGATCGTGAAGAAGATACGCGGAGACGAGTAACTCGGGCTTAGGGATTTAGCAAGAAAGCAGTACAGGAAATTTGATTTTAGATTGAGGAGCGGAGAAACAGATGGCCAAGGAGAAATTTGAGCGCAATAAGCCGCATGTGAACATAGGGACCATTGGTCACATCGATCATGGCAAGACCACCTTGACGGCGGCGATCACCAAGGTGCTGAGCAAGCACAATCCGAAGGTGCAGTTCCGGGCGTTTGATTCCATTGACAACGCGCCGGAAGAGCGCGAGCGCGGCATCACCATCGCGGTTTCGCACGTGGAGTACGAGACGCCGAATCGCCATTACGCGCACATGGATTGCCCGGGGCATGCCGATTACATCAAGAACATGATCACCGGCGCGGCGCAGATGGACGGCGCGATTCTGGTGGTGGCGGCCACCGACGGGCCGATGCCGCAAACCCGCGAGCACATTCTGCTGGCTCGGCAGGTGGGCGTGCCGGCCATTGTGGTGTTCCTGAACAAGTGCGACATGGTGGAAGACGCGGAATTGCTGGAACTGGTCGAGCTCGAAGTTCGCGAACTGCTGAAGAGCTATCAGTTTCCGGGCGACTCCATCGCGGTGATTCGCGGGTCCGCGCTGCAAGCGCTGAACGGGGACGCCAAGTGGGAAAAGACCATCGATGAGTTGATGGAAGCGGTGGACAAGAACGTGCCGCTGCCGGTGCGCGACATCGACAAGCCGTTCGCCATGCCCATTGAAGATATTTTTTCGATTTCCGGACGCGGCACGGTGGTTACCGGGCGAATCGAGCGCGGCAAGGTGAAGGTTGGCGAAGAAGTGGAAATCGTGGGTTTCCGTCCGACGCAGAAGAAAGTTGTGACCGGCGTGGAAATGTTCAAGAAGTTGCTGGACGAAGGGCTGGCGGGCGATAACGTGGGTCTTTTGCTGCGCGGCACGGAAAAAGAAGACGTGGAGCGCGGGCAAGTGGTCTGCAAGCCGGGCTCGATCACGCCGCACACCAAGTTCAAGGCCGAAGCGTACGTGCTGACCAAGGAAGAGGGCGGGCGGCACACGCCGTTTTTCTCGGGCTACCGGCCACAGTTTTATTTTCGGACCACGGACGTGACCGGGGACATGAAGTTGCCGGCCGGGGTGGAGATGGTGATGCCGGGGGACAACGTGAGCTGCGAAGTGACGCTGATCACGCCGGTGGCGCTGGAGAAGGGCTTGCGCTTCGCCATTCGCGAAGGCGGCCACACCGTAGGCGCCGGCGCGGTAACCGAGATCGTCGAGTAACACTGGGCGCCCTTCGGCCTCGATGAGATGGAGGCTTCAGGGTAAAGGGAATCGGGAAGAGAGACAAATCTATGCGGGAAACCATTACGTTGCAGTGCGGGGATTGCAAGAACCGCAACTACACCACGACCAAGAATAAAAAGAAGCACTCCGACCGTCTGGAGACCAAGAAATTTTGCAATTCGTGCCGCAAGCATACCGGGCACAAGGAAGTGAAATAGTTTTCAGTGGGGATCGGGTTTACCCTTCGGCCGCAAAAGCCGCGATCTTAGGGTGAAGAGGAGTCGTCCAACGGTTAGGACTCCGGCTTGTCCTGAGGCGCGTGGCGCCGAAGGGTCGAGCAGAACCGGGGGGCGCGGTGGCAGAGACAGAAATTTGGTTCTGCTACATGGTGCGGTGCAGGGACGGTTCGTTCTACGTAGGAATTGCAAACGACGTAGAGGAGCGAATCAAGCGGCACAATTGGGGCGTTGGTCCCGGGTATACGGCGAGACGAAGGCCGGTTGAGCTGGTTTGGAGCGAGCGCTGCGGTACAAGTGAGGTGGCGCGGAAACGGGAGAAAGAGATTAAGGGCTGGAGCCGGGAGAAGAAGTTTGAGCTTGTGAGCGTGGCGAGGTAAACCCTTCGCCCCGTTTTCACGGTGCTCAGGGTAAAGGGGAGTCGTCCAACGGTTAGGACTCCGGTCTCCAAAACCGGGTATGGGGGTTCGAATCCCTCCTCCCCTGCCAGAGATTGGCGCCGGAAAGCGGCGCAGAGACAAGGGCGCCTTACCCAGCGGCGCGCGGAATCGGAAAGACGGAACGGGGAAGCGGGCCGTTCCGGGAAGTGAAGAGGGTTTTATGGCCACGCAGGCGGTAAAAGTGAAGAACGACGAGTCAGGCGGCAACGCCATCACCGGAGCGGCGTCCAGCATCGGGCAACGCGTTTCCGGAACGGTGGGAGACACCCGCGAGTTTCTGCACGATGTGCGCGTGGAAATGAAGCAGGTGACCTGGCCGAGCAAGGACGATGTGGTGTCCACCACCACGGTGGTGATTGCCACCGTATTTTTCTTCGGCGTGTTTTTGGCGGTAGTGGATTGGCTGGTGCAGCGAGGGGTGGCTTACGTCTTCAAAATCTTTGGCGTCTGAAGGGAATCCGACGGCGATGGCGATGCAGTGGTACATCATCCATACCTACTCGGGCTTTGAGAAAAAGGTCAAAGAGAGCCTGGAGAGCCGCGTGGCGGCGTTCAATCTGCAAGACAAGATTGGGCGGGTGCTGATTCCGATGGAGGACACCGTCGAGGTGCGCGGCGGCAAGAAAGTGGTTTCGTCCCGAATGTCCTATCCGGGCTACGTGTTGGTGGAGATGGACCTGGACGAGAACACCTGGCACATCGTGCGCTCGACGCCGCGGGTTACCGGATTTGTCGGCTCGGCGACATCGCCTTCGCCGCTGTCGGATGCGGAAGTGGACGCGATCATCAATCGCGTACACGTGCCGACGGATCGCCCGAAGCCCAAAGTGGTTTTCGAGCGCAACGAGCAAGTGCGCATTGTGGACGGCCCGTTTGCGAATTTCAACGGCACGGTCGAGGAAATCGATGGCGACCACAGCCGATTGAAGGTTTCGGTAACGATTTTCGGGCGCTCGACGCCGGTGGAACTGGATTTTGCGAGCGTGGAGAAGCTGGGCTGAAGCGCGGCTTCACAAAAAAGGATTATTTGAGGCAAGGACATGGCCAAGAAAATACAGACAACCATCAAGTTACAGTTGCCTGCGGGGAAAGCCACTCCGGCGCCCCCGGTGGGCACCGCTCTGGGCCCGCACGGCTTGAACATCATGGATTTCTGCAAGCAGTTCAACGCCAAGACGGCCAAAGAGCCGGACGGAATGATTTTCCCGGTGCTGGTCACGGTTTATACCGACCGCACGTTCACTTTTATTTTGAAGACGCCGCCGGCCTCGATTTTGCTGCTGCGCGCGGCGGGCATCGTCAAGGGTTCGGCGGAGCCCAATCGCAACAAGGTGGGTAAAGTCACCAAGAAACAGGTGGAAGAGATCGCCAAGCTCAAGCTGGTGGATCTGAACACCACCAATATCGAATCGGCGGTGCGCACGGTGATGGGCACAGCGCGGAATATGGGCCTGGAAGTCGTAGCGTAAAGATCCGGGTTACGAGGATAGCGATGAAGAAATCGGGCAAGCACATCGAGAATGCGCGCAAGAAAGTGGAAGCGCGCCCGTACAAGCTGGCGGAAGCCGCGGAGCTGATCAAAAAGACGCATCACACCAAGTTCAACGAGACCGTGGAGCTGGCCATCAATTTGGGCGTCGACCCCAAGCACTCCGATCAGGTGGTGCGCGGCACCGTGGTTCTGCCGCATGGTCTCGGCAAAGCGGTGCGCGTTCTGGTGATCGCCAGCGGCGAGAAAGTTCGCGAAGCGCAGGAGTCCGGCGCGGATTTTGTGGGCGGCGAAGACATGGTCACGAAAATCATGGGCGGCTGGACCGACTACGATGCGGTAATCGCCACGCCGGACATGATGAAGTCGGCGGGAAAACTGGGCAAAGTGCTGGGACCGCGGGGCTTGATGCCCAATCCGAAGACCGGCACGGTCACCTTCGATGTGGCCAAAGCGATCAAGGAAACCAAAGCCGGCAAAGTGGAATTCCGGGTGGACAAGGCGGGCATCGTGCATTGCCCGATCGGAAAGATTCAGTTTGACGGCGCGAAGCTGGCGGAAAACGGCCACGCGGTCATCAACGCGGTGGTGAAAGCCAAGCCGGCGGCGGCCAAGGGCAAATATGTGAAGCGCATCACGCTGACTTCCACCATGGGCCCGGGCATCACGGTGGATTTGACGGAAGCGGAAACGCTGGCGGCGGCGGCCTAACGGGGAAGAAAAGAGATCATGAAAAAGCGCAGCGAAAAACAGCAGGACCTGGACAAGCTGAAAGGCGAATTGGCCAAGGTGTCCACCGTGATCCTGACCACCTTTCAGGGCATCACGGTGCAAGACGACACCAAACTGCGGCGCTCGGTGCAGGCCGCGGGCGGTAGCTACAAAGTGGTGAAAAATACGATTGCGGAACGCGCGGCCAGCGGCACGCCGGCGGAAAAGCTGCTGAGCAACCTCAAGGGCACGAACTCCATCGCCTTCACCAACACCGATCCGGTGGCGCTGGCGAAAGCTTTGACGAAAATCGCCAAGGATGTACCGGCGTTTCAATTTCGCGCAGGCATCGTGGAAGGCCGGGTGATCTCGATTGCCGAGATTCAGCAACTGGCCAACCTGCCGTCCAAGGAAGAACTGCTCAGCAAGATCATGTTCCTGCTGAACGCGCCGGCACAGCGCATCGCTGTGGCGCTGAACGCCTTGCCGCGCAACGTGGCGGTGGTGGTCAGCGAAGCGGTGAAGTCCAACAAGTTTGGGTCTGACGGCGGGGCGCCTGCAGCAAGCCCCGAAGCGGGCCAGTGAAATTCTAAATTTTGAGAGGAGAAGAACGAATCATGTCGAAAGTGGATACGATCCTGGATGAAATCAAGGGGCTGACGCTGCTGGAGGCGTCGGATCTGGTAAAGAAGATGGAAGAAGCCTTCGGCGTTTCCGCGGCGGCGGCCACGGTAGTGGCAGGCGGCGGCGGTGGAGCGGCGGCGGGCGCGGCTCCTGCGGAAGAGAAGACGGAGTTCACCGTCGTTCTTACCGACGTAGGCGGCAACAAGATCAACGTCATCAAGGCGGTTCGCGAAGTCACCAGCCTGGGCTTGAAGGAAGCCAAGGACCTGGTGGACGGCGCGCCCAAGACCGTCAAAGAGGGCGTGAACAAGGACGAAGCGGCGTCGATCAAGAAGAAGTTCGAAGACGCCGGCGCCAAAGTCGAAATCAAGTAGGCGCGCGTCGGCCGCACCGGCTCGGCTGACGTAGTTTTTTTACGGGCTCCAGGACCCTTCGCGCCGTCATCGCGGCGTTGGGGGTAAAAAAGGCGGCGCGGCTAAGGTAGCGGACCGCGTCAAAGGAATTCACCACGCAAGCTGAGGCTGGGTATTTTCACAAGTGTATGGGCCCTCATGGGGCTCTCCGCAGCGGTGTGCGCGCTCTCTTCGGGCGAAAAGCGCAGCAGCACCGCTCGGGTTCTTGGTATTTGTCCACGGTTGGCCCGAAAGGGATGAGGATCATTCATGTCTAACAATCAGCATGTCCGGGAACGCCAGCGTCTGGATTTCGCGAAAATCCAGGGCTCGATTCAGATTCCCAACCTGATTGAAGTCCAGATGAAATCGTATCAGCGCTTTCTGCAG
>Ga0209166_10001059_pt1 | contig 24473 bp, 16 predicted proteins | sample Coa_R1_3_FD_187151 | JGI IMG/M metagenome (GOLD analysis project Ga0209166, IMG submission 187151) | Surface soil microbial communities from Centralia Pennsylvania, which are recovering from an underground coalmine fire - Coalmine... | ecosystem: Environmental > Terrestrial > Soil >...
ATGGATGCCGGCAAGTTCGTTGCCGTCGGAATCGACTTGCGGGACAAGGACGGGAAATGGCTTTCCAACGTCTGGCGGCTGATTCGAGATGATTCCCTTTTGCCAGTCGGGGCCGAAATTGAGGCGATAGGCAAGATTGTTATCGGCGGGTACGTGCGCATCGGGAATTTTGGGGAAAGCCAGCTTGCCGATCGGAACAAGAGCCTTGTCCAGAAGCATGGGGTAAGCGTTCGGCGGCGGATTCGCAACATTGCGAACCCAGAGGTTCATGTTGAAGACCATGGCACGCCAGAAAAAGCGCACGGGAAGCGGCGTTTGCAGGTTCTGGCTGGCTCCGACGCCGGTGCCGCGCTGGGGAGGAAACGCTACGGAATAATGCTGAAGGCCGGTGAAGAAATAGATGCGGACGTTTGCGTCAATCGGCACGTCCAGTTTTCCGTCGGCCGAGGTGTGAATCAGAGAGCAGGATCGGCCCCAATATTCGTAGGAAGTATTGGAGAAGAAAATTTTGGGGACGACTTTTTCGGCGATGGCCCGATCGAGGAGGCCGCCTTTTTCTCCGGTGAGGGCATCGGTTTCGGGCGAATCGGTGAAGGGGAACATGTCCGTGGGGAAAAAGAGCGACGAGGTGGGCTGCGCGTCGCGAGAAGGCTGCGCGAAACGGTGATTGAAGCTGCCGCGGCCCGCGCCCGCGACGTGAGCAAGGAATCCGTCGATGGCCATGCTGCCGTCTTCGCCGGCGTTGAAACCTTGATAGAGAAAATGGCGGAGGAAGCGGCCATTCTGCGAGATGCCTTCGGCGATCACGCGAGAAACCGGAGTGATGGTTTGCGGATCGTATTTCGAATAGGAAGCGAAATCGCGGAAGGCGGCGAAGGCGAGCCCGGCAACGACCGGGTCCGCGACAACGTAGACATATTCGTAGATTTTTCCGGCCTTGAAGCCGCCGTTCAGATGGATGGAGCGATTGTCGGAAACGAGCTTGCCATCGGTGGTCGACGCAAATTGCCATTCGGAGCGAGGAATCGTGGTGCGCGGTGCGGTCGGCGTATCGCGAACGGTAAGAACGTTACGCGTAGAGTTGGGATCGGACACGGGATATTCGGAACCGCCAATGTGTCCTTGAATCAGGTGGCCGAGGGAAATCTCCGGAGCATCCGACGAGAGCATCACATCGCCGCGAAGTAGACCGGTGATGGTCTTGCCGTGGTCTTTGGCGACGGGCGCATACAAATGAAGAGCGCCTTCGCCGGATGCGTCCCATTGCCAACCGAGAGAGACAACCGTGTAACCGTTGCGAAGGAGCCAGGCATCGCCGGCGTCGTGGGCGAGATTTTCTTCCCCGCCGTCGACGAGCGACAAGAATCGCGGAAAGCCGCGATTGGGATTTTCCAGCAGCATCGTGCCGTTGCCTTTGGCAGGATCCCTTGGACGCACCGCGACGAAATCGGCGGAAAATTCGACTTCGCCGTTTTGCAGATTGACGGCGTTGGCCAGATCGACGATGGCGAGATTGTGCGGATTCGCAACGGAGACGGAGAAAAAGACGCGGCCGGTGATGCGTTCGTAAGGGCCGGCGTCGCCGAAGGATTTTCCATCGAGAACGATTGTGCGTGAGGAAATCTCCACACGAGTGACGCGAGCGAAGACGGGAGCGATCGCAAGCGAAAGCAGAAGCGCGAATCCAAGAACGGCGCGGCGGATGATGGCTGGAGTCATCGGTTATTTTGCGCTCGCAAGGCTTTTCACTAAATCGTAGAGGAAGGCCTGGCCTTCAAAAAAAGATTGCACGGGTATGCGTTCGTCGCGGCCGTGGAAGCGAACGTCGTCGCGGTCAATAAAAATGCCCTGAATGCCATAAGTGGGCACGCCGGCGACGCGGAGCATGCGGCCGTCGGTGGCGCCCATGACCATGTTCGGAACGACGGCGACGCCCGGCCACATTTTTGTCGTGACGCGAGTGGCCGCTTCGAGCACGTCGGACCGCAGCGGCGAAGAAGGGCCGCGGGAAAATTCGCCCATCGATTTCACGGAGACCTGGTCGTCGGACACAATTTTCTTGAGAGTGGATTCGACGTAGTCCGGTGCATCTTCGGGCAAGACGCGGCAGTTGACGGTGGCGGCGGCGAGTTGCGGGAGCGCGTTGAGCGCGTGGCCGCCTTCGAGCATGGTGGCGACGCAAGTCGTGCGCAGCGTGGAATTGAAGGCCGGGGCCAGCGCCGCTACGCGTTCCATCGCTTCCCGGGAACCGCCGGCCACATTGAGGAGATCCTGTTTTTCGGGGCCGGTGGAAAGTTCGCCCATGCGGCGGAAGTAGGCCGCGGTGACTTCGTTAGTTTTGAGCGGAAAATCGAAACCGGCGAGACGAGTGAGCGCGCCGGCAAGGTGATAGATGGCGTTGTCCTTTACGGGCAAGGAACTGTGGCCGCCTTTGTTGCGGGCTTCGAGCCGGAAATTGAGCACGTATTTTTCGCTGACCTGAAGATAATTGGCGACGTGTTTTCCGCCAATGGTTTCGCCCCAGCCGCCTTCGTTCAGGCAAAATTCGGCGTCGATCAGCTCGCGATGATTTTTGATGAGCCAGTCAACACCGTTGAACGGGCCGCCGCCTTCTTCGTCGGCGGTAAGCGCAACGATGATGTCTCGATCGGGAACGAAGCCCTCCTTTTTGTACTGAATCAGATTTGCGATCCAAATGGCGGCTTGCGCTTTGTCATCGCCGGTCCCGCGACCGTAGAAGTACCCGTCTTTTTCAAGAAGCTGGAAGGGATCGATGGACCAGTCTTCGCGCTTGGCTTCGACGACGTCAATGTGCGCAAGCAGAAGGATTGGCTTCCTTTTGCCGGTGCCGCGATAGCGGGCGACGAGATTGAATTTTTTTGGACTGGCGCCGCCAAGAAAGATGTCGGAGTCCGGGAAGCCCGCGGCTTTGAGGCGAGCGGCGGCGGCTTCGGCAACGGGCGTGGTCGAGCCGGTCGTGAAGCCGGAAGGAATTTCGATGAACTGTTTATAGATTTCACGTGCGAGTTGTTTTTCGGCGTCGGGGCGGAGCGTCTGCGCCGAAGCGGCGGTTACAAACGAGAAAAGAATTGCGGCAACGATGGGCTTTGTCAATTTTGGCATGCGGGATTGTTTCATGGCGTCGCGGCGGAGTGCAACATAACGACTGGTGAAGAATGCCTACAGCGAAGAGAGGTTCCTCCACTGCGTGATCTGGCGCGCGTCATTTGTTTAAGGCAATTTGGCGCACCCAAGAGAAAACCGCGTCACTCCGGTCGGAAGTGCAATTTTCGAAAGTGTGCTCAGTCGGAGTGAGCGGGAAGGGGAAAACGATGAGCGTGATGGGCCGCGCGGCGGCCTCGAAGCCAAATTTGCAGGCGGTCCATGTAAAGGTAAACGACGGGAGTGGTGAAAAGAGTGAGGAGCTGGCTGAGGACGAGGCCGCCGACGATGGCGATACCAAGCGGGCGGCGAAGTTCCGCGCCCGTGCCATGACCAAGCGCGAGCGGAAGGGCGCCAAGCAGCGCGGCCATGGTGGTCATAAGGATGGGGCGGAAGCGAAGCAAGCAAGCTTTGTGAATGGATTCGACCGGAGTGAGGCCTTCCTGCGTTTCGGCTTGAACCGCGAAATCAATCATCAGAATGGCGTTTTTCTTGACGATGCCAATGAGAAGGATGATGCCGATGAGGGCGATGAGCGTGAGCTCGGTTTTGAAAATCATCATGGTCAGAAGAGCGCCGACGCCGGCGGAGGGGAGCGTCGAAAGAATCGTGATCGGATGGATGAAGCTTTCATAGAGAATGCCGAGAATGATGTAGACGGCGGCGAGAGCGGTGAGAATGAGCACGAGAACGGACGATTGCGAATCCTGAAATGTTTGCGCCGTACCCTGAAAACCGCCGTGGACGGTGGGAGGCATGTGAAGTTGCGTTTGAACGGCTTCGATTTTCTTTACGGCATCGCCGAGGGGCAAGGATGGATCGAGATTGAAGGAGAGGGTGACGGACGGAACCAGGCCCTGGTGATTTACAGAAAGAGATGTGCTCGTCGGCTCGTAATGCGCGAAAGAGCCAAGCGGGACGACTTTGCCGCCGCTCGTGGGCAAATAGATGTGATTCAAGCCGTCGGGACCTTGCGTGTATTGCGGAAGGACGTCGAGCACGACGTGATATTGATTGAGGCCTTTGTAAATGTTGGAGACCTGACGCTGGCCGAATGCGTCGGAGAGAGTATTGTCGACATCCTGTAGGGAGACGCCGAGGCGCGACGCGGTGTCGCGATCGACAACGAGCGTACTTTGCAAGCCGTGAATTTGCTGATCGGAGTTGGCGTCGTTGATGCCGGGAACTTTTTTGATGGCTTCGAGGAATTTGGGCGACCATTCGTTCAGGTCGTTCAAATTTTCCGCCTGCAGCGTGTACTGATATTGCGCGGCGCCAAAGCGGCCGCCGATGCTGAGGTCCTGTACGGATTGCATGAAGAGCGAAGCGCCGGGAATTTTTGAAGATTTGCGGCGAATGCGGGCGATGACTTCGTCGGAGCTCATCCCATTGCGCTCTGCAAGCGGCTTCAGCTGGGCGAACATCCGCCCGGTGCTGGAACCGCCACCGCCGCCGACGAAAGACGTGGCGGTTTCCACGGCCGGGTCCTGCAGAACGACGTTGGTAAATTGCTTCAATTTGTCGGACATGTTGGCGAAGGAAGTGTCCTGATCGCCCTGCACGGCGCCGTTGATGCGGCCGGTGTCCTGCTGCGGAAAGAAACCCTTCGGAACGATGTAGAAGAGATAGCCGTTGAGGCAAACGGTACCGATGGTGATCAGTAGAACGGCGAATTGATGGCGGAGGACGACGCGAAGGCACCGGTCGTAGAAACGGACGATGCCATTGAAGGCGCCCTCGGCAAGGCGATAGGCGAAATTGTGTTTGCCTTCTTCGTGACGCAGGAATCGCGCGCACATCATGGGCGTGGTGGTGAGCGAAACGACCATGGAAACGGCGATGGCGACGGTAAGCGTCACGGCAAATTCGCGGAAGAGGCGGCCGACGATTCCCGGAAAAAGAAGAATGGGAATGAAGACGGCGACGAGCGACGCGCTCATGGAAAGAACGGTAAAGCCGATTTCGCTCGCGCCAAGCATCGTCGCGGCGAAGGGCTTCATGCCGCCTTCAATATGCCGCGCGATGTTTTCGATCACGACGATGGCGTCGTCAACGACGAAGCCCGTCGAGATGGTGAGCGCCATGAGGGAAAGATTGTCGAGGCTGTAGCCGAACAGATACATGACGCCGAAAGTTCCGACGAGAGAGAGCGGGACGGCAATGCTGGGGATGATGGTGGCCCAAACATTGCGAAGAAAAACGAAGACGACAAGAATGACCAGCGAAACGGAGATCAGGAGAGTGATTTCGACGTCGTGAATGGAAGCGCGAATGGTGGTCGTGCGGTCCATCGCCACGCGAAGGTGGAGAGAGGGAGAAATGGAGGCACGCAGTTCTGGAAGAAGGGCCGTGATGCGATCGACCGTTTCGATCATATTCGCGCCGGGCTGGCGGAAGACGGCGAGAATCACCGAGGGTTCGCCGAAAGAGAGGCCGAGGTTGCGAAGGTCTTCGACGGAATCGGAAACGGTGGCGATGTCTTTGAGGCGAACCGGTGCGCCGGGATGTCCGGCGACGACGAGCGGATCGTATTCGTAGGCTTTGAAAAGTTGATCGGTGTCGGCGATGACGACGGAACGCTGGTTGTCGGAAAGCGCGCCTTTTGGCAGGTCGGCATTGGCGCTGCGAAGTGCGTTGCGTACTTTTTCAAGGCTGATGCCGTAACTGTTGACTTGATCGGGATTGACGCTGACGCGGACAGCGGGACGCGAACTTCCCCACGTGAAGACCTGGCCGACGCCTTCCACTTGCGCAAGTTTTTGCGCAAGGATGGAATCCGCGGCGTCGTAAATCTCGGCGGGCTTGATGTTGGTGGACGTGAGCGAAAGCAAAAGGATCGGCGCGTCGGCGGGATTTACCTTGCGATAGCCGGGCTGGCCGGGAAGGTCGGCGGGGAGCTGACTGCGCGAGGCGTTAATGGCGGCTTGCACGTCGCGAGCCGCGGCGTTGATGTCGCGATTGAGATCGAACTGAAGGACGACGCTCGTGGAGCCGTAGGTGCTCGAAGACGTCATCTGCGTGACGCCGGAAATGTGGCCGAGATAACGTTCGAGGGGAGCGGCGACATTGGAGGCCATGGTTTCCGGACTTGCACCGGGCAGGCCGGCGCCGACGGCGATGGTCGGGAAATCGATTCTGGGAAGCGGCGCTACCGGAAGAAACCGGAAAGCCACGGCGCCGGAGAGAAAAATGGCGATGGTGAGGAGAGTCGTCGCGACGGGGCGGCGAATGAACGGAGCGGAGAAGTTGGAGGAAAAATTCACGCGCTAATCTCCGTGAGCCGGCTCTTCGATGGCATTGCCAACGTGAAAGGCGAAGCGGTGCGCGAGCCAATCGAATGCGAGATAGACGACGGGCGTCGTATAAAGAGTAAGGATTTGGCTCAAGATGAGGCCGCCGACGATGGTGATGCCGAGCGGGCGGCGAAGCTCGGAGCCAACACCGGAGCCAAGCGCGAGGGGAAGACCGCCGAGAAGCGCGGCCATCGTGGTCATCATGATCGGACGGAAACGCAAGAGGCAGGCTTCGTAGATGGCATCGAGCGGGGCTTTGCCTTCGACTCGTTCGGCTTCAAGTGCGAAGTCAATCATCATGATGGCGTTTTTCTTGACGATGCCAATCAGGAGGATGATGCCAATGAGCGCGACAATACTGAATTCCGAGCGGCAGAGGAGCAGGGCGAGAATGGCGCCGACGCCGGCGGAAGGCAGCGTGGAAAGAATCGTGATGGGGTGGATGAAGCTTTCGTAAAGGATGCCGAGGACGATATAAACGGTGACGAGAGCGGCGAAGATGAGCACGGGCTCATTGGCGAGAGAATTTTGGAACGCAGCCGCGGTGCCTTGAAACTTTCCTTGAATGCTCGGCGGCAGATTCAGATCGGATTTGGCGGCGTTGATGGCATCGACGGCGTGGCCGAGAGAGGCGTCGGGCGCCAGGTTGAAAGAAAAAGTGACGACGGGAAACTGGCCCTGATGATTCAAGGTGAGCGCGGCGGAATCGGTTTCGACGCGAGTGAAGGCGGAAAGCGGAACTTGCGGGCCGTTGGCGGAGTGGACGTAAATATCCTTGAGCGAATCGGGATTTTGCTGGAACTGCGGGTCCACTTCCATGACGACGTGATACTGATTGAGCTGCGTGTAAATCGTGGAGACCTGGCGCTGGCCGAAGGCGTCGTACAAGGCGTTGTCGATGTCGGCGGGAAGAATGCCAACGCGCGCGGCGGAATCGCGATCGATGACGATGTTGAGTAAGAGGCCGCCGCTCAAGTTGTCGCTGGCAACGTCGCGGAGTTGCGGGAGCTGCTTGAGGCGCTCGAGAAATTTCGGGACCCACGTGTTGAGTTCCTTGGCGTCGACGTCTTCGAGGCTGTATTGAAATTGCGTGCGACTGACGCGGTCTTCGACCGTGAGATCCTGAACGGGCTGCATAAACAGCGTGATGCCGTCGATTTTGTCGAGCTGCGGTTGCAGGCGGCGAATCACGTCGCTGGCGCTGATCTTGCGCTCGGCAAGCGGCTTGAGATTCACCTGAATGCGTCCGGTGTTGAGCGTGGTATTCGTGCCGTCAATGCCGATGAACGAAGAGAGGCTTTCGACCGCGGAATCCTTGAGAATGGCGTCGGCGATGGCTTGCTGGCGCTCGGCCATCGCGCGGAAAGAAACCGATTGCGGCGCTTCGGAAATTCCGAGGATGACGCCCGTATCTTGAACCGGGAAAAATCCTTTGGGAACGTAAACGTAGAGAAGGATGGTGCCAACGAGGGTGGCGACGGTGATAAGAAGCGTCGTCGTGCGGTATTGCAGAACGAATTTCAGCGTACGGCCGTAAAACGCGATCACGGCGTTGAAGGCGTCTTCCGATTTGCGGAAGAACAACGACTGATCTTCCTCTTTTATGTGGCGAAGGAGTTTGGCGCTCATCATCGGCGTGAGCGTGAGAGAGACGACGGCGGAAACCAGAATGGTGACGGCGAGGGTGATGGCGAATTCGCGGAAGAGCCGGCCGACGATGTCGCCCATGAAAAGGAGCGGAATGAGCACGGCAATGAGCGAAACGGTGAGCGAGAGAATCGTGAAACCGATTTGTTCGGAGCCTTTGAGCGCGGCTTCGAGCGGCGATTCGCCCAATTCGATATGGCGCGAAATGTTTTCGATCATCACAATAGCGTCGTCGACGACGAAGCCGGTCGAGATGGTAAGCGCCATCAGCGAAAGATTGTTCAAGCTGAAGTTAAGGAGATACATCACGCCGAACGTGCCCACGATGGAGAGCGGAACGGCAATGCTCGGAATAATCGTGGCGCGAACGCTGCGAAGAAAAAGAAAGATGACCATCACGACGAGGGCGATGGTCAGCATCAGCTCGAATTGAACGTCTTCGACGGAAGCGCGGATCGTGGCGGTGCGGTCGGTGAGAATGTTGACGTCGACCGAAGCCGGGAGCGCGGCTTTCAACTGCGGCAGAATTTTCTTGACGCGGTCGACGACGCTGATGATGTTCGCGCCGGGCTGCCGTTGAATGTTCAGGATGACCGCCGGGTTTTTGTCGGCCCACGCGGCTTGCATGGTGTTTTCGACGCCGTCGGTGACGGTGGCAACGTCGGTGAGGCGGACCGGAGCGCCATTTCGGTAGGCGATGATGACGGAGCGATAGGCAGCGCCGGAGATGAGCTGATCGTTGGCGGCAATGGTGACGGACTGTTGCGCCCCGTCAAACGTGCCTTTTGCGGTGTTGACGTTGGCGGTGCCGAGAACAGTGCGAAGATCCTCGAGGCTGAGGCCGTACGAGGCGAGCGCGGTGGGATTGGCTTGAATTCGTACCGCCGGGCGCTGGCCGCCGCTGATGCTGACGAGGCCAACACCGGTAAGCTGCGAAATTTTTTGCCCGAGGTTGGTGTCGGCAAGATCTTCCACGCTGTAAAGAGGCAGTGACTTGGAACTGAGCGCAAGGGTGAGAATCGGCGCGTCGGCGGGATTCACTTTGCTGTAGATGGGTGGATTCGGAATTCCCGGTGGAAGAAGATTCGAGGCGGAGTTGATCGAAGCCTGAACTTCCTGCTCGGCGATATCGATGTTGAGATCGAGATTGAATTGCAAAGTGATGAGCGAGCTGCCGAAGGAACTCGTGGAAGTCATTTGCTGCAGGCCGGGAATTTGGCCGAACTGACGCTCGAGCGGAGCGGTGACCGAAGAAGCCATCACATCCGGGCTGGCGCCGGGATAAAAGGTTTGGATTTGGATGGTCGGGTAATCGACTTGCGGAAGCGCCGAAACGGGCAATTGCCGGTATGCGACATAACCGACAAGAAGGACGCCAACCATCAGGAGAGTGGTGGCGACCGGCCGCAAAACAAACGGCCGAGAGATGTTCATTGCTTACTTCCTCCGGGGGCATTGCCGGCGGGCTTGCTGCCTCCAGCGTGCGCGGACTTGCCTTGCGTCGGGGAATTTCTCTTCTGGGCGCTGGCCGGTTTGGCTGCGTCAGGAGAAGCGTCGGCGGCCGGCGCCGTGCTGGGGACGACTTTGCTGCCGTCCTGCAATTTGTCCTGGCCGTCGATCACAACCACATCGCCTTGTTTTAAGCCGGCAATGAGGCCGGCGGTATCTCCGGTGGTTTGCGCAATGGTGATGGGCCGAATCGTGGCGACATTTCCCTGCCCTACCAGATAGACGTACGTGCCTTGCGGCCCGCGCTGAATCGCGGGCACGGGAATCAGCGTAAGATTCTTGCGTGTATCCACGAGAAGGTGGATGTTGACGAACTGATTGGGAAAGAGCGCGTTGTCCTGATTGTCGAAGACGGCTTTCAGTTTGTACGTGCCGGTCGTCGGATCGATCTGATTGTCGATAGTGAGAAGTTTGCCGGATGTGATTTTTGCCGTGTCGTCGCGATCGTAAGCGTCAACGGTAAGCTGGGCGCTTTTGTGAAGCTTGTCGAATACCTGCGGAAGCTGATCTTGCGGCAAGCTGAAAACGACGGCGATCGGCTGCACCTGCGTGATGACGAGCAGGCCGTTCGCGTCGGTCGCGTGGATGATGTTGCCGGGGTCGACAAGGCGCAAACCGACGCGTCCGGAAAAAGGGGCGGTGATGCGGCAGTAGTTCAGCTGAAGCTTGGCGTTATCGATCTGGGCTTGATCGGATTTTATGGCGCCGTCAAATTGGCCGACTTGCGCTTGCTGCGTATCGAGTTGCTGCTTGGGGATCACGCCTTCTTTATAGAGAAGCTGGAAGCGTTCGTAATTCACTTCGGCGTCGCGGCGCTGCGCTTCATCCTTGGCAAGCTGGCCTTCCGCCTGCTCCAGTTGCACTTGAAAAGGCCGTGGATCGATTTCGGCAAGTACTTGCCCTGCCTGCACGAACTGGCCTTCTTTGAAAGTCACGTTGAGTAACTCGCCGTCCACGCGGCTGCGCACCGTAACGGTGTTGAGGGGAGTGACGCTGCCAAGTCCGCTAAAGTAAACCGGAAGATCGCCGGATTGCGCGGTGGTGACAATGACGGGAACCGCGAAACTTGCGGCACCGGGACCACCGCGGCCCTTGCCGCCCGCGCCGGGAGCGGCAGCGGCTGCATCCTTCGTTTGCGCGTGGGTAACGCGGTAGTACCAGAATGCGCCGAGGGCGACTATCGCCAGCACCACCAGCCAAATCCACCAGCGCGAGCCCGACGGAGCGCTGGCGCGCACGCCCGTTCGCGTGGCGCTACCCGGCTCGGGTAGGTCTATGGATTTCAACTGGCTCATTCGACGACTCCTGTGCGATTAGGTAGCGGAGTGAGAGCACATCCGCCGGACGGTCATCCATCTACGCTGCGGGCGCGAAGCTCAACAGGGCAGACTACCGCAAAATCAGCTACACGTATAGATTGGACGGAGAACGGCGGAAAATGGTTACGAGGCGAGGATTTTAAGCGGAAATTTATCCAGGGCAAGGTATAGTGCGAGGGTAAAGGAGATCGGTGAAATGTTGAAGGGACTCATTCTGGGAATCGTGGTAGGCGTTTTACTGGTGATTGGAGCGGGATATTTTTACTTTTCAACGGGGCGCGCGCCGGTCGCGGTAACGGCTCCAGATATGCCGTTCGAACGCAAGATGGCGCATTTGGCGCTCCACGCCTATCTGGAAAAGCTGCCCCATCCGGCGCCGGCGGTTCCGGCCGACGAGAAGAATTTGATGGAGGGAGCGAAAGTTTATAAAGAAAATTGCGCCGTGTGTCACGGCTTGCCCGGCTTGGCGCAGACCGCCATCGGAGAGGGGATGGCGCCGCGGCCGCCGCATTTGTTCAAAGGAACGGGCGTGACGGATGACGACGAATGGGAGTCGTATTGGAAGGTCGAAGGCGGAATCCGCATGACGGGGATGCCCGGATTCAAAGGCAATTTAAGCGAAACGCAGATTTGGCAAGTTGCGGTGTTGGTGAAGAATGCGGACAAGATTTCGCCCGCGGTGAGAGCCGAACTGACGGGAACCGCGCCGGTCGCAGCGGCGGCACCCGCGAAATAAGCTACGCCTACACGATCAGACCTCGGCTCGGTCGAAATGGCTAAACCGAGCCGCGATGCTTGCTGCATAGTCGTGTCGAAAAGCCCTCGCGGCAGAAGACGACCGGTGTACAATGCCCGGCGGGTCAGGCGAAGTATTTTAGCGAGCCAACACCTCGCGAGGCGATAAATTTCCAGAAAAATTTTCTTGAGGGTGAGAACGATGCTGAATCGTCGATTGGTGTCTGCCGTTTTGAGCGTGATTGCGTTTTTGTGCTGCGCGGGATTGACGCCGGCGCAAACCAAATTGCTGCGGTTCCCCGACGTTCACGGCGACAAAGTCGTTTTCACGTACGGCGGCGATTTGTGGACGGCGCCGACGTCCGGCGGAATGGCAACGCGGCTCACGTCTCATCCCGGAATCGAAGTATTTGGAAAGTTTTCGCCGGACGGAAAGTGGATCGCGTTCACGGGGCAGTACGACGGCGACGAGCAGGTTTACGTGATTCCCGCGACGGGCGGCGTGCCGAAGCAACTGACGTTTTATCCGGCGCGCGGGCCGCTGACGCCGCGCTGGGGCTACGACAACCAGGTCTACGGATGGACGCCGGACGGAAAGTCGGTGCTTTTCCGTTCGCTGCGCGAGCATTTTGATTTGGGAGACAGCCGGCTGTACACCGTGAGCGTGGACGGCGGCATGCCACAGGCGTTGCCGATGCCGAAATCGGGCGCCGGAGATTTTGCGCCGGACGGCAAGAAAGTAGTCTATTCGCCGTTGTTTCGCGACTTCCGCACCTGGAAACGGTATTCGGGCGGGTGGGCGCAGCAGCTTTATATTTTTGATTTGAATTCGCACGCGTCGGAAAAGATTACGGACGACGCGCGGGCGCACCGCGATCCGATGTGGGTGGGCGGCAAGATTTTTTATTCGTCGGACAAGGACGACACGCTGAATCTTTATTCCTACGATCCGGCCACGAAAAAGACGGAACAACTGACGCACAGCAAGAAGTGGGATTTGCGCTGGCCGAGCACCGATCACAAGAACCGGATCGTCTACGAAGAAAACGGCGAATTGAATCTGTTCGATACCGCAACGAATCAGGCGACGCACATTTCGATCACGGTGCCGACGGATGCGGTGGCCATGCGGCCATCGCACGTCTCCGCGGCAAACGCAATCGAGGGATTTGAATTGAGCCCGAAGGGCGAGCGAGCCCTATTCGTGGCGCGCGGAGATGTATTTACCGCGCCGATCGAAAAAGGCGCAACGCGGAATTTGACGAATTCGTCGAACGCGCACGACAAGTGGGCGCGCTGGTCGCCAGACGGCGCGAAGATCGCGTACATTTCCGATGCGGACGGCGAAGATGAAGTGTATGTCGCGAATCAGGACGGTTCGGGAAAACCGGAAGAGCTGACGCACGATTTTCACGCCATGCTCTATGCGCCGGAATGGGCGCCGGATGGAAAGCGAATTGCCTTCTCCGACAAAGACGGAAAGCTTTTTGTGCTGACGCTGGAAGACAAAAAAGTGGCGCAAGTGGCGCAAGATCCGGGCGGGCGCATGCGGGATTACATCTGGTCTGCCGATGGCGGACATATCGCGTTTACCGAGGCAAACGCAAATGGTTTTCGCTCGATTTACGTTTGGAGCGTTGCGGACTCCCAAGTACACCGCGTGACCACCGATATGTTCGAAACGTCGGAAATCGCGTGGGACGCCGACGGAAATTATCTCTACTACGCGGGAACGCGGGAATTTGCGCCGCTCATCAGCCAGATTGAATTCAATTTCGCCACGAATCGCGGGCAGGAACTTTACGCGCTCGCGTTGCGAAAAGACGTGAAGAATCCGTTTCCGCCCGAAAGCGATGAAGTGACGATTGCCAAGGAAGGCGAAAAACCGAAGAGCGAGGAAAAGAAAGACGAGAAGAAAGAGGAAAAGAAAAAGGAATACAGCAAGATCGATTTTGAAGGCCTGGCGGAGCGCGTGACGCGCGTGCCGGTCGCTGCGGACAACTACTTCGGCTTGTCGGTCACCAAGGAATACATTCTCTACGTAAAGGGTGGCGCGTTTTATTACGGACGCGATCCATTTCCGGAGGCAAATCTTTATCTCTATTCGCTGAAGGACCGCAAAGAAAGCGTGCTCGCGGAAAACATGCAAGGCTACACGCTCTCGTATGACGGCAAGAAAGTGCTCGTGCGGCACGATCGCGCTTACAAACTGTATGACGTGAAGCCGGAAGGAAAGAACGGCGCGAAAACCGTTTCGACGGACGGTTTGATGGTGGACCGCGTGCCGCACGACGAGTGGGTCGAGATGTTCAACGAAGTCTGGCGTCGCTATCGCGACTTTTTCTACGTCCCCAACATGCACGGGTACGATTGGAACGCACTGCGCGCGCAGTACCGGCCGCTGGTGGATCATGTGGCGCACCGCTCGGATTTGAATTACGTGCTCGGCGAAATGGTGGCGGAATTGAGCATTGGCCACGCGTACATCGAGGGCGGCGATTGGGAAATGCCAAAGCGGCCGCAGGTGGCGCTGATGGGCGCTCAGCTTGCGCTGGATTCGGCGGCGGGACGATACCGGATCGCCAAAATCTACAAAGGTCAGAACGAAGAAGAGTTGTATCGTTCGCCGCTCACGGAAGTCGGCGTGAATGCAAAAGAAGGCGAATACATCCTGGCAATTGACGGAAAAGAGTTAAAGGCGTCGGACAATCCCTACGAATTCTTGTGGAACAAGGCGAATCGGCCGGTGCAATTGACCCTCAATGACAAACCGAGCTTCGAAGGCTCGCATCAGACCAGCTACAAGCCGATCACCAACGAGCGGAACTTGATTTATCTCGCGTGGGTGACGCGGAACCGCGAAATCGTTTCGAAGGCGACAACCGGACGGGTGGGATACATCCACATTCCGGATATGGGCGCGGCGGGAATTCGCGAATTCATAAAATACTATTACCCGCAGATTCGCAAAGAAGGCATGGTTGTGGACGTGCGCGGCAACGGCGGCGGCAACGTTTCGCGCATGCTGATCGAGCGTTTGCGGCGCGAATTGCTCGGCACCGATTTCGACCGCGTCGATCAATTCACGCAAACGTATCCGGACGCGGTGTTTTACGGCGCGAAAGTCTGCTTGATCAACGAAACTTCGGCCTCGGACGGCGACATTTTTCCGTACATGTTCAAGCAAGCGGGCCTTGGTCCCTTGATTGGAAAACGGACCTGGGGCGGCGTGGTCGGCATCTCGGGACGCGGGCCGCTGCTCGACGGCGGCACCGTATTTGTGCCGGAATTCGCGACGGCGTCGAACAAGGGCGAATACGTGATTGAAGGCCACGGCGTGGACCCCGACATCGTCGTGGAAAACGACGCCGCTTCCGTAATTGACGGAAAAGATCCGCAACTCGAACGCGGAATTGCGGAAGTGTTGAAGGCGATGGACGCAAATCCAAAGAAATTGCCCGGCCGCCCGGCCGATCCGGTGAAGACACCGAAGCGCTAGCCGCTATTTCGCCGGATGGCTTGCAAAAAATTGATCGAGCGCGGCCGCAACTTCTCCCGCGGCGCGCTGAACGTTGCGGTCCAGCGCGGCAACGACGGACGGTACGTCTTTGCCACCGACCGGCTCATCGAAATTGTAGCTGTAGGTCCAGACGGTGCCGTTGGTCTTGGCATCGTGCATCTCCAGATCAAAGCTAAGGCGACCCACGAACGACTTCCCGGAGACTTCCTTGAAGTCGTAGAGGCGCCCACGCAATAAATAATCGCCGTGCGCCCCACTGCGCAGCGTGTTGACGTCGCGGTAGTGTCCCGAGTTGCGCAGCTTGCGCAGCAAAACGCTCTGCATCATTTCAACCGGCGGCTCGGACCAGCGTTCCGTTTCGTACGTGCCCATCTGCTGCCGCTCCGAGCTGTAGACGATGCGGTCTTCGCGATACAGGTGCGAAGTTTGCATCGGGCCGAGCAGCAGTGAGATGGGAGGAGCATCCTGATTGGCGATACTCGCGGAGCCGGACGGAGTCGTAAGCTGGTAGTACTTACTGGGCCGCGCCGCGCCGCAGCCAAACGCCGCATAAGTTGCAACCACGAGCAGCCCCAAAGTGGAAAGTTTCTTCATTCCGTTCATTGCAGCAACCTCACCTTTTGCAAAATGCCTTGAAACTTGTCGATCGCGCCGCGTTGCCACGCTCATGGCTGCCCCGGCTTGTGTTCTTTGGGACTCGTGGAACGAATCAGCGTGGAAGGCCGCGCCTTGATGATTTCCGTAAATTCGCGCAGGTTTTCACTGACGTGGCGCATATTCTCCAGAATTTCGTCGATATTTTCGGAGTTCGTGTCGAGCGTGCTGTTCAGCTGGCCGGTCAGCGTTTGCAGCTGCGCCAGATTCCGTCGCAGTTCCACGATCGCGCTATGAATTTCCGGCCGATCTTCCGCCACCAGCGCGTCAACATGTTCGATGGCCTTGTTCGCGTCGGCGGATGTCTTGCGAAGGTCGTCGAGAAGCGGGGCCATCTTGTGAGAAGCCGTTTCGACTTGCGCGAGGCTCGATTTCAACGCGGGACGATTTTCTTCCAGCATGCCGCGCGTGTTCGCAAGCGTGGCCGAAAGATTCGTGCGATTCTGCGCGTTGAGCATATCGTTGAGGCGCGCGATCGTTTCTTGCAGCTCCGTGGTGCGTTGGTTGAGTGTGCCCAGCAGTTTTTTCGCTTCCGGTGCGATGTCATTGAGTTGCTTCGTGATATCGGCAATGCCGTAGTACGGCTCCGAAGGCAGCACCGATCCAGGGCGCGCGGAAGGCGATTGCGCGGTTCCATAGGCCAATTCGATATGGTTCTCCCCCAGCGGGCTAAAGCTCGAGATGCTGACGACGCTGTCCGTCTTAACAGGAACGCCTGGCTTCACACTGAAGGTCATTTCCATCCGTGCGGGGTTTTGCGGATCGATGCGCAACATCTCCACGCGACCGATCTTCGAGCCGCCTTGATAGCGAACCGTCGCTCCAGGCTCAATCCCACCGGCGCTGAGGAAATAGGTGCGATAGACGACCGCGGAACTGCTGAACGCGCCGCCCAGCGCAAATACCGTAATCACCAATAGTCCCGCCGCAACTATGACAAATAAACCGACGGCCGCTTGTTCTCGCCTGGCATCCATCTTCCGTTCTCCTCTCGCTCAGCGGCGGTTGCCGTGGCGCTCCTCCGTCAACATCTGGAGATAATCCAATTCCTGCGAGACCGCGGGTTCCGCGATGCGGTCCAAAAACTGGCGAACGCGGGGATGCGTGCTCGTGCGCATTTCTTCCGCGGTGCCCAGTGCAACCACGTCGCCTTTATTGATCAGGACCATGCGGTCGGCGATCAGGAAGGCGCTGGCAAGTTCATGCGTCACGACAATGATCGTCATGTGAAAGGCTTGCTTCAGCTCGAGGATCAGTTCGTCGATTCCCGCGGCGATGATCGGATCGAGCCCCGCGGAAGGTTCGTCGAAGAAAAGGATTTCCGGGTCCATCGCGAGCGCGCGCGCCACCGCGGCTCGCTTTTTCATGCCGCCGCTCAGTTGCGAAGGAAGGTAGTCCTCATAACCGGAGAGCCCCACCTGATCCAATTTCAGGCGAAGCATGATGTCGATCGTCGGGTCTTCCAGCTTGGTGTGTTCGCGCAATGGAAGCGCGACGTTTTCTCCGACGGTCATCGAGCCGAACAGCGCGCCGCCTTGGAACGACATGCCCATGTGGCGGCGAATGTAGTCGAGATCGTCGTTTGAAACGGTCGCAAGATTCTTGCCTTTGATCCAGATTTCACCGGACGTGGGCCGCTCCAGCCCAACAAGCGTCCGCAGCAGCGTGCTCTTGCCGGAACCCGATCCGCCCAGAATGACGAGCGTTTCTCCCTGTTGCACGTCGAAGCTTACGCCATGAAGAATTTCGCGATCGCCGTAGCTTACGCGCAGATTGCGCAGCGAAATCGCGGGAGGCGCTTTTTCGTTGAGTGGGCTTAGAGAGCCGCTCACGCTATTGGCCTCCCAAAAAAAAGAACATCGCGGTAAAAACAAGGTCGACCGCAATGACCAGGAAAATCGAAATCACCACGGCCGACGTCGTGGAGCGGCCGACTTGCTCCGCGCCCGCTCCGGTCGAAAGGCCTTCCTGGCAACCGACGGCCGTAATCGTGATGCCAAACATGAAACTCTTGATGAGTCCGCTCACGATATCGCGAAGGAAAAGAGCGTCCGCCGTCGCATTCAAGTAGCTCAGGAAAGTGAATCCCGCTTTCGTGACGCCAAACAGCGAGCCGCCGAGCACACCCATGGCGTTGGCCCAAATCGTCAGGCATGGAAGCATGATCACCATGGCGATAAATTTCGGCGTAACCAGGAATCGAATGGGATTGATGGCCATCGTTTCCAATGCATCCAGCTCTTCCGTAACCTTCATCGTGCCGATTTCGGCCGCGAAAGAAGAGCCCGAACGTCCGATGACGACGATGGCCGTGATCAGCGGCCCCAGTTCGCGGCTCATGGAAATCGCAACGGCGCTGGCGACGAAATTCATCGCGCCGAATTTTTTAAGTTCGTAAGCGGCTTGCAGCGCAAGGATCAGGCCGATGAAAAATGTGATGAGAGAAAGAATGGGCAGCGCGCGGACGCCGACTTGCATCGCTTGCGTGACGGCGCGCTGCATGCGAACCGGCTTGCCTTGAAACGGGGCGACCAGCGTGTAATACGCGGCGCGGAAGCTCAGCGTCGCCAGCGAACCGAGATAGGCGAGCGCGTTAAGGACCGTCTGACCTAGTTGAACCGCAAGTTCCAAGGGCGCACCTGGGAATGCCTTAAGAAATCAAACGCTTTCAGCCGAAAGTGCTTGCTCCTCGTTTTCGTAAATCTCAAAAAGCTTGAGCAGGCGGGAAAGCTGCAACACTTCCCGCGCGGACTTGCTCAGGCCGAAAAGTATGAACCGCGCCTTCAGGTCGCGCGAAGCCTTCAGCCCTTCCACCAGCGACGCGATTCCGGAGCTGTCGATATATTTGACGCCTTGAAGGTTCACAATGACGCGTGGAATTTTCTTTTCCCGCAGTTCCGTCAAAAACGCTTTGCGGACGGCCGGTGAGTTCGCCAGGTCGATGTCGCCCGTCACGTCAAAGATGGTCGTGTTGTCAAGATGCCGCGCGGAAATTTGCACCAGAACGCTCCCCGTTGAATCCGTCAGCGAATGTATTTAACCATGCGGAGCCGGTTCGTCGAACCGACCCGGGTATGGACAACCGTGTCCATGCTTTGTCGCATGAAATGCAGTCCAAGTCCACCAGAACGAAGCTCACCGGGCGGAAGTCCCTTGAGGGCGTCAGGATTCGGTTTTACCCCGCGGTCGGTCAGCGTGATCTCCAAGCCGGCCTTCGCCGCATCCTTGCCGTTTACTTTGTGAAATTCAATTTTGATTGGGCGCTCCAGCTTGCCGCCGTACGCGTGGCGAATCACGTTCGTAATGGCTTCGTCCAGCGCCAGCGTAATTTTGTGGCAATCCTCTTCGCCAAACCCGACGGCCCCGGCAAGCGGAGACACGGCGCCTCGCACGCCGCAAAGCACCGCGGGATTACTCATGAGCTGAATCCGCAAGAGAAGCTGCCGCCGTGGCAAGGCAAAATCCTCCGAGCGAGGGATTGTAACGGAACCGGACGCCTGGCCGCCAACCGCAGGGCGCGGAGTTAGAGACTGCCACAAGTCCGTGCGGGCGTCTACCAACGCCGCAGTGTCGAGGAATAGAGCAGAAACCTGCTCAAGCCTCGTTGCACCAAACTAGCAAACCTTTCGGCGTCAAATCCTCCCGGCCGATCCGGACAGCCTTACCGTATACGCAGTCGAGCCGATCCACCTTTCGTTTGCGTGGAAACACTTGGGTTTGCTCCAGGCGCGAGCGGCGGCGAAACATCGATGCCCGGCTCGTACCGTATCGAGCGGTTCGCGCATCAAACATTCGAATGCGAACGATGCAAAAAACAATTCCACCGTCGCGTTGCAGCGCGCTTCGGCTGCTGTTATAGTTTCACCATGTTGCGAACTCTCGCACAGAACCTGGCCCTGCGGACAACTTGTTGTCTTTGTTGTCGTGAGGTGTGTTCTGGCGCGGGGAGGCTCGTGACGTAAGTTTTTTTCACACTTGAGCCGCATTTCATCCCACCGCCGGAATGGCCGCGCAGGTGGGATTTTTGTTTTTTAGCGCGATTTTTTGAGCGGGAGAAACGGGCCCATGGGTTCAACGGTAACGCAGATTCTGGAAGCGAACGCAATCGATCGCAGCGACGCGCGAATTCCTCGCGCAACGCCGCGCAAGAACCACCTGCGCGCGCTGGAAGCCGAGAGCATCTACATTTTGCGCGAGGCGGTTGCGGAATTTGCTCGGCCCGTCATGCTTTATTCCATCGGAAAAGATTCCTCCGTGATGTTGCGCCTTGCCCAGAAGGCGTTCCATCCCGGCAAGATTCCCTTCCCGCTCCTGCACGTGGACACGAGTTACAAATTCCCCGAAATGATCGAGTTTCGCGATCGCTACACAAAAGAGCTTGGCGCCGAGCTGATCGTTCATCGCAACGAATCGGCACTTCTCGACGGCGCGAACCCTTTCTCGCTTGGCACGCAAAAATGCTGCGGCTTGCTCAAAACCAAATCGCTCCTCGATGCCCTCTCGGACGGCGGCTTCACGGCGGCCTTCGGTGGCGCGCGGCGCGACGAAGAAAAATCTCGCGCCAAAGAGCGCATCTATTCCTTCCGCGATGCGCACGGCCAGTGGGACCCGAAAAATCAGCGGCCTGAACTGTGGAACATTTTTAACTCGCGCATCGACAAGGGCGAAAGCATCCGCGTGTTTCCTCTTTCCAATTGGACCGAACTCGACATTTGGCTCTACATCCACGCGGAAAACATTCCAATCGTCCCTCTTTATTACGCGAAGGAGCGCGAAGTCGTCGAGCGCGGCGGCGCGCTCGTGCTTATCTACTCAAAGGAGCAACTCCTGCCGGGCGAAAAAACGAAAATAGTGAAGTGCCGGATGCGTTCGCTCGGCTGCATGCCCTGCACCGGCGCAATTCGCTCCGAAGCGGCAACCATTCCGGAAATCATCGAAGAAATGGTCACGTTCCGGCGCTCCGAGCGCGAAAACCGCGCCATCGACCACGACGAAGAAGGCTCGATGGAACTCAAAAAGCGCGAGGGCTATTTCTAATGGCCGCAAGTCCGAGCATCGCGGTGAAGGAAGGCGTCGAGCAGTTCCTCGACCAGGAACTCGGCAAGCAGTTGCTGCGATTCACCACCGCGGGCAGCGTGGACGACGGCAAGTCCACTCTCATCGGCAGGCTTTTGCACGATTGCAAAGCCGTTTACGAAGACCAGCTTGCATCCGTGAAAAAAAGCCCCGTCAATCGCTCGGGCAAAGCCATCGATTTCTCATTGCTCACCGACGGTCTGCGCGCGGAGCGCGAACAAGGCATCACCATTGACGTCGCCTATCGCTATTTCAGTACGCCGCGGCGCAAATTCATCATCGCGGACACACCCGGCCACGAACAGTACACGCGCAACATGGCCACCGGCGCTTCGACCGCCGATTTAGCGGTGATTCTTGTCGACGCCACAAAAGGTTTGCTACCGCAGACGAAGCGGCACACCTTCATCGCTTCCTTGCTCGGCATCCGCCATTTGCTCGTCGCCGTAAACAAAATGGATCTCGTCGGCTTTGGCGAATCGGTATTTTTGCGACTCGAGTCGGATTTCCTCGCTCTCGCCGCGCGGCTCGGCAATTTTTCCGTGCAATGCATTCCATTAAGCGCGCTCGATGGCGACAACCTGGTCTCAAGCAGCGCGCACACGCCTTGGTACACCGGGCCAACCATGCTGGAACATCTTGAAACCGTCGAAATTCAGCCTGCCGGCGAAATCGAATCGCTTCGGTTCCCTGTCCAATCCGTGATTCGCCCCGACGCGCGTTTTCGCGGATTCGCCGGGCGCGTCGCCAGCGGAACGATCCGCCCCGGCGACGAAGTCTTGGCGCTGCCTTCGAATCAGAAAACGCGAATCGAATCGATCGTCGGTTTTGACGGTGAGCTGCCGTCGGCCGGCGCGTCCGATTCGATCGTCTTAACGCTCTCCGACGAAATCGACTTGAGTCGCGGCGACATGCTTGTTTCGCCCAATGATTTGCCGCGCGTCTCGAATCGTTTCACGGCGATGGTGGTTTGGCTCCACGAGGCGCCGCTCGAATTGCATCGCAATTATTTGGCGAAGCACGCCGGCCGCGTCGTAAAGGCTCGCGCACGGCACATTCACCATCGGGTGGATGTGAACACGCTGCATGAAAACGCCGCCGCGCGCCTTGCAATCAACGAAATCGGCCTCGTGGAATTCGAGACGAGCCTGCCGCTCTTTTTCGATTCCTACGCCAACAACCGCACCACCGGCAGTCTCATCCTGATCGACCCGCTCTCCAACGCAACCGTCGGCGCGTTGATGATACGCAGCGATCGCGGCGATGCGACTCAGTCGAGCGTCGGAATCGGCAGAGTCGCTTCGGATGAACGCGCCGCCAGGCGAGGCCAGCGGTCGGCAATTGTCGTCGTGCGAAGCAGTCAGGCGGAAGCGGAGAAAATCGAGCGAGCGCTCTGGGAACAAGGGCTCGACGCAATTTCAATTCCGGCCCGTCAAGTGTTTTGCGCGAAGCAACTGTTCGAGCGGCTATGGGATCTGGGATTGGTGTTTGTAATTTGGGGCGAATCCGGCGCCGGCGAAACCAACCGTAAATTTTCCGCCGATTTCGCCGGCGATTCTTATTTCGAATTGGATGCAAGTGGGCCGCTTGCGTCGCCCGAAGACTTCTTTGATGCCGCCCTGCAAATCGCGAAACGCGTGAAACGCAACGGCACAACCCTCGGAAAAGGAGCGCTTTGATGCGCCTCGCAAACGATTTGGAAGCGCTCGAAATCCGCACCGCCGGCGAAATTGTCGCCGCCGCGCTTGCCGGCCCCTTCGCAGCCGGCGCCTGCTTCACCTGCAGCTTTCAAGCGGAAGACATGATTGTCCTGCATCTTCTTCGCAAACAGGTTCCGCAAATTCCCGTCCTGTTTCTCGAAACGGGGTATCACTTCGCGGAAACGTACGCGTTTCGCGACGCGATCGCGCGCGAGTGGCAACTCAACCTCGTCAACGTAATTCCCGCCGAGAGCGTCGCCGCGCAAGAGTCGGCGTTTGGCATTTTGTATCGCGACGATCCGGCAAAGTGCTGCCAGCTTCGCAAAGTCGATCCGCTTCTCAGCGCCCTCCGCCCCTACGAAACCTGGTTCACCGGCCTTCGTCGCGAACAATCCGCCACGCGCAAAAATCTCAAAAAGGCCGAACTTCACCGCCTCCCGACCGGCGAAACGCTCACCAAAGTCAGCCCGCTCGCCGATTGGACCTGGGGACAAGTCTGGGAATACACCGCCGCAAACAAGATTAGCTATCTGCCGCAGTACGACCGCGGCTATTCGAGCATCGGTTGCGAGCCGTGCACCGCAATTCCCAACGATCCCAACAATTTGCGTTCCGGCCGTTGGGGCGGACAAAAACTCGAGTGCGGCATTCACACATTTTCGGAGCCACAGAAATGACCCCGGTGATTTTCGCATTCCTCATTGCCTTGGCAGTCGGCGTTACCGGCATCGGCGGCGGCAGCTTCACCGTGCCGCTTCTGCTCCTTGCGGGGCTTCCCGCCGCGGAAGCGGTCGGCACGACATTCGTCTTCGCAGGCGTCCTTCGGCTCATCGCCGCGCCGTTTTACTTCGCAACGAAACAAGTCCACGCGCGCTACGCCTGGCTGCTCCTCCGTGGCGCGGTGCCGGGTCTCGTCCTCGGCATGGTCGCGCTAAAATTGCTCGCCAGCGACAGTCGCAATCCCATGGTCATCATGATCATCGGCGTCATGCTGACTCTTTCTTCCAGCGTAACCTTTATTCGCCGCGTGCAAGTGCCAACCTTTGCAAGAAAAAATTCGCGTTGGCTTCCTTGGCTTGCCGTTCCCATCGGCATCGAATCGGGCTTCTCTTCCGCCGGCGCCGGCGCGCTCGGCACCATGCTCCTCATGAACTATTCCGAAATCACGCCATCGCAAGTCGTCGGCACGGACTTGATCTTCGGCCTCGTTCTCGCCGTCGTCGGCAGCGCCGTGCACTGGACCATCGGCTCCATCAACACCGCCGTTTTGTTGCAGCTTCTTCTCGGCGGCATCCCGGGCGTGATTCTTGGTTGCGTTCTTTCGACGCGCGTTCCCGCGCAAAAACTGAAGGCGGTAGTAGCCACCGTCGCAATCTGCGCCGGTCTCCAACTCATGTGGTCCGGCGCCCACGCTTACGCCGCATCGCACGCCATCAGCGCGGCCCACATCGCGCGCAGCGTCGCCGCCGCAAGCCGCTGATACATCGCCAAACCGCGTGCGAATTTAGCTATCGAATAAATGTCGCAAGAATTGAAAAAAACCGGCGGTAAAAAATAGCGGGCGAGCCTACAAGCCGGATTCTGAAAACTAGTGTTAAGAATACGCAGGTTGTTGGTTCTCAGCGACTATTCGACATCTATAACTCGAAAAAGTGTTATCCAAATCGGAGTCTTGGTTAGTCTGTGGTTAGTCCGAGCAATGGCCTTCCACCCTACAACAGGGCCAGTACCACTTTTACGGTAACCGTGTTAAACAGGCCGTAGTGGGAAATTGGCCCGCCAACCCCAAACTGCGTTGACGCCTTCCTCTTTCAACCGCTCTTCCAGCGCCAACACATCTTCAAGGTGTTCCCCGGTA
>Ga0209166_10001060_pt1 | contig 24459 bp, 22 predicted proteins | sample Coa_R1_3_FD_187151 | JGI IMG/M metagenome (GOLD analysis project Ga0209166, IMG submission 187151) | Surface soil microbial communities from Centralia Pennsylvania, which are recovering from an underground coalmine fire - Coalmine... | ecosystem: Environmental > Terrestrial > Soil >...
ATGCGAATAAGAGACTTCACTGCCTTCGTATTTCTTCTTGCCACGCCTGTTCATACAACGGCGCAATCGGCAGTGCCGGTGTCAGAGCCGGCCGTGGCTCCCGAGCCATCAAGGCTCCTGGACCGTGTCATCACCAATCAAAAGAAAGACGAAGCCGCCCTCGACCTCTATGAGCGCATGGAACGCCTGGAGACGCGAAAAAACGCCAAGGATCCAGTTCCCGCATCGGTGAAAACTGCCCGAGTCATTCCCTCAGGTACAGGAATGGACAAGATCCCAGTGAACGCCGATGGCCGTCCGTCTGATGCCGAAGCCTATCGCGCCCGCCTCGAATCTCTGGAGCACGCTCTTGCGCTCATCGTTAATAACAACCGCTCTCAGCGCGATGCCTTGGAAAAATACGCGAAGAAGAGAAAAGATCGTGACGATCTCATTGAGGCTGCCCGCAAGGCTTTTGACTTCACCTTTGTCTCTCGCGAGCCGCGTGGTGATCGCCTCCTGGCCAAATATGAAATGACACCGAATCCTACATTCAAACCCACGTCTCGTCTGGCATCCATTTTTCCCAAAGTCCACGGCTATGTGTGGATTGACGAAGAGGCCGGCGAACTGGCGCGCATTGAGGGCGACGTCACCGACGATATTTCTATCGCCCTGTTCCTGGGCAAGATCTACAAAGGCAGCCATTTCATGCAGGAGCGCTACGAAGTCTCGCCCGGCCTCTGGCAGCCCAGCTTTTCCCAGTATGATTTTGGCGGCCGCAAGTTTTTTTCCGGGTTTTCCATGCACGAGCGCACGTTCTATTCCAATTACCGCTACATTGGTCCGCCCAAGGAAGCCATCGAAGCGATTCGTAAAGAGCTGGCACGTGCCGACTTGAACAAAGTGGACTCCGCCACCGCGGATCCCTGAGCCACTTCCCCGTACACTGAAAGCAGATAGGCCCCCGGTTCTGACCAAAATGGAGGATTCGTGCTGCGTTCGCTTTCAGTGCCCTTTTTCCTGCTTGTTTTCGCAGCTCTTCCCGCTGCTGCTCAAACTACGGATCCCAGCTCACCACCTCCTGCGTCGCAAGCGCAGAATCCCCCGGCTGCGGCGGACGCAAAAAAGCCCAAGAAAGTCTTGACGAATGAAGACTTGTCCAATTCAACTGGGAAAATCTCCGTCGTGGGGAATGGGCAGAATCCTGGGAGCAAGCCAAAGGCTGCCGCTCCGAGGACGGCAAACCCTCAATATGTCGCCTCGGTCCGGAACCAACTCGAGAAACTCCTCAAGCAAATTGTTGATGTGGACAAACAGATCACCGACCTGAAGAATTTCAAAGCAGGCGAGCCTTCGACCAACTCGAGTGGCGTCCAACTCGATAAGCGCTATGAGCGCGAACCCGTCGAAGTGCAGATTCGCGCCCTTCAGGACAAAAGAAAGGACCTGCAGGCCAAAGTCGATGCGCTGTATGACGAAGCGCGCAAAAAGGGCGTTGAGTCCGGCCAGCTTCCCTGAACACGCCTGAAATAATTGCGGTTCTTCCTTTCTCGACTCATCGAATCAGCGCCCAAGGATACGACCTCACGTTGATCTTCATAATTCAATTCTTCGACGCTGGTTTCTTAGTCTCGAAGCGGATTTCCTTCAGCATCTCGGATTGCCGATACAACTCCGTTTTCCCCGCAGGAAATTTGTTGGCGCTAAGCATGAAAGCGAGTACGTCGGAATCCTGCTGGCGCGTGAGGCTGCCCGGCTTGGCTTGCGGCATGGTCTTGCGGATGCGGTCGAACAAATCGCCCAGCGTCAGGCCATTCCAATTCGCTTGAAAGGCTCCTCCGGTCAAGGGAGGCGCGGACTCGCCTCCAGTGAGCTCGGCGCCGTGGCAAGCCGCGCATTCTTTTTTGTAGACCTCCTCGCCGCGCTTAGCCTGTTCATCGGTGTAGACCCCGTCCCAAACCGACCGCGACTCTGCCGGCTCTTGCGCCCGCAGCACAAAGAACGACGATGCAATTAGCGCTGAGCCCAACATTAAAGGCACTTTATTCATTCGCCCGCCGATGGCAGCGTGTAGGCGATGTACTCACCCGAATATGGCCCGCCGCTCACCGCCACCACGACGTACTGCTTCCCATGAACCATATAGGTCATCGGCGAGCCGCTTTGCGGGGCGGGCATGTACACCGCACCCACTTCTTTGCCGGTCGCTTTGTCGTAAGCCCGCAACATCGCGCCGCGCGGATGATCCGCCGTCGTGGTCACTTGTCCCTCACCTGCAATGACCAGAGTCTTCGTCACCAGCGTGCCGATGTTGTAAGTGGTCTGGCCGGTGCGCGGGATGTTCATGCCCTTCAGTAGTTCCGAGTTCCGTACCACATCCGGAGTTTCGCCATGCGCGATTTGCCACACGAACTCGCCTTTGTCGAGGTTGATGGCCGTAATCGTTCCGTAGGGCGGCTTGACTATTGGCAAATCGTCTTCTTCCAGGCGGGTAAAGCCGCCGCCCGCGCGCTTTTTGGGCGGCTTCGGCGAATCCGCGCCGGCATTCTCGCCGGGTCCATGAAGAATTTCCACCTGTCTGCCAGCCACGCCCGCGACGTAGTTCATGTCCGAAACTTCTTTGGGTGCCGGAACCAGTCCAATCGGTTCGATACACGAATTGCACGCATAGAGGTAGGCGATATGCGTCTCGGGATCATAGGATCCCCCGGGCCAGTTGGTCCCGCCCGAAGCCGTGCCCATGGTGAGCGTGCCGAGCGGCCCCTCCTGCTTGCTCACCGTCGGTGGAGTAAAGACGGGACCAAGATGATACTTCGCCACGTCTTGCTTGGCTTTTTCGCGCAGCGCCGGAGTGAAGTCAATCAGGTCATCAATGGAAACGCCGTTGCGGCTGTAGGCCGGCGGCTTCGTGGGAATGGGCTGTGTCGGAGAATACCATTCGCCTGGCACGTTGCCCACTTCCACCGGTTTTTCCGGCATGGGCCAGATCGGTTTTCCCGTAACTCGGTCAAACATATAAAGAAATCCTTGCTTTGTCGGCTGCGCTACCGCTTTCACCGGCTTCCCATCCACCGTGATGTCCGCGAGAATCGGCGCGGACGAAATGTCCATGTCCCACAACGGATGGTGCACCAACTGGAAATGCCATTTCCGCTCACCGGTTTTCAAGTCCACGCATACAAGCGATTCGCCAAACAGATTATTCCCGGGGCGATGCCCGCCATAAAAATCGCTCGTCGGCGACTCCACCGGCAAATACGCGAGACCGAGCTTCTCGTCGACCGTAACCTGCGACCACACGCCCGTGTTGCCCGTGTATTCCGCCGAGCCTTTGTCCCACGTGTCGTACCCAAACTCGCCCTTCTTCGGAATCGTATGGAAAATCCAAAGCCGCTTGCCGGTGCGCACGTCGAAGCCGCGCGCGTAGCCTTTGTTGTTGCGCATGCTCCTCGGGGTCATGCCTTCTCGAAAGGCGGCCCCGACGATGACGGTATTCCCAGCCACGACAGGCGCCGACTGAATCCCGATTTCACCGGTCTCCGTGTTGGGCACCCATTCATGATTGCTGTTCCAGTCTGAAATCGTTTGGTCATCGTCCAGCTTCAGATCCACGATGCCATCTTCCCCAAACGAAGCGACGCGCACACCCGTCTTCGCATTCAGGCAAATCAGCCGGAAGCCTGGCGTCACATAAAAAATGCGCTCGTCCACTCCGTCCGACCAGTACGCGAGTCCCCGCCCGGAAAGCTGACGTGGAGCAGCGCCCCCGCGCTTCCCTTCGTGCTCGCCGTGTACCCACAGCAGCTCCCCGCTCTCGGGATCCACCGCGATCACCGCGCGTCGCGATCCCGCCGTGGCGTAGAGAACACCGTTCACCATCAGCGGCGTTCCTTCGAGCTTGTATTCCGGCCGGTCGCCGAAGTTGTCGGTCTTAATGCGCCAGGCAATTTCCAGATTGCTGAAATTGGACGCGTTGATCTGGTCCAGCGGCCGGTATCGCGTTCCCGCGAGGTCCGCGGCATACGAAGCCCACTCTGTGTCCTTCGGATGGTATTGCGCGAATGCGGCCGGCATAAGGCTCAACATCAGCAAACACGCGAATGGCAGACTTCCGTTTCTGATTTTTCGTGGAAGCATTTCCGCTCTCTCCTAGAACTCTGCGCTTTTGGAGCGCTTACGCCGTTTATCGAATTGCAGGCGTTTCCGCTACGCGCAGTCTAAGCCCGCTGAATCCTACTGCAAAGTCTTAGTTCTTTTCACTCTTGTTTTTTCGCAGTGCCATAAGCTGCCATTTGTTGTGAACCTCGAATCCGGCCACCCTGCATTGCGGCCAATCACACCCGGAGCTATGATGCGACGCGTGAGAATTCATTCAGGAGTCATCCTCTGTGGGAGTTGCCATGTCTAAGCCACTGTCCCGCATCAGATTCATTACTTCCCTAGCTCTCCTCATGCCGTTCGTTGCTCCGAAATTCACAGCTGCCCAGGAGCAGCCCATCGTTCTGAAAGCCTCCACCATCTTCGATGGCAAAGGGAAGGTTATTCACAACTCGATCTTAGTCATCGGAGGCGGGAAGATTGCCAGCGTCGGCGGAACTGCTCCGCAAGGAGCAACAACCTACGACCTCTCCAAGCTAACCGTTTTGCCCGGATGGATTGACGCCCACGTGCACCCGACCTGGCATTTCGACGCCACCGGCAAACTCGCTGGCGAGAATGAGCCAAAGGAGCAAACCGTCCTCGCCGGCGCCGCGAACAATTGGAAGATGCTCGCCGCTGGTTTCACCACCGTCCAAAGCCTCGGCTCTCCTTTCGACAAAGATCTCCGCGACGCCATGGCGCGCTATGGCCTGCCGGGCCCGCGAATCCTCACTTCTCTCGAGCCGATCACGGGGAAAGGCGATGCCACCGGCACGCCCGACGAGTTGCGCGCCATGGTTCAGCAGCGCGCCAAAGACGGCGCCGACGTCATCAAGATTTTCGCTTCAGGCAGCATTCGCCAGGGCGGCAAGCCCACGCTCTCGCAAGATCAACTGAACGCCATTTGCGACGAAGCGAAAAAAGCGGGACTCCGCTCCGTGGTGCATGCCTACGGGCCCTCCGTTCGCATGGCTGCGGTCGCAGGCTGTACCGAAGTCGAACACGGCCTCTACGCCACCGACGACGATCTGCGCTTTCTCGCAGAACATGGCACCTACTTCGATCCCCAAGCCGGTCTGATCCTTCAAAACTACCTCGACAACAAGGCGCACTACCTCGGCTCCCCGTACTACACGGAGGAGAGCTTCACCATCATGGAAAAAGTGCTGCCCGAATTTCAGGAGCTCTTCCGCCACGCCATTCGCACGCCTGGCCTGAAAGTGATCTTCGGCACCGACGCGGTTGCAGGCGCCCACGGGCGCAACGCGGAAGAGTTTCTCTATCGTGTGCAAACTTGCGGCCAGGACCCCATGGCCGCGATGGTTTCCGCCAACTCGCTCGCGGCCGAAGCCCTCCGTATCCAAGATCGCACCGGCTCCATCGCTCCTGGCCTCGACGCCGACATCATCGCTCTCGATGGCGACCCGCTCAAAGACATCACCGCCGTACGCCGCGTTGTTTTCGTCATGAAAGGCGGCAAGGTCTTCGTGAACCACTCGGCAGACCGAGGCAAATGAGCTGGCAATGACCGCAAAATGTTTGTCCTATTTTGTCGCATCGCTCTTTCTTGTCGTCAGCACTCCCGCGGAAACCTGGTGGAAGGTGCAAACCAGTGGCATTGACACCAATCTCCGCGCCGTGAGCGCCGTCTATACCCCGGATGCAAAGGGAGTGTCGATCCCTGTCGTTTGGGCCTCTGGCTCCAACGGGGTGATCCTGAAATCGCTCGACGAAGGAAAGACCTGGCAGCGCCTCCGCGTGAAAGACGGCGACGCGCTCGACTTTCGCGGCATCGTCGCGTTCAATGCGTCGACTGTCTATCTCATGTCTATCGGCGAAGGCGAACAATCCCGCATCTACAAAACCACCGACGGCGGCGCTACCTGGAACCTTCAATACTCAGACACTCGCAAAGAGTTTTTCCTCGACACCATCGCGTGCCGCTCCGAGAAAGAATGCTTCGCTCTCGGCGATCCTATCAATGGCAGATTCCTCATACTGAAGACGACTGACGGCGAACATTGGAATCCACTTCCCACCGACAATATGCCCGCGGCTCTAGGCGGCGAAGGCGCATTCGCAGCCAGCAACTCCTGTCTCACGCTGTCAGGCGACAAAGAAATCTTTTTCGCAACAGGTGGTCCAGCGGCGCGGGTTTTTCATTCAACCGATGGCGGTCTTACTTGGACCGTCGTTCGCTCGCCCGTTCTGCAGGGCAACCCCTCATCTGGAGTTTTTTCGTTGGGCTACGATGGGGATAAGCATTTGATCGTCCTGGGCGGGGATTACAAGGCAACCGACAATCCCGACCGCGTTTCAGCCTATTCAACAGACAGCGGATTGACCTGGCAACTGGCCGCCCGCCAACCCGGCGGCTTCCGCTCCGCCGTGGCCCACGTCCACGAAGGCTACTGGGTGGCCATTGGGCCGACGGGGGAAGACATTACCAATGACGGCGGAATTCACTGGAAGCACACGGACTCATTGAATCTCAATGCCGTAGCTGTGCTGGACAGTGGAACCGGCTGGGCGGTTGGTGCTCGTGGAACGATCGCCCGCCTCGTCAATCATTTCAAGTGACTCTCTCGTTTCTGGGGCAAGCCGCGCCAGGCAACCGCTCCTTGCAAACGGCCGCCGTGTCTCAGACGACTAACTTCTTGGCTCCGGGTTTCAACTGGTCGTATAGTTCTTCCTTCTCGAATTCACCATAAACGTCGTTGCGGAGGCTTTCATGCAGAACTCATCGAAGTCCAGTTCGCATTCCTGTTTCAATAAAGACCAGCAGCCCGATCGTCGCACCTTCCTCCACGGCGCCGCCGCGGCCGCCGCGCTGACCGCCATTCCTCATTGGGCGCAGGCGCATCCCGACGACTTCGCCGCCATCCGCGCCGAAATCGAGAAGCGCCACGAGGAAGCCGTCAAGCGCCTGCAAACCTGGATTCGCCAGCCTTCCATCGCTGCCGAAAATCGTGGCATGAACGAAGGCTGCGAGCTGATGATGCAAATGCTCCGCGATGCCGGCTTCAGCGGCGTCAAGAAAATGCCCACCGACGGCCAGCCCGGCGTTTTCGCCACGCTCGACGCCGGCGCGCCCAAAACTCTCGGCCTCTATTTCATGTACGACGTCAAGCAAGCCGATCCCGCCGAATGGTCTTCCCCGCCCTTCGAAGCCGCTCTGCTCGATAAAGCCGGCCTTGGGAAAATCATCATGGGCCGCGGCGCCGTGAATCAAAAAGGTCCGGAAGCCACGCTGCTCGCTGCGTTTCACGCCATTCGTAGTGCGGGCAAGAAAATGCCGGTCAATCTCGTCTTCGTCGCCGAAGGCGAAGAAGAAATTGGCTCGCCGCATTTCCCGCAAGTCGTTCACAACCCCGAAGTCGCGGCCGCGCTGAAAAAGTGCAGCGGCGTCTTCATGCCCTTCGCCTCGCAGGGCCTCGACGGCGAAGTTTCCATGTTCCTCGGCGCCAAAGGCGTCATCGAATGCGAACTCACCTCCAGCGGCGAACGCTGGGGCCGCGGCCCCCGCAAGGACGTGCACTCCAGCAACAAAGCCCGCCTCGACAGTCCCGCCTGGCATCTCGTCGAAGCGCTTGCCTCGCTCGTTTCTCCCGACGGCAACGATCCCGCCATCGAAGGCTATACCGCGAAAGTCCGCCCGCTCTCCGACGCCGAAAAGAAAATGATCGCCGAAGCCGCGCGCCGCATGAACGAAGCCGAAGCCAAGAAACTTCTCGGCGTTCAGCACTGGGTCCACGACGTCAGCTTCCAGGAATCCCTCGAACTGCTCGTTGGCCGCCCCACCGTGAACATCGAGGGCCTCGTCGGCGGCTACACCGGCCCCGGCGGCAAAACCATCCTGCCCGGCAAAGCCATCGCCAAGCTCGACCTCCGTCTCGTCCCGGACATGACCGCCTCCGAATCCCTCGCTCTGCTCAAAGCGCATCTCGCAAAAAAGGGTTTCGGGGACATCGACGTCAATATGACCGGCGGCTACGACTCCAATTCCACGTCTGCCGACTCCGCCGTCATTCGCGCCGCCACCGCCGTCTACAAAAAGAACGGCATCGATCCCATAATTCTTCCGCGCCTTGCTGGTTCCTGGCCCGGTTATGTTTTCACCGGCGACCCGCTTCGCCTCCCTGCCGGCCATTTCGGCCTCGGCCACGGCAACGGCGCCCACGCTCCCGACGAGTATTACGTCATCGAATCCAGCAATCCCAAAGTCCAAGGCATGGACGGCGCCGCGCTCTCTCACGTCGAATATCTCTACGAGCTGGCGCAAGCGAGTTGAGCAACAGCACCGCAATGCTGAACCCACCACAACTATGCCGAGCCCCAGCGCAGCCGTGTTGACCATGTTGAGCGAAGCCTCGTGACTCCGTCACCTCCAGAAGCTTCCAGCGCTTCCTCTTCGCCTAACGCCGGCCTCGCGCGCCATCTCGGCCTTTTCGGCACCACCATGGCCGTGATGGGCGGCATCATCGGCGCTGGAATCTTCATCAATCCCTATCTCGTCGCCGAACGCGTTCACACTTCATTCCTCATCTTGTCCGTCTGGATTGCCGGCGGCCTCGTCGCCCTCCTCGGCGGCTTCATCTACGCCGAACTCGCCGCGCGTTTGCCCGTCGTCGGCGGCCAATACGCTTATCTCCGCGAAGCCCTCCATCCCGGCGTCGCGTTTCTCTACGGCTGGGTGCTCCTTCTCGTCATTCAAACGGGCGGCATGGCCGCCGTTGCTGTCACCTTCGCTCGTTATTTCCTCGAACTCACCCAATGGTCCATCAATGATTCGCTAATCGCCGCATCCGCACTCGCCCTGCTAACAGCTATCAACTGTCTAGGCGTCCGCGCCGGCAGCCGCGTGCAATCCGCTATGACGCTCACTGCCATCGCCGCCATCGGCGTCCTCGAATTCGTCAGCTTTCTCCGCAGCGGTCCTTCGCAAATTTCTTTCCACCCATTGCTCGACCAGCCGCCTTCGCTCAACCTCGCGCTCGCTTTCGGCTCCGCGATGACTCCCGTCCTCTTCGCCTATGGCGGCTGGCAGACCTCCAGCTTCCTCGGCGGCGAAGTCCGCGACCCGCGCACAACTCTCCCTCGCGGCCTCGTCCTCGGCGTTCTCGGCGTTATCGCCGTTTACACTTCCGTGAATTTCATTTACGTCCGCGCGCTCGGTCCGGTCGGTCTCGCGAACTCCACCACTCCGGCCTCCACCGTGATGCGCGGAGCCCTCGGTAATCGCGGCGCCGCGCTCATCGCCGCGGGCATCGCCTTTTCCGCCTTCGGCTTTCTCGGCCAATCCATTCTCACCGCTCCGCGCGTCTATTTCGCGATGGCCGAAGACCGCGTCTTCTTTCGCAGCGTCGCCTGGGTCCATCCCCCCACGCGCGTTCCGGTCATCGCCATCGCCCTGCAAGGCGTCTGGGCCATCGTCATCGCTCTCACGGGAACTTACGCCCAGGTTGTCAACTACGTCGTCGCCATGGACTCGCTCTTCTTCGGCCTCACCGCCGTCTGCCTTCTTATCCTGCGCCGCCGCGACACTTCTTCTCCCTCCGCCATCGACTATCGCGTCCCCGGCCATCCTTGGACCACACTTCTCTTCATCGCCGCGGAATGGCTTGTAGTCCTCAGCACCTTCGCGCGCGATCCCAAGCGCTCTTTCATCGGCCTCGCCATCGCCCTCGCCGGTTTGCCCGTATACTTCTTCTGGCGTTCACAAAACCGAAAGGCCGCCGCCGCCCCATGAGTACGATGACCAGTTCCGCCCGCCCCGCTCGCACCAAGCGCTCCCTCTACATGGAGTGGGCCAAGACGCACTCCCACGCCAAGTACAATCTCGCCACCAGCGGCCTCACCGGCGTTTCGCGCGAAGAATTTCCTCTCGATGTCCGCGAACTCGAAATCACCGCTCCCGGCGGTTACGGCCACGCGCCGCTCCTCGCGCGTCTCGCGGTGCACACCGGTGTCTCCGAAGAGTGCATCGTCACCGCCGCGGGCACCTCTATGGCAAATCACCTCGCCATGGCCGCCGTTCTCGAACCCGGTGACGAAGTCGTCCTCGAGCAGCCCGCCTACGGCCCGCTTCTCGACGTCGCCAACTATCTCGGCGCGCGCATCAAGCGCCTCTCGCGCCGCTTCGAATCCCGCTTCTCCATCAGCCTCGAAGAACTCCAGCGCGCCATCACCACCTCGACGCGCCTCGTCGTCCTCACCAATCTCCACAACCCCAGCGGTGCGCTCCTCTCCGCGCAAATGGTCGGCGCCATCGGCAAGCTGGCCCTTCGCGCGGGTGTGCGCGTTCTCATCGACGAGGTCTATCTCGAAATGCTCTTCGGCAAGCCCGCCCCGTTTTGCTTTCCCATCGGCAAGTCCCTCGCGGGCCCCAAGGAAAATCCTTTTATCGTCACCAGCAGCCTCACCAAGGTTTATGGCCTAAGCGGCCTCCGCTGCGGCTGGATTCTCGCCGCTCCCGCCCTCGCACGCCGCATGTGGCTCCTCAACGATCTCTTCGCCGCCACCGGCGCGCATCCCGCCGAGCGCCTTTCCGTTGTGGCGCTCGACCATCTCGAAAAATTTCGCGAACGTGCCCGCGCGCTCCTCACCGCCAATCGCGCCCTGCTCGATTCCTTCCTCGACTCGCGCGACGATATCGAATGTTTTCGCCCTCCGGCCGGCACCGTCGCTTTTCCGCGCCTCGCTCACGGCCGCGATCCCGAAGCCTTTTTCCAATTGCTCCGCGAAAAATTTGAAACCTCCGTCGTTCCCGGCAGCTTTTTCGAAATGCCCCGCCACTTCCGCATCGGCATCGGCGGCGACACCCCCACCCTCCGCGCGGGCCTCGAACGCCTCGGTTCTGCCCTCGACTCCCTCGTCAAGCGTTGACTTCTTGACATCATGATGTCTAACATGCAATCATCAATGTGTGCGAACCACTCTCTCTCTCGATGACGACGTCGCCAAGCTGCTGCGCCGAGAGCTTCGCCGATCCGGGACCTCCCTCAAGGCGGCCGTGAATCACTTCCTTCGCTTGGGCTTGATGGCCTCTGCCAAACGCCAACGAAAGCCATTTGTGGTGCGACCGCGCCCCTTGGGGCTCCCCCCGGGGCTGAGCTATGACAGCGTGGAGGACTTGCTCGAAGCGCTGGAAGGCACATCCCACCGGTGAACGTTCTCGACGCCAACATACTGCTGTACGCCTACGACGCCGATTCGGAAAAACACGCCAAGGCTCGAGCTTGGGTCGAACAGGTTTTCTCGGACGGAACGCCCGTCGGATTGCCCTGGCAGACTGTCGCCGCGTTCCTCAGGGTCGTAACAAATACAAGACTCCCCGGAAAGCGGCTTACCGCGGCGGAGGCGGCCGAAATCGTGGATCAATGGCTTGACCAGCCCAATGTACGCCCGCTGTCACCCGGCGATCAGCATTGGACCCTTTTCCGGCAAATGTTGGTCGAGGGCCAGGCCCGCGGCCCTTTGGTGACTGACGCCCAACTCGCCGCCCTAACCATCGAGTACGGTGGCATTCTCCAGACCACGGATCGCGACTTCGCTCGTTTCCCCGGACTGCGCTGGCACAACCCCCTGGAGTAGCCGGCACGATACATCGTGCCCTCGGCTTGTAGCGGCGACGGCATTTATCCCGACTCGGTCGGGACGTCGCCATCCGCTCCCGCCTCGCCTCGCGCCCTTCCTCAAGCGTTGAATTCCACCGGCCACGACCCGCGCATTGTCATCCTGAAGGCATCCGACGAGGATGCCTGAAGGATCTCAACCATTGCGTCTTGGCAAGCGCCAAGCTCGCCACCGACTCTTACTTCTTGTGTAACGGCGACTTTACGTCGCCATCAGTTCCCGCCTCGCCTCTCGCCGAGGTATAATCCCGCCACTTCGCCTCTACAGAAATGAGCCCGCGATGACCGTATCGGTCTTCATCGGAACCAGCGTTGACGGTTTCATTGCGCGCCCGAACGGCGACCTCGACTTTCTTCCGCCCGGCGGCGGCGAACCTCACGGCTACGACGAGTTCTTCGCCAGCGTGGACGCCCTCGTCATCGGCCGCAAAACCTTCGAAACCGTTCTGGCTTTTCCCGAATGGCCTTACGGAGATAAACGCGTGGTGGTCCTCAGCAGCCGCGCCCTCGATTTCTCCGCCGTGCGCGGAGGCCGTGTCGAGCAGATGGCCGGGCCGGGCGCCGAAATTGTTTCCAAACTCGCTGCCGGTGGCGTCCAGCACGTCTACGTGGACGGCGGCATCACTATTCAACAGTTTCTGCGCGCCGGCCTCGTGCACCGCCTCATCATCACTCGCGTCCCCGTGCTCATTGGAGACGGCATCCCCCTCTTCGGCCCCCTGCCGCGCGACGTCCATCTCCATCACATCGCCACCCGCCACTACCCAAGCGGCTTGGTCCAAACCGAATACCAGGTGGTCGTTTAGTGCACCCTGCTATTGTTTCTCGGATTCGGCGATGAGCTTTCGGTAGACTTCCCGCGCGTGGTCGTAGGCTTGGCGGGCATCGCCAATCTCCCGCGCGGAAATTTTTGGCGCCTTTTGCGTCCAGCATTGATCCACGGCCGCCAGGCACCCATTCCGCGCTGGCTCGCAGCGGACCCATCGGCTTGCCATTCACAATTACAAAAATCGGATTCGTATGCGACGACGGCAGAATCCGCGCCGCGATCCAGCTGCTACGGTCAATAGGTACGTCAAATTGCAAATCGCGCACCTGGCCGTCAGCCACAATGGTTTTTCGCGCCACCGGCTTCCCGTCCACTACAATTTCAACCGCCACTTCTCTCGTATTTCCGATGCGCGCTCGTTCGATGTGCCAAAAAGGTCTGTCCGAGTACCGCCGGTCGCGTAGCATACTTCCAGGTGAGCTAAGAAAGGTGTCGTCCCGATCACCAGGAATCGTTCTCGCCCACGAAGGTAATTGCTCAACCGCGCCTCCAACGGGATCCAGGTACGCCGCCGTCTTCAACGTGACATGTGCGCTCCCGCCCGCAGCCATTCGAACCTCGCTGTTGTGTGTCCCCACTTCCACGCCATTCACGCGGAAGTCCATCAAGTGGCTCCGGCCATCGGAAACGTAGCTGTGCCCGCTGCGCACCGCCTCTAGCCATTTTGCGTACGTAAGTTCACCATCCACTTTTGCATAGACTCTCCCCTGTCCCACCCGGCTGTCCGTAATGCACGGAAAATCCGTCTCGCCCGACACTCGCGTTCGAAAGCCCACATTCAACGTGTGATACCAAATGTTGAGCTCCCACACGTAAGGCGTGTCCATTGTGGAAATGAAGTCCACTGTGTCCGGGTAGGTGACGTCCACGATGTACTCGTTCGCTCCAATCCCATCGAATCCCGGCATTTCATAATTCGGCAATTCGGACGACTTCACCTCCAGGCCCCAGCCCGAATGCGCAAATCCCACCACCGCTTTTTGCGCTTTGCCCCAGCGAAGAATCGGCAAGTCCCACGTCGGCCAATCTTCAATCCGCTTCGTTCCCGGATAATCCTGCTCCGTCAACCCAAGCAACACCAAGTGTCCCGCATGGCTCGATGGAAATCCGGAGACCTCCAGGTCGTAGTGCATCAGCTCATCGGGCTTGGATTGCGGATCGTCCTTGCCGGTGAAAAATTTCTTCTGGTAGTAGTAGCACGGCCCCCACGTCAACACGCAGCTCACGTTCAATTTTTCGCCTTGGACCTGCCTGGCCATGTCCTCCGGCCGCACTCCCTGCGTCGGGTCCTGGTAATGCGAACAGCCCGCCGCGTGCACGTGATGATCCCCGGAATACCACCCATACTTCGAAGGATCGATCCATCGCTGCATTTGGAACTCAACCCGGTTGCCCTCTCGCTCTGTCATTTCCACTCGCCGGGTTTGCGGCAGATATTCCGGCCCAAGCGTGCACGTTACCGCGTAGCTCCCGTTCGCGAGCGTGATGGATTCTCCGTTGTGCCGGTAAACCTGCGGCTGAAAAAAGAAATCGGGCGCAAGACGCTTCGACGGATTGGGATAAATCCGGCTTTGGGCATCGCGAATCATAAAAGCCGCAATAGTGGGAAGCCTGTTCTCATCCAAAACCCCAAGCCGCAGCTTGTTCGCAGGAAGAATCTTAAACAGCACGGTCGCTTCGTTTCGGAAGCCGATGTCCTGCGTGCCCTGGCCTACGTTAAAGCTCAATTTCGCCGACCGCTCGCCGGCATCCCGGCTGTAAATCGAAAGAATCCGGTACTCCAATCCGAGTCCGGAAAGCCGTTCGGACATCGGATTCTTGTCATACAAAGAAATGTCCGCCCATCGTTGCTTCGCATCTTCCGGTGTTAGCTTTTTCTCAGGCTCCGCGCTGAAGTCCGATCGCGTGTATACCGCTCCGCTGTTTTCACTCTGCACCTGCAATTTCGCCGTAACCCCCGCACCGTTGATCACCTTGACCAAGAAGACCCGTGTTCCTTCTTGCTCCAATTCCGGTTTCGCTGGCCCCACCTCCACTTTCACCCGGCTCTCCGCATTGATCGTCACAATCGCCAGCGCATACTGGTCCAGCACTCGCTCCAGTTCGGCAATTGCCGCCGTTTCGTCCGCCAATCCCATCGCCGCATTGATTCGCTGTGCGTCCGCGGCTGCCAGAGGCTGCCCCAAAAAACTCAGCGCCTCTTCGACCTGTCGAACCTGTTGTGCTAGCGGCTGCAAAGCCACTTTCGGTGTCTGCTCCATGTTCTGAGCACAGGAATTCTGCGCAAGGGTTAGGGCAAACACCCACAAGGCAAGAGCAAATCTCAAGGTCGCAGGGAATTTCATCGGGAGAGGTCCTTCCTCGGAAGCCTGCTCGGAACCCGGAAAGATAAAGAAGAACTTACCGCATCCACGCGTTCAAAGAAAGAGAGCAAAATTTCACAGCAGGCAGGTGGCCGCGCTTTAACTCTTGGGTAGCCTACTCTTTGCGATTCTGTTTTGTGCAAAGGGTAGGCATTCGTACATTCAATAATCGTGGGCACCATTTGGGCGCAGCGCTTTTCCTACCGAAGACCTGAACTAAAGTCCGGTATCGGATCGGGCACATCCGTCCGTTGGGAGAATCGATGCTGCAAATGTCGATATGCAAAGATTAAGGCGCCGATTTTACTTAGGGGGAGACCATGAAATCGGACTATCTTGAACAGCTAAAATCTGATATCGCAGCACGTTTTGAAAGGGATCTTCGCAAACCAAGGGCTAAACCCGCAGGGAAGCCAACCAGGGAAGAGGACACGGCGTTGGAACAGCAGAAACAGGATCATTTCGCTAGGCTCCTGATGGCGGAGGCAGTACGTCAGCTTAAGTAGGTTTTAGGAACCATTCGCCTATGAGATGGCCGGCCGGTGCCCCAGGTTTGGTTTTTCAAACCTGGGTCTTGCTGTTCTCTCGTCTTATTCGTTTTCGCCATCTCCCACCAAAAGCGAATCTGCCCTCCTTCTAACATCCAACCTTGAACTCCTAACCTCCAGGCGGGTTGGCGCGGAGACCGACGGGGTGCCCCTGCGGTTTTCAGGGTGCGGATTTTGACGTTTCCGCCGGACTCCCATTTCATACCAAACAAACGACTTATTTTCCCTCTGACATTTCAAAATTCCTATGACCGGCTCTCAAGAGATTCGGAAGGGTGCCCTGCGTCGTCCGTCTGAGAACGTCCCGTTTTCAGACCTTCTTAGAGTTTCTCCGGGGCGTCCACGTCAGCGCGCTATTGCAAATCATCCGTCGCTGAAACCCCAAGCTCTGATGCGGCGGTTGGTGCGTGCCTCGCTACCTCTCGGTCGCGGTGTGGTTTTGGACCCGTTTATGGGCGCAGGCTCTACCATAGCTGCCGCCAAATATCTTGGTCTCAGAAGTGTAGGAGTGGAACTGGACTCGAAGTACTTCAGCATGGCGAAATCGGCAATTCCGAAACTCGCCGAACTTGAAACCGCCTAACCCGCTACTCCCACTTCCAGTCGGCGAACTGCTCGCGCAGCGCGGTTTTCTTGAATTTGCCTACGGAGGTGCGCGGGATGGCGTCGAGAAAAACGAAGGCATCCGGAAGCTGCCACTTGGCAAAAGACGCGGCCAGAAACGCGCGCAATTCTTCAGGAGTCGCGCGCGCGCCGTCTTTCAGGACAACCGCCGCGAGCGGGCGTTCCTGCCATTTGGGATGCGGGATGCCGACGACGCAAGCTTCTTTCACCGCCGGATGGCCCATCAGGGTGTTCTCCAAGTCCACAGAGCTGATCCACTCGCCGCCGGACTTCACCAGGTCCTTGGCGCGATCCACAATTTTCACGTAACCGTCTTCATCCATCGTGGCGACGTCGCCGGTGCGGAACCAGCCATCCTCCGACCAGCGATGCGCCTGGTCGGGCGATTCGTAGTAGCTCGCGGCGACCCACGGCCCGCGGATCTCGATTTCCCCCGAGGTCACTCCGTCCCAGGGCGCCTCTCCGTCCGGCCCCATCAGCCGAATCTCCACAAAAGGAGACGGCCAGCCCTGCTTGGCCCGCGCTTCGTACTTTTTGTCCTCGGGCCAGTCGTGCATGTGCGCCCGAAGGCCGCCGGAAGTGCCGATGGGCGTGGTTTCCGTCATGCCCCACAGATGCTTGATGTGCAAGCCGAAGCGGTCGAGCCGGCGAATGAGCTCAAGGGGCGGAGCCGTGCCCCCGCAAACGACGCGGATCGGATTCTCGAATTTCCATTTCGTTGGATTTTTTTCGAGAGCATCGAGAACGGCGATCCATACCGTGGGAACGCCGCATGCGACAGTCACGCGCTCGCGGACCATCAATTCCAGAATGTTTTCTGGATCCACATTCGGCCCCGGAAGCACGAGCTTCGCGCCAAGCATGGTCGCGGCGAACGGAATGCCCCAGGCGTTGGCGTGAAACATGGGAGCCACAGGCAGGACCGTATCCGCCTCGCTCATTCCAAACACTTCCACAAGGCCGCAGCAAAAAGAGTGCAGCACAAGGGCGCGGTGCGAATAAATGACGCCTTTGGAAAAACCAGTCGTGCCGGAGGTAAAACACATCGCCGCGCCGTCGTTTTCGTCAATCACGGGATACTGGAAGTCAGGCGATGATTCCGCCAGCAGCTCTTCGTAATTCAAAGCGCCTTCGGGAATGGTATTGCAGCCGTACGGGACGACGATCACGCGTTCGAAAGAGACGTCTTGCCGGAATTTTTCGTAAACGGGATAAAGCACATCGTCCACCAGAAGAAACCGGTCGCCCGCATGCTTGGCGATGGTTGCGATTTCCTGCGGGTGCAAGCGAAGGTTCAGCGTGTGCAGAATGCCGCCGGCGCAGGGAACTCCAAGAAACGCCTCCAGATGGCTCGAGTGATTCCACATCATCGAGGCGACGCGATCGCCCGCTCTTAGTCCGAGTTTCGAAAGGGCCGAGGAAAGGCGTCGCGCCCGATTATAAAATTCTCCGTAGCAGCTTCGAGCGATGGACCTGTCGGGCTTTCGCGAAACAATTTCGACCCTCGGGAAGATTTTCCCGGCACGCTCCAGAATCGTGGGGAGCGTCAAGGGAAAATTCATCATCGTGCCGCGCATAGACCCTCTCGGACTGCGGGGGGACGAATGGGCGCATGCTAGCACGAATTCGCGCACCGCGGGAGGAGGACGCGTATGTTCCTCGAGCGTTTTGCTCCGCGCACGGCTAAATGCCGTAGTCTGCCACGCTCTTGGTTTTGCGGACGCGGCGCCGGCCCGGAATCGCGCGATGACACAGCCATTGAGCGATTCGCCTAACCGCTGGACCTGGGCCGCCCCGGCACAATCCGGCCATTTTATTTAGTTGCAAATGCCGTCAATTTCCGAGAGTATGCACCAGACCGCTGAAGTATCGGTCCTCGCTCCCTCGGCGGCAGCGCTGATTCGCCTCCCCGGTGAACGAAGCTGTGTCTTCGGCGCGCTCCGCGACTCGCAAGTCAGGTTCCGGGCAGAAGGAGTAAGAGGTGAAGAAGCTCTACATCGGTAATCTTCCGTTTTCGGCTACGGAAGATCAGCTTCAGGAGTGGTTTTCTCAGGTGGGTGTTTCCCCTTCGGGTGTCAACCTCATTCGTGACCGCTTCACGGGACAATCGCGCGGTTTCGCTTTCGTCGAAGTCACCAGCGACGAGGATGCGGACCGGGCAATCAATTCCTTGAACGGCCAGAATTTCGGCGGGCGAAACCTGGTGGTCAACGAAGCGCGTCCTCAGGCAGAGCGCGGCGGCGGTGGTCGCGGTTTTGGCGGCGGGCGCGGAGGAGGAGGAGGGGGGCGGGGCGGGCACGGCGGCGGGCGCGGAGGAGATCGGGGCGACCGCGGTGATCGCGGGAATCGCTGGTAACGCTAGCAAGCAGACACTTCCAGTTTGAGTGAGTTGGGACTCCCTTCCCAGCAGGGCCCTGTACTCCCCTTCAAGAGTCCTTCGCAGTAGGTCTGTGCGAACGGAAGATTTCAGGCGCAAGACCCAAAAAGTTTGAGACACGTAATGCGGCGCTGATACAGCGAATTTTGTCTCTATCTCCCCTTCCATGTTGCGAACGAAACACGAGCGCGCACGGGCACGCCGCCTTCGGGGACATCTATGCGTGCGCTCATTGCCTGTCGCGACATGCATTCTTCCGATAGCTCTGTATTGAGAGTTCGCGAGTCTTTGCAGGAAACACGCGAAACAAATCTGCCCGTAACGTGTTTGATACAACAGGCGAGGAAAATGCTTCGCCGGGGAATCGCTGATGTATATGAATAGCTCGGGCCTGGAAGAGGTGGTCTGGAGAGAGGGCGCGGAAAGAACCCTCGGTGAACCTTCTGGGCGCTTGCCGCATCCAATGGCTTGAGCAGAACGTGTAACGAAATCGTATGACCACTTGGAACAAACGCGATTGGAAGCAATTTTATGAGGTGGCGCGCCGCCCGTGGCGGGCACATCGTCCACCGCGGCCCGTTTATCCGACGGGACTGAATCGCGTGCTGCCCGCGCAAGGTTTTAGTTTGTCTGAGCTGGATGACGCGGGCGTGAACCTGGAACTTGCCGAGCGGCTCGGTCTTCCCGTGGATGCGGGACGAATCGGCACGTACGAACCAAACGTGACCGTGCTGCGCGATTTCGTGCGGTCCTCGCGGCACCCGCTATAAAGTTTTTCCCTTGCTTTACTCTCTCGCGCAGTTTTTTCCTGACCTTCCTGGCGCTTCGCGGTTTAGAATAGCGGCTCTTTTCTTGGAGCTGCGATGAAGAAACTCCTTTTTCTCCTCGTGATGACTGTCACGGCAGTGATGACCTTTGCGGCGCTGCCTGCTGCCACGGGACCGGAATATTCTATCCAGGCAATTCGCTACGCTTCCGCCGAAGATGAAGTTGCCGGTCTGGTCATGGGCGCTCCCAAGGGCGAAAAAATCAACATTGCCATGGTCATCTGGCTCATTCGGGGCAGCGGCCACAATATTCTTTTTGACAGTGGGTATCACCGCGAAACCTTCCTTAAATACTTTCCGTCGACCGAATATATTCGCCCCGACGAGGCCGTGAAGCTCGCCGGCGTGCAACCCGAAGAAGTCACAGACCTCGTCATCAGCCATTCCCACTGGGACCACATAGGCGGGATTGATCTCTTTCCGAAGGCAGTGGTGTGGATTCAGAAAGAGGAGTTTCGGTATTACACCGGCGACGCGTGGCAGCCCGGCGGGAATCATGGCGGGATCGATCCGGAAGACGTGCAGGTACTGGTCAAACTGAATACCGAAGGACGCGTGCGCTTGGTGGATGGCGATAACGTCGAGATTTTCCCAGGCATTCGCGCGTACACAGGAGCGCGACATACTTACGCCTCACAATACTTACGCGTGGAAGGAAATCCGACGTTCGTGCTGGCTTCGGACAATTGCTACCTCTATCGCAACCTTGCGGAGCACAGAGCCAGCGCGACATTTTCGGAAGCCGACCAACCGGGGAACATCAAAAACCAAGCGCGAATGATCGAGCTGGCGGGTTCTGCCGATCGAGTGGTACCCGGCCACGACATGCTGCAATTCCAGAAGTTTCCCACCCAAGGGCGCATCGCCAAAATCAAATAACCTTCCTCAAATCCCTTCCAGGCTCGTCTAAATGAGTACTTGACCCTGGAACGCATTCCAGGGTTGATACTCACCCCGTTCGAGGCACGACTCATGGAACAAAAGCTTCTTCGTTCCGGCCAACTCGCCAGATCGCTGGGCGTCAGTACAGATCTTCTCAGGCACTATGAGAGGATTGGCGTTTTGCCTCCTCCGGTGCGAGCCTCGAATGGGTACCGGCTTTACTCTCCTCGAAGTGTGGATCGTGTACGCGCGGTGCGCCGCTCGCTCGGGCTTGGCTTTTCCCTCGCGGAACTATCGGGCATTTTCACGATACGGGACCGCGGCGGAGTTCCGTGCCGAAGCGTCCGCGCGCTGGCCGAGGAGAAGCTGCGCCGTGCGGAGCAGGCCATTCAGGAACTTCGAGGGTTACGGCAGCAGCTTCGTCAGGTTCTGCACAGGTGAGACCAGTTGCTGAGCAAAACCCGCAAAGGACAAAGGGCTAAGCTTCTCGAATCGCTGATTGAGGAGCCGATACCCAGCAGCCGAAGGGCATCCGTTTTGAAGAAAGGATTGTCGCGATGAGAAATACTATCCGGTTGGTGATTTTGTTTGTGTTTGCTTTCTCAGCTTGTATGGCCCAAGAGAAACCCAAAGAGGAAGCTGTACGCATGGCTCTCTGTCCCATGCACGAACAGGCAAAAAGCTCGCAGAGCGACCCGCATCACGAGGGGGTGGTGAAGCGCGGAGATGAAGTGATGGGATTTTCTCACGAGAAAACCGCGCACCATTTCCGGCTGTATCCTGATGGCGGGGCTATCGAAGCGGAAGCGAAGGACGCGAAGGACACAACCAGCCGCGATCACTTCCGTTCCCACTTTGGCCATATTGCCAAGCTGTTTGCGGAAGGAGACTTTTCCGCGCCGATGCTCATTCACGCGGAGAATCCACCGGGAACGGAAGGGATGAAACGCCTGCGCGATGCGATTCAATACAAACTGGAAACCACGGAAAAAGGAGCGCGCATTCGCATCACCACGAAGGATGCGGAGGCGCTTCGCGCCGTTCACGAGTTCCTGCGCTTCCAGATTACCGACCACCAAACCGGCGATTCTCCGGAAGTGACGAAAGTACCATAGCCCCTCGCGCGGTCGATTTGTAGGCTGCTTGGGATACGCGTAAAATAAGTGCTTCGCGCGGACTCCATGGCCTTGCCCTTCAATATCATCTCTAACTTGCCGGCACCACTGGTGCCGCCGCCCGACGCGCATCCGCGGCCGGATTGGCTGCGGGTTAAGTTCTTTGGCGGCGAGCGCTTTCAGGACCTGAAGCGCCTGATGCGGACTCTGGATTTACATACTGTTTGCGAAAGCGCGCGATGCCCGAACATGGGCGAATGCTGGGAACATGGGGCGGCGACGTTCATGATTCTGGGAGACATTTGCACGCGGGCGTGCGGCTTTTGCGCTGTGCCTTCAGGCAAACCCGTTGGGCCTCCGGACGAAGATGAGCCCTACCGCGTCGCCGATGCGGTGGCGAAGATGGGCTTGCGCTATGCCGTGGTGACGAGCGTGAATCGCGACGACCAAACCGACGGCGGTGCGCACATTTTTGCGCGCACGATTGAGGAGATTCGCGGGCGGGTGCCCGGTTGCAAAGTGGAAGTGCTGATCCCGGATTTTCGGGGCGATTGGAACGCGCTGGATATCGTGCTTGCGGCGAAGCCGGACGTTCTTAACCACAACACCGAAACGGTGCCACGCTTGTACCGCCAGGTGCGCAAGGGCGCGGTTTACGAAAGGTCTTTGGAGTTGCTGAGGCGTTCCAAGGAAGCGCATCCTGAGGTGCCCACGAAAACCGGGATGATGCTGGGTCTGGGCGAGGAAAAAGAAGAAGTCCTGGCCACCATGCAGGAATTAGCCGCGCAAGGGACGAACATCCTGACGCTGGGGCAATACCTCCAGCCTACGCGCGAGCACCTGCCGGTAGTGCGCTACGTTCATCCCGACGAGTTCGCGGAGTACAAAATCCTCGGCGAAGCCATGGGCTTCAAGCACGTGGAGTCCGGCCCGCTGGTTCGCTCGTCTTATCACGCCTTCGATCAAGCCGAAGCTGCCGCTAAATAAGCGCGACGTCCATTCTCACTTTGATGCGGCGGTGGACCAGTCTGTGAACGGCACGGCACGGCCGCCACGGATTACCGTCGGGATGACGCTGTCAAAGCCCTTGTGTTCCTTCGACGAGTAATTCAACTTGAGCTTCGGCCCAAGGCCCAGATCCACCTCATGGAGCGATTCGATCCCGCGAATCAGTCCTTCGCGCGTCAGCTCTTTCCCCGCCTTCTTCAGCCCTTCGACCAGCACCATGGCGTCCACGAACCCTTCCAGACTTACAAAGTTGGGTTGCGCTGAAGGATAGTACTTCGACAGCGTGCGCCGGTAGAGCGCGACGGTTTTGTATTCGGTGAGGTAGTACGGCGGCACAACCTGCGTGACGACCATGCCTTCCGCATCGGACTCCGCCTCCTGAATCAGGTCATCCGTGCCAACAAAAGACACCGTGAGGAAAAGAGGCTTCCAGCCTTTGGCGTGGGCTTGCTTGAGAATCGGCGCAACGGTGTTCGCCGGCCCGACCAGCACAACCGCTTCGGGATTGGCGGCCTTTACCGTGTCAATCGCCGCTCCCACTTGGTTGGTCTGCCGCTGGTACGATGCCGTTGCCACGGGCTCGGCACCGTGCGTTTTCAGCGCCGTCTTCACACCTTCCAGCACTGTCGTCCCAAACGGATCCTCCGGGTAGATCACGCCTATTTTCTTATAGCCGAGAGTTTTCCAAAGGCCGTCCATCTGCTCCCGGGTTTCGTCAAAATACGAGGCTCGCACATTCACAATCCAGTGGTGGAACGGCGTGTAAAGCGTCTGCGCGCCTGTAAAGAGCCCGACGAGCGGAATCTTGTTGCTCTCCGCCATCGGCAGATATTTCACCGCAGTCGGGGTCCCCACAAAGAACCCCATGGCGAAGACTTTCTGCTCCAGCAAGCGATTGAAGCAGGCTTCGGTCTTGGACGGATCATAGCTGTCATCGTAGGAGATGAGCTTGAGTTTCCGGCCTTCGACGCCGCCCGCGTCGTTGGTCATGTCAAAGTAGGCTTTCGCGCCAGTGACGGTTTCTGTGCCGAGAAAATGAGAAGGACCCTCCAGCGCGGAACAGGAGCCGATCAATACCTCCCGTTCGCTGACACCCGGCACACCCTGGCTTGAGATTGGTGAAGGGAACGCGAAAAGACACACTGCGACTACACACAGCGCAAGGCTGTACTTCAAAAACGTGGTTTTCATTTTCGTCTCCGTCTTGTGAAAGACGCCCCTGTGGACGAACCCTAGCTTCTGTTTATTCCTCTGCGAGGAGCATGTCAATGGAATACGCGCAGACGTGTTTCAAGAAGTAAGCGCCCGGAGCCAGGATGAACAAAACGGGGAATGCTACTTGATGCGCGGACCAAGCAAAACCAGGGCGATGCCGGAGACGAGGAGCACAATGGAAACTGCGGCCGGAATCTGCGTGGTCTTCTCCTCGTCCACAGTAGCCTTGAACGATCCAATCTTGGCTACCTCTTCCTGCTTGTGATAGCTGAAGTTAGGATGAACTAGACCCACGACACCACTGATGAGCAGGATGACGCCGAGAATGATGACGAAACGCTTCATGCGGCTCCAAACCTATCACAATTAAGCGATGGCCTGTTGAGAAAACCACTAAACACACCTCCGCGCCGAATAGGCGCAAAGGAATGGCAATCGTAAGCGAGGAAAGACTCAGGAACGGCTGGCAGCGGCCGCGGCTTTCTTGGCAGCTTTCGCCGCCGCGGAAGCTTTACGGCGCCGCTTGGTCTTCGGAGGCGTGGCGGGAGCTTCGCCAATCAGTTCGGCGGTCATGATGCTGGTAACAAAGAGCTTGGGACCATGGTCGTCAAAATCCACGGAGGTGCGTTCCAGGTCCGAGGCGGTGACGATTCCCAAGCCGTACACTTCATGCTTAATGGTCTGACCTTCTGCCATTACTTGCACAACATCCTCCTTGACCACTCTGTCTCAAAATCTCGATTCGAATCTCTTGGATCGGGAGCCCCGGCAGCGACCGGGACTCCCCGAAAACAGGCTAGAGGCTTGTAACGTTCTCTGCCTGAAGGCCCTTCGGGCCCTTCTTCACTTCAAATTCCACCGTCTGACCCTCGTTGAGGGACTTGTAGCCGTCCATCTGAATGGCGGAGAAGTGCA
>Ga0209166_10001061_pt1 | contig 24437 bp, 21 predicted proteins | sample Coa_R1_3_FD_187151 | JGI IMG/M metagenome (GOLD analysis project Ga0209166, IMG submission 187151) | Surface soil microbial communities from Centralia Pennsylvania, which are recovering from an underground coalmine fire - Coalmine... | ecosystem: Environmental > Terrestrial > Soil >...
TGGTCCCGCCGCAGGCACATCGCAGGCGGTTAACATTCCTTTGCCCAATGGACAAAGTACATTGATCCTGCAGATTAACGGCACCACATCCAGCGGCCAGATTGCGACCGATACACAAACCCTGCTGTTTGACGTGGGAGGCACGGCTCCTGCCGCCCCCAGCGGATTGACTGCCCTGGCGGTAAGCCCCACCGAGATCAACTTAACCTGGACCGCAAGCCCTTCCAGCGGGATTACCTACAGCGTATTTCGCAGCACCACCCGAGGATTCACACCGTCGGCCAGCAATCAGGTTGCGAGCGGCATCACCACGACTTCCTACTCTGATGGCGGGCTGAATGTTTTCACCAAGTACTTCTACGTGGTCGAGGCGGTTGACCCGTTCGCAACCTCGCCGGCATCCAATCAAGCTACGGCGAGAACGCAACCCATCGTCTCCGGAGGCGGAACTGTCAGCAGCATCACTGCGAATTTCAACGGCACGGCAATTGCCGGCGGCGATACCATCTGGTTCAGCGGCGTCTTCCAGCCCAAGGGCCTGGTGAACGCTCCGGTAGTGATCTTTGTTCGCAATTCAACTATCACCTTCACCGCGAACGGAACCAATTACCGCATCCCGGCGCCGGACGCAAACATTACCTTCGACCCAAGCACAACCACGGCAACCACCAGTTTCGACGGACAGTGGCAGACATTCGCGCCATCCGGCGGCTTCGCTGGCAACACTCTTCTCGACGCTGTGGAGTTTCCTGTGCCCGCCGGCGGCCTGCCCGGTGGCATCAAGAACGTGACCTGGACGGCCAGTTTCTCGACCGATACACCCGGAATCAGCCTGCAATGGCAGTGGGCATCGGCAGTCTACGGCGCCTTTAACACTTCCTATAACGCTTTAGGCGTCAAGCCCGTGGATGACAACAAAGTGAGTCAATACCAGAATTCCGATCACGCAGGTACGCCGGAGAACTATAAGACCAACGTCACCGGCGGCGCCATGGGCGGAGGCGGCTCGAACTTTACCGGAAGCAACAGCGGTACTACATCGGTCAACCCGGCTGTAGTGACGTCTAGCGGCGGTGGAGGACCTTCGTAGGGAACAACTCCCTGCTTTTCGTTTGCAGGATATCCGGTTTTACCACGGGGTTCGCGGAGGGGACAGACCAGCCGCGAATCGACGCGGGTTGGCGCGGAGTTGTGAGATCGATCATGAAAAAAGTGCAGGACGCGCCACCCGGCCAACTCAAGAATGAGGCCTCGACATTCTTGCCGAGTTCGTGAGTGCAGCTTCCATCTGCTGTTCAAATGCCTGGTGTAACCAGAGCTGAAGCTTCTTCGTGCATGATGGAGGAATATCAACGAATTGTAAGCCTGCATCCCCGGAATCCCCGACCCACACAACCTCGGCCTTGCATTCGATGTTGGCGTCGGGTTGTGGAAGCTGAAAGCTCATGGAAACAAGCTCCTGCGGTTTCAGAAGGCGGCGAATGCTACTCAGTCGAATGCCGGTTTCACTGACGTTCTGACTGCGCACACGATGACTGCCTTGCGCTCCATTCACGGTAACCTCGGTATCCAGTGTGTGCCGGAACGAGTGCCGCCGCTGAGCCAGCATGAAACCGATTCCCACTTTCAACGCGCGCAACACTAAATTGGCAGAAAGAGGTTTTTCCAAAACGAAGCTGGCGCCCATCGCAAAAGCATCCTGTACGCTGGTGCCGCCATTGACAAGGGCGAAGCTTATGGCGGTGCGGTTTGATTTGCCTTGTCGAATATCCTGAAGGAATTGTTTGCCAGACTCCAAATCATCGCAGTCTGCAACCACGGCGTCGAAGTGAGCAGTCTTGAGCAAATGTGCAGCTTCCGCCGCTTCAACGCATATCTCACGGCAGATCTCGTACTTGTCTAACACAGGGCACAACACCGAGAGCGACTTGAGTTCGTCGCAGAGAACGAGGCACCTGAGTTTCATTGCTTCTTTGCCTTTATCGCCGGCGCGAGTGGCCGACGAACCATGGATTGCGCTTGTTGATGCTCCTGGCTTTTGCGCCCTTCCCCCTTTGCTTAGCCAAGCCTGACTTAGTTGCCGATCGGCGATAATCCAATGCAGATAGAGCTAACTCCTCAAGAGAAAAATCGGCTCCGGGGCCAACAGGGGCAAGTCTCGTGCCAAAGAGGAAAATCAACAACAATGACATATAAGCTATCTCGAGAGAGGTTTCAAGTGAGTTGAAAAGGAACAGCCCAGTAACGATGGAATACATTAGGTTAGGGCTAAGCTTTTTTCGTTATCGTTACTCGTGAGGGGCAACGTTGAAATGAATATCATCAAGAAACTGTAAGACGGGTCCACCCCGCCCACCAGGGGAATGACCTGGAGCGAACACCAACCACGAAATTATTTATTAACAATTAACTTGTTAGTTAATGTTATCCACCATGGCAGTGTTCCATTCCGGGAACATTATTGAAATTTTTACCTTAGATCTCTTGACATTGCGGGAAAGAGGCGTATTGTGAGGTGTCGTTTTTTGAATGTAGCTGGGTTGCCGAAACTTAAGTTGAAGGTGGCCGGGCCAGATTTTGCAGCCGTCCCATCTTTGTAGAGTCTGTACCACTGTTAAACCCGGGAAGTATCCTGCCAATTTTTTCCACGCATCGGCCAATGCGTGAAAAATTAATTTTTCACATTTGAATGAAATGCTTTTTGATCTTATCCAGATTTTTGTGAGCAGATTGGCTGAGTGAGTCTTCATTTTTTAAGGGTATCAACTGTCTTTCAAATCGCAGAAAAAAGAATGGCCTCATAAAAGTCTGAAAGGAGTCAAGAATGTCCCCATTGACACGTGGTCTAACGTTGTTTCTATGCCTCTTTCTGATTTCCGCAACCCTGCCGGTATTGGCGCAAGTGTCAAATACTGCAGCGAACGGAATTGATGTCCAACCCCAGCAGGCGGCTGGAAATCCGGCTCCCGCTTTTCCCACCGAGACCAGGCACCACGGTGTTCCGTGGCGAAATCCCCATGCACCTGTCGTATTCGCCGCGCCTGCCGGGGCGCACCTCTCCTACTTTGGGGGGCCGGTGATTTCGAACGTTCACATTGTGCAAGTGCTCTGGGGAAACGGCGCCTATCTTCCAGAGGTCAGTTCAACTTCGACGCCCAGCATTGCCAGCTTCTACGGTGACATCACGAGCAGCGGGTTCATCACTTTGCTGAGCCAGTACAGCACACCCGCGTCTGGAGGCACCAATCAGACGATTGGGAATGGCACATTCGACGGACAATTTACTATTATCCCGTCAGCAGCCAACAGCGGTACCACCGTAGACGATACGCAGATCCAATCGGAACTTCTGTCGCAAATCAATGCCGGGCACCTTCCATCGCCGATGCTGGATGCCGCCGGCAACGTAAACACCGTTTATATGTTCTTCTTTCCCCCGGGAATCACCATCACCCAGGGTGGATCTTCAAGCTGCGTCTCCGGCGGTTTCTGCGCATATCACGGCACCACATCCAGTACCTTTAACGGGAACAACATTCTTTACGGAGTGCATCCGGACATGCAAGCCGGCAGCGGTTGCGATGTGGGATGCGGCTCATCCTCGACGTTCAACAATTACACATCGGTTGCCAGCCATGAACTGGCGGAAGCGATGACGGATGCGGACGTCGGCATTGCCACCACCTTTTCCGCCCCGCTGGCATGGTATGACATGAACAATGGCGAAATCGGCGACATCTGCAATGCCCAGCAGGGTTCTTACGCCGCCAACGGCACCACGTACACGATCCAGTTGGAATTTTCCAATTCTGCGAATGATTGCGTCTTGCCGCCGGCCACGGCCACGCCTAACTTCTCGCTGTCGGCATCACCTTCGAGTTTGAGCGTTACGCAAGGCAGCAGCGGGAGCAGCACGATCACTGTTACTGCTTCGGGCGGCTTCACGGGAAGCGTGAACTTGTCGGCGTCAGGGTTGCCGGCAGGGGTTAGCGCCAGCTTCGGAACGAATCCCACCACGTCGAACAGTTCTGTGACGTTCACCGCCAGTCCCACTGCGGCCACGGGAACGGCGACGGTGACCATCACGGGAACCTCCGGCTCGCTCACTCATACCACCACCATCTCGCTCACGGTGAATGCGTCGGCAACTCCCGACTTTTCGCTCTCGGCCTCGCCTGCAAGCTTGACGGTCGAGCAGGGCTCGAGTGGCAGCAGCACGATCACGGTAACGCCGTCGGGTGGCTTCGCCGGATCGGTATCGCTGTCTACCTCCGCGCTGCCCAGCGGCGTGACGGCTTCGTTCGGAACCAATCCAGCCACATCCACCAGCGTTCTGACCTTCACCGCCAGCAGCACCGCTACCACCGGCGCCAGCACCATCACGGTCACGGGAACATCAGGAGCGCTGAGCCACACTACAACCGTAGCGCTGACCATCAGCTCGGGGGCGGCGCAGCAGCTCATTGGTAATCCTGGCTTTGAGAATGGGACCAATACCGCTCCGTGGGCGCTGACTGCCGGCGTGATCAACAACTCCTCGCAAGAGCCGCCTCACAGCGGAGCATGGGATGCCTGGCTCGACGGTTACGGTACCACCCATACCGATACGGCAACTCAGACAGTGACCATTCCGTCGTCTGTGACAACCGCGACGTTGAGTTTCTGGCTGCACATTGACACCGCGGAAACCACAACCACGAGCATGTTTGACACTCTCCGGGTCCAGGTGTTGAACAGTTCGAACACTGTGCTGGCGACGCTGGGAGTGTTCTCTAACCTGAATCAGGCTGCCGGATACCAGCAGCACTCCTTCAGCATGATCAATTTCAAGGGGCAGACCGTTAAGATCCGCTTCCTTGGCATGGAGGATTCAAGCCTGCAAACCTCATTCGTGATTGACGATGTAGCGTTGAACGTCCAATAGCGTCTGAGTAAATCGTGAATCGGCCGGGGCCTGTAATCGGCCCCGGTTTTTTTGTTCGCAGCTTAAGAGCAGTTGCCAGCCACCAGTTGCCGGTTTTCAGAAAACAAACGGTGGTTTCGAGTTGAAGAGCCCGTATCCCACACGGCCAGTTCGTGCGAATTTGGCCTGGAATCGAGTAGACGGCCGGCGAAGGAGCTTGAGTTTCATGCTTCTTTGCCTTTAACGCCGGCACGAGTGGCGGCCCAAGGCATCGAGTGCCAATTCTTTCTATGCTCCTGGCCGTGTATCCCTTGGCTTTGTGTCCCCTTACTCCGGGCGCTTCGTCCAAGCTTAAACGAATAACGAATTTAGTTTCCAATCGGCGATAAGGCAACGCAGGCCGCTCCGGTTGTTAGCGCAGCCCCGGTAATGTCCTGGTGCACGACGCCGTCTTCAATCGCGCAGAATGACTTGTTTCCGGTCCTTCCCAGAGTGACCGGTACGCCGCCTTCCAAAAAGCTCTGTCCGGAGTTGGTGGATGACGCTTGAAATGTATATCCGCTCTTGGGGGTCGTAGCTGAGTTCCCAATTGCAAAATCAATCAAGCATGCTGCCGAGCTGGGTGGGACACCAGTTCCGCAGCCGGTCTGGGGTGTTTCCAAAGAAGGGAGGTCAGTGGAATACGAGCCAAACGAGCTCTGATACTGAATGTCAGCGGTGGCGATGGTGCGTGTACCCGCCGCAGCCGAAGACTCGTTGGCCGAGATTCTGGCGCGAATCAAGTTAGGAATTGCGATGGCTGCAATGATCAGAATGATCGCTACAACAATCAGCAATTCAATCAATGAAAAGCCTTTTTGTTTTTTCATAATCCTTAATCCTTAAGTTTCCTTTTCCCGAGAAATTTGGATGCTGGAATTTTTCCTAGCCGACAGTCCTTAAATGGAGCACTTTGCGTGCCACCGCACATTAGCCCAAATTGTTCGAATAAGACTGCTGGGTAAAAGCCATTTTAATTCAATAGTTTACAAGAGAAACTTCTTTCAGGGTCCGAAGTGTCCCAGTAAAGGTTGGGGCCAGGATTGTTAAGTTATATAACATAGAATAACAAAAAATGTCATGCTAAGTGACAGAAAATGTTGCCGTACAGCAAACTTACTTCATGGGATTTCTTTTTGATCAGAGTTTTGTATCTTTAAAATAGAGTCTATGTTGTGTTGTGCCATGGTTAAATCTGGCGATACTTTGAGTGCCGCACGATAGGCTTGCAGAGCTTCCGGTAATTTGTTTTGGTCTTGCAGAATTCTGCCCATCCAAAAATATGCGAGCGCATCCTGCTGGGCCTGGAGTGCCTGAGTAAAAAGGCCCATTGCCTCATCTGTTTTTTTCTCCGAATATAAGATTACGCCGAGATTTACATAGGGTTGGGCACTTTCAGGCTCCAACTTGATTGCGGCGCGATAATTAGCTTTGGCTTGTTCGATTTCTTGCTTTTGAGAGAATACCAGTCCGAGATCAAAGCGCGCCTTTGCGGCTAAATCTTGATCGCCAGTCCAATATAAACAAAGTCCGTATTCAGGCAGAGCTTCATCTAATCTGCCCTTTTGCAAAAAATAACGGCCAAGATTGTAGTGGACTTCTGCGTCTTGTGGATTAACTTCTTCAGCGATATGAAAATGCAGTGCGGCCTCGTCTAATTTTCCCATATTCGCGAGAGCTGCCCCTAAATTGTTATGGGCAACAGAATTTCGTGGTGAAATTTTGACAATGTGGGTAAACAAACTAAAGTCATCATGCCAAAGAAGTAACTGGCGCCGCGCGGCAAGAGAAAGAACAAAAAGTATGCAAATTGCAGCCACACTCAAAGCATGCTGGAGAAATCTGCGGCCCGTGGCCCAGTCTGCCGCACTCCATACAATCATAAAAAATATTGCAATCAAGGGAATATATGCATAGCGGTCTGCCATGGACTGGCCTCCCACTTGAACAAGTCCAATCACTGGAACCAGCGTACCCAGATACCAAAGCCAGCAAACCGGCAGATAGCGCCGGTTTTTCTCTTTCAAGACAATTGCCGTAACAACTGCAAGAAGCAACCCAGCCACGGCTAATTGCCGCCACAGGTAACCATAGGCTGGTACCAGGTAGAATACCGCCAGGTTCTCCGGCCAAAACGTCTTCGCAATATAATCGGCGTACGCAAAAAGCGCATTGAAGATACGCGCCCGGAATGGAAAGGTAGATGCCGACACCAGTGCCCCGCCAGATTTTTGGGCGATGACCGTGATGACAGAACTTGCGGCAGACAGCAATATCAAGGGAACTTTCTCAAGAACAAGTGACACAAAACTCTTCGATTGAGGGTTCGTGTCTTGGCTGTGCCCCAACCTCATCCGTTGCAGCGGCCAGTAATCGAGCAGCAATAATACAAATGGCAGGGTCACAAGCATCGGCTTCGCCATCAAGCCCAGCGCAAACGATGCAACCACTATCAGATAACGCTTCCAATTGGTTTTGAGCGTATACCAGCCGTAGGCCCAGAGGGTCAAAAGCCAGAACAATGTGCTCAATACATTTTTCAATTCGGAGATCCAAGCCACTGACTCAACGTTCAACGGATGTACAGCGAAAAGGGCGGCTACCCATGCACTCCGCCATAGAGCACCGGTCCCGCGGTGGAGCAGGAGAAACAAGATAACCACATTGATTACATGCAAGAGAAGATTCGTGAAATGGTATCCGGCGGGGTTAAGGCCAAAGAACTGGCAATCCAGCAGGTAGAAAAACCAAGTCAATGGGTGCCAGTTAGCGCACGAGGTGGTCTTGAAAGCCCAAATGACATTTTTCCAATGCAGGCCTTGTTGCACATGTAAATTCGAAGTTACATAGCCCGGGTCGTCATAGTTAATAAATTGGTGTTCCTTGAGTGGAGCGTAAAGTACAAACGTGACCGCAATTAAGAGTAAAGAGGCAAGGAATTTTTGTTTTCCGACAGTAGCAAAAAATCTTCCTTTATCGGAGTCTTGCCGGCCGAAAAGCCAGTGTTTTAGGGGTGACGAAGAAGTATCCTGTTCTTTTGCAATGATAGTATTCAACCGTGGACTCCTGTGGTAAAACTTGCAGCTATCGCCTGAGGGAGTGACATTTTGCTGAACGGTAAAAGGATTATAACCGTAATGCCGGCTTACAATGCCGCAAAAACTCTGGAGCGGACATATTCCGAGGTGCCATTAGAGGTGGTTGACGAGGTTATTCTCGTGGACGACGGCAGCTCCGATGCCACCGTGGCCAAGGCACGCGAACTCGGCCTCACGACGTTTGTGCACAAAGTGAACCTTGGATACGGAAGGAACCAAAAGACCTGCTACCGGGAGGCGCTGCGCCGCAATGCCGACATCGTGGTCATGGTGCATCCCGATTATCAATATTCCCCCAAGCTGATCGTCGCCATGGCCGGGATGATCGCTTATGGTGAATATGACGTGGTGTTGGCATCGCGCATCCTGGGTAAGGGAACGTTGAAGGGCGGGATGCCGCTCTATAAATATATCTCTAACCGTTTTTTGACTGCCTTTCAGAACATCATGATGGGGCAAAAACTCTCTGAGTACCACACCGGATACCGGGCATTTTCCCGCGAGGTGCTGTCAGCGCTTCCGCTGGAGGAAAATACCGACGATTTCGTCTTTGATAACGAAATGCTGGCGCAAGTGTCGTATTTCGATTACCGGATCGGAGAAATATCGTGCCCGACAAAATACTTTGCGGAGGCTTCTTCCATCAACTTTCGAAGCAGCGTCCAGTACGGCTTCGGGGTACTGGCCACATCGATTCAATATCGCCTGCAAAAGATGCGCTTGGGAAATTTCCGGATCTTCAGTCCGGTAGGCCGTAAATTGTTTTTAGACTATTACGAAGAAGCAGCCCTATAATTTTGCCTGTAGACCCTCCATCTTTTTCGCCGCCGCAAGCCCAGACACTCCGCTGCAATGCATGCGCGGGAGTGCTGGCGGAAAAGTTTCCTGAAGTCACGGACCCTGGCAGCGGAGAAAAGTTTTCCATCCTGGTATGCACGAGTTGCGGACTGGGACACACCCAGCCAGTTCCCGGGAATCTGGGAGCTTACTACGATGCCAGCTATCATGGAGGAAGGCACAGCTTCACCGCCCGCTACTGCGCACAACGCCGCCTGCGTATGCTCACGCAAGTTGCCGGAGCCGGGAAGGGTAGAAGTATTCTGGATGTCGGCTGCGGCGATGGCACCTTTTTGCTGCGCGCCGGTGATGCCGGCTGGAAGGTTTTTGGTACAGAGATGAACCCTCATCTGGGTCGCGAGGCCGGATTGACAGTCGAAACCTGCCTGGAAGCTGTTGAAAAGTGGGCGCCCTTTGACTGCATTACCTTGTGGCACAGCCTGGAGCATATGCAGGATGCCCGCGCTACCCTGGAGGCCTCTCGCAAATTACTAACCCCACGCTCTGGTCTGTTGCTGCTGGCTGTCCCAGACGCCGGTGGATTGCAGGCACGATGCTTTCACAACCGATGGTTTCATTTGGATGTCCCCCGTCATCTGTACCATTTCACGAACGAGTCACTGCGGAAGCTGCTCGATTTCACTGGGTTTGTGCCGGTGCGGAGCTGGCACCAGGAGTTTGAATACGATTTATTGGGATGGACACAAAGCATTCTCAACCGATTGCTGCCAACGCCTAATTTGTTTTTCCATCAACTTACGCGCCGCCAGACCCGTGCAGGCGCGCTCCAGCGTGGGATCAGTTGGCCGGGAGGGCTGGCATTTTCGGCGGCTGCACTGCCCATGGTCGCCTTCGGGACATTGATTCAACGAGGAGGCACCTTGATTTTTGCGGCACGTATTCGGGATAATATGCCTCGGTCGAGGCCCGAATGCGAGTAGAATTCCGGGCGGAAAGTTTCCTATAGCATTTCCATATTCTCAAGGTTGGACCAACATGCCTGCGATTGAAATTCTGGGATTTCAGAAGAATTACACCGTCGGCTTTTGGCGTAAGAAGCAAAAGACGGCTCTCAAACCTCTTTCTCTCAGCGTCGAGAGCAACGAAGTCTTTGGTTTCTTGGGACCGAATGGGGCCGGCAAAACCACAACCATAAAGCTCTTGATGGGGTTGATATTCCCCAGCGCGGGGACCGCGAAAATTCTTGGAATGGATTGGCGCGATCCTGAAGTCAGGAGTGTGATCGGTTTCCTTCCCGAACAGCCTTACTTTTATGATCATCTTACGGCGCACGAGTTGCTGGAGTACTACGCCGGGCTTTCGGGAGTACCCGCTTCCGAGCGAAAGCGCCGTGTGGCTGCGATGCTGGAACGGGTGAAGCTCTCCGACGTTGGCAAGTTACAGCTTCGGAAGTTTTCCAAAGGCATGTTGCAGCGTGTAGGCATTGCGCAGGCTATTCTTCACGATCCCCAGGTGGTAATTCTGGATGAGCCGATGTCCGGATTGGATCCTGTAGGACGGCGTGAGGTCAGAGACCTTATCCAGGGGCTGAAAGATGAAGGCAAAACCATCTTTTTTTCAACTCACATTCTGGCTGATGCTGAATCGCTCTGCGACCGCGTAGCGGTAATTCACAAGGGTGAGTTGCGAGGTGTAGGCGTAGTTTCTGAGCTTGTAACCAGCGCGGAGAATGCCAACCGAACCGAGGTCTTGTGGAACGGCGCTGCAACCGCGATTGCCGCCGTGGAGGCCGCGGGCGCCGAATGCAAGACCCATGGCCAGACCGCACACGCGATTTTGCCGGTGGCACGGCTCGACCGGGTTCTGGAAATTATCCGCAACCACCGTGGACAAATTATTTCCGTGACGCCCCTCCGCTCTACCCTGGAAGACTACTTTATCCAGCAAATCGGCGAAAAGCCGCAATCTGCGCTGGAGGTTTCACGATGACACGGCGCATTGCCTACATCGCTTCCAATACCTTTCGCGAAGCCGTTCGTGACAGGGTTCTTTACAATTTGATCTTGTTTGTGCTGTTGCTGGTGGGATCAGCCGTTCTGTTCGGCCAGATTTCAATGGAGATCGAACGGATTGTCGTGATCAACCTGAGCCTGACCTCTATTTCCATTTTTGGCGTTGTGATCGCGATTTTTATCGGCATCCAACTGGTTTCCAAGGAAATTGATAAAAAGACGCTCTACACGGTTCTGGCCCGTCCCGTCCGCCGCTGGGAGTTTATTATCGGCAAGTTTCTTGGGCTTGTTGAAACCCTGACGGTGAACACGTTTTTCATGGCCTTGGGTTTTTATGCCGCGCTCTTCTACGTATCCAACGGCCTGCACAAGTCTGACCTGAACATTCTGTTGGCAATTTATTTTATTGTGCTGCAGTTTGTCATAATTACCTCTCTGGCACTTCTGTTTTCGTCTTTCTCGACGCCCATCTTTTCCGCCATTTTCGCTTTTGCCCTGTTTGTCATAGGGACCTTCGCGGACGACCTGAAAAATTTCGCCGCACTTACGGAAGGAGCCACCCACTGGCTGATAACCGTGGTGGGGTATTTGCTGCCTAATTTCGGTTCTTTGAATGTCATTGGCTCGGTCGCTCACGATCAGCCGGTCTCTCTCGCGCTTTTTGTGCACAATTCGCTTTACGCGGCGCTTTACTCGTGCGCTGCCATTTGCGGGGCTGCTCTTATCTTCGAACGCCGGAATCTCAAATGAAATCCACGCAGTATATGACGGGTGTCCTTTCGTTTCTGCTGATCGCGTGCTTTGCCGGTTCCGCGCTGGTGGAGCGCAAAGTGGACCAGTTGCGCCCAGCAGCCACCCTGGAGGAGGTGTTGTATATACCTTCCTCCAAGGTGGTGAAGCGAATGAGTGTAGGATTTGAAGCGCTGGCCGCCGACATTTATTGGACGCGTGCGGTCCAGTACTTTGGAGCCAAGCACATTGATAATGCCAATCAGTACAAGTTGCTATATCCGTTGCTGGATATGGCCACCGACCTGGATCCGCATTTGACTCCGGCTTACGAATTCGGCTCTATATTTCTGACGCAACCCCCGCCGCGAGGGGCCGGCGAACCGCTCAAGGCAGTAGCCCTGCTGCAAAAGGGAATCCGGCAAAATCCCGATTCCTGGAGGCTATATCAGGGCCTGGGCTTTATTTACTATATGGAACTCAAGGACTACCCGGCAGCAGGGCAGGCCTTTGAGCAGGGTTCAAAGATCCCCGGCGCTCACCCTTTTTTAAAAGTCATGGCGGCGAGAACTATGCAGAAAGGCGGCGACTACCAGACCGCCCAAATGTTGTGGCAAGCGATTTATGAAAGCTTCGGTGACGGTCTGATTCGCGATAATGCCCTCAAGCATCTGCGGGCATTGCAGGTGGACCAGGAGGTCCTGCAACTGGAAGCTCTTGTCCGCGCCTATGCAGCCCGGGAAGGGCACCTTCCTGCCGGGTTTAACGAACTGCTTGGGAGCGTTCCTCGCGATCCCCTGGGGTATCCTTACGAACTGCTTCCTGACGGGCACGTGATGGTAAAGTTCTATCGTGAGCTTCCCTTTATCACTCAGGGCTTGCCTCCAGGGCAACAACCAACCGATCTGGACTTAAGCACGCAGGGCAGGTAAGCTGCATCCAATCTTGCATGCATAAATTTGAACGAGGTTTTCACTGGAACATACTGGCCTTGGCCGGGTTGCTCTGCGGAATTGTTGTCCCAAGCCTCGCTCAGGTTCCAGTCTCTGAGGTTGCCCGTCGTGTGGATGACCGTTACAACCGCATGAATACTCTTCGCGCACAATTCACGGAACAGTACCAGGGCGCCGGGCTGACGCGCTCGGAAAGCGGAACACTCATTCTGAAAAAGCCCGGCAAAATGCGCTGGGAATACAGTGTTCCTCAGGAAAAACTTTTTGTAACCGATGGCAAAACCGCGTATTTCTATGTTCCCGGCGAGCAGCAGGTGCGTAAGACGGACGTGAAAAAACTGGACGACTTGCGCTCCCCCCTGCGTTACCTGTTGGGGAAGGCAAAGTTGGAAAAGGAACTGGCCGCGCTGTCACTGGCGCCGGAACAGACGCCTATGACCACGGGTAACTGGATACTACGGGGTGTGCCGAAATCCATGGGCGATCAAATTGCGGATGTGCTGCTCGAAATCAACTCTCAATACGAAATTGTCCGCATCCTTGTTCACGAGAATGACGGTTCAACAACAGAGTTTCGCTTCAGCAGCTTAAAAGAGAACGTGCTGGCCGATGATAGTTTATTTGGTTTCAAGCCGCCTCAGGGAGTTGAGGTTGTTGAGGACAAAAGCCTTGCACCCTGAATACGGTTGCGGGCAGAAGTGCTAAACTTGGAGTAATCCCTATGCCTGAGTTTGTAGTCAAGTTAGCTGATGAGCGTGGCCGTGTGACTGAACAGGTGGAGAGCGCTCATACCGAAGCTGAGGTCCGGGAGCGCCTGACGCAAAGAGGGTTGCACATTCAGTCGGTCCGCGCGCATGGGCTGCTGAGCGGGGGAAGTCTAAATTTTGCCTTTCAACAGCGTATCAAGCTCCAGGAATTTGTTATTTTCAACCAGCAGTTTTATACCCTGATTCATGCCGGCTTGCCTATCTTGACCGGGCTTAAACTGCTGTCGCAGCGGCAACGAAACCCTTATTTCAAATCGTTGCTGGAAGATATCCGGGTGCGCGTACAGGGAGGAGACCCCCTTTCGGTGGCTTTTGCCGCACAGAAGGTTTTTCCTCGCATTTACACCACAACCTTGTTGGCGGGTGAAAAGAGCGGAAATCTGGAAGAGGTGCTGATGCGCTACATCTCATATCAGCGCGTAGCACTTTCCGCGCGAAAGAAGCTGATTGCTTCTCTTATCTATCCTTCTCTTCTGATCGTGGCAGTGACGGTGATGGTGACTTATCTCATTACGTTTGTGGTTCCGAAGTTTGGTGAACTCTATGGACAATTGGACGCCGAACTTCCGGCGATTACGGTTTTCATGCTGAACGTCGGACAGATGGCCCAAAAATATTTCTGGTTTGTTGCCGTGGGCGCTGTTTTGCTGATTTTGTTTGTTGTGCGCTGGAGAAAAACCCCGTCGGGCGCCGAGTATATTGACCGCCTCCGCCTCAAGCTGCCCTTTTTGGGGGATATCTGGCTTAAATACCAGATTGCCATGTTTTCCAGGACTTTATCGACTCTGCTGGCCGGCGGTTTGCCCCTGGTTACATGCCTTGAAACCGCGGGCGGCTCCATGGAGAGCCGGCTGATCGCAAATGCTATTTCCGAAGTTATCGTCAAAGTGAGCGAAGGGCAGCCATTGGCTTCCAGCCTGGAAAATACCAAGGTATTTCCCGATATGGCGGTGGAGATGATTGAAGTGGGCGAGTCCACGGGCGCTTTGCGTCCCATGTTGAATTCGGTAGCCGAGTTCTTTGAAGAAGATGTGCAAACCACCATGGCCGCGGCCATGTCACTGATTGAGCCGATTATCTTGATTGGAATGGCCATTATTGTGGGCGGTGTACTGATATCCTTGTATATGCCCATCTTCAGTCTCGGAGCCAATGGTGGTCTTTCCCACCACTGAGCTTCTGATATTGCTCGTAAGGTTGGTCTTGAATGCCAGATAACAAATCACTATTCGTCAATGGTGTGGCCGATGGGATGATTCTCACCGGCAGTGCAGACGAGGAGCAGGCACGCGCCCGTGACTTGGCGCGCCGTTACCGCAGCGAGTTTATAGATCTCCGCAATTTCCACATTCAGCACGAACTGTTTCGTTCGATTCCCGTGGATCTGATGTTCCGCTACAATTTCGTGCCCTTGGAGGACCTGCCGGATGGCCGCCTGGCGATTGCCATGGCTGATCCCAGCCGCCTGATGATGATTGATGAGATCGGGCTGCTGCTGGGGAAGCCCATTCTCACCAAAGTGGCCACGCTGTCCCAGATCAACGACATTCTCAAGAAGACCGAGCAGTCGCAGCGCGTGCTGGAAGAGGCCGGCGAGGGTTTTGCCCTGGATGTGATCCGGGAGAGCGAAAACGGAGATGAAACCATCTCCATCGAGCGGATTACCGCTGACGCGGATATGAGCCCGATCATCCGGCTCGTGGATACAACTATCTTCACCGCACTTCAGCGCCGCGCCAGCGACATTCATATCGAGACACGGGATGATTCCGTAGTCATCAAGTACCGCATTGATGGCGTGCTGCAGCAGGCCATGCAGCCGATTGCCAAGGAGCATCACTCCACCATCATCTCCCGCATCAAGGTCATGAGCGAACTCGATATCTCCGAGCGGCGCGTTCCCCAGGACGGCCGCTTCCGGGTGCGCTACAGCGGCCGGCCCATTGACTTTCGTGTTTCCGTCATGCCCTCCATTCACGGCGAAGACGCTGTGCTGCGCGTGCTCGATAAAGAATCCATGAGCGAGAAGTTCCGTAATCTCACGCTGGATGTTGTGGGCTTCAGCCCGGACGATATCAAGCGGTTCCGGATGTTCATCGCGGAGCCTTACGGCATGGTGCTGGTTACCGGGCCCACGGGCAGCGGAAAGACCACCACACTGTATGCCGGGCTGAATGAAATCAAGACCGATGAAGACAAGATCATTACCATCGAAGATCCGGTGGAATATCAGATTCGCGGCGTAACCCAGATTCCGGTGAACGAAAAGAAAGGCCTCACCTTCGCCCGTGGCTTGCGCTCCATTTTGCGCCACGACCCAGACAAGATCATGGTCGGCGAAATTCGCGACCAGGAAACCGCGCAGATCGCCATTCAATCTGCGCTCACCGGCCACCTGGTTTTCACCACCGTGCACGCCAACAACGTAGTAGACGTGCTGGGGCGTTTCATGAATATGGGAGTGGACCCTTACAATTTTGTTTCGGCCCTCAACTGTATTCTGGCGCAGCGCCTGGTGCGCATTATTTGCGATTCCTGCAAGACCCCGGTGCACTACCCCCAGGAGGTTCTGGAAGCCAGCGGACTCGATACGCCGGAGTGGCGCAGTTTCGCCTTCCAGGAGGGCGCCGGCTGCATCGAGTGCGCCGGAACCGGATTCAAAGGCCGCACCGCGATTCACGAGCTTTTGGACTTGAGCGACCGCATACGGGAAATGATTCTTGGCCGCAAGCCCAGCTCAGAAATTCGCAAGGCCGCCCACGAGGAAGGTATGCACTTTCTGCGCGAATCGGCGCTGGCCAAAGTTCAGGCCGGAATCACCACGCTGAAAGAAATCAACAAAGTCACATTTATTGAGACATCACGCTAAATGGCAACCCGCATTCAAAAATCCGCCCATCCCCTGATCGCCTGTGAGATTTGTTCCGACCGCGTCATCGCGGCGCGCGTCAATGACGGCAGAGAATTTGTTGAGATTCATACCTCGCGCGCATTACCGGCGGGAGTCCTGACACCTTCGCTCACCGGGAAGAACATCAACGATCCTGATCTCCTCAGCGCGGTGTTGGCGGATGCGCTGGGCGCGCTCAGTGGCCGGTTTCGGGACGTCGTGGCGGTCCTTCCGGACCCTGCCGTACGCGTAGTCCTGCTTGACTTCGATGCTTTGCCGGATTCCCAGGAAGAAGCTGTGAGTATCCTGCGTTTTCGGCTGCGTAAGTCACTGCCCTTCGATGTGGAGAAGGCCATGATCTCTTATCACTCGTACCCGTCGTCGGAAGGCCTGAAAGTGGTGGCTGCGGTAGCCCTGGCCAGCGTGGTTGAAGAATACGAATCGGTATTTACACGGGCCGGTTATGCTCCAGGGGTCGTTACCCCGTCCGGCCTGGCTTCCCTTGGGGTTGTGGACGCCAGCCGCCCTACCCTGGTGATCAAGACATCCGATTCCATGACAACTCTGGCAATCGTGGATGCCCAGACTTTACGGTTGTTCCGCAGCCTGGATCATGCCGTGTCCGGGGGTATGGAACCCGGCCGCCTGGTCGAAGACATTCATCCTTCCATGGTATTTTTTCAGGATAATTTTGGCTCTGAAGTGGAACGCGTGCTGGTAGGAGGCAATATTTCGGTAAGTGAAATTGCCCCAGCTTTACAGGCCAATTTTTCGGTTCCCACCGAAGAACTGGTACCGGCTCGTTATATTGGCGGAGGCCTTTCCGGCGAGGTGCCGGCGGCGTCATTGGCCGGAGTAGCGGGGGCGTTGCTGGCATAATATGCGCCTGAATATCAATCTCGCATCGCACCCGTACCAGGACGCAGGTGACTTTTATCGCCGCTGGGGAGCGGCTTTGGGGCTCCTCGTGTTGGTAACGCTCACGCTGATTGCAGTCGCAGTTCACGAATGGATGAGTACTCGCTCCATTTCAGCCCAAATTGCGATCATTCACAAACAAATAGACGACCTGGATGACGTGAAAAATCAGGCGCAGGCAATCCTGAACCGTCCGGAAAACCGGGGTACGCGCGATCGATCAGCTTTCGTGAACGGTCTGATTGAGGTGAAGTCTTTTTCCTGGAGCGAAGTTTTCGCTGATATGGAGACTCTCATGCCGACCCGGGTGCATCTCGTTTCTATTAGTCCCGAATTGGATAAGGAGGGCCTGATCGAGGTGGTAATCACGGCGGCGGGTGACACCCGCGATAAAGGATTTGAATTGCAGAAAAATCTGGAAAAATCGCGCTATTTTCGCAAGGCAGTTGTGGTCTCGGAAACCACTGCACAGCAGCTCCAACCCGGGGGTGACAATGTGAAATTTGAGCTGCGCGCATATTATGTCCCCCAGGTGCATGTGCTCCGGAAAGAAAAAAGTCCTCACAGCAGCACGCCTGCTATGGGCAGTAGTGCGCGGATAGGCCATGGCCCCAAAGGCCATACCTCCAACAGACACAACCAGCGTGCTGCGGTGAATAGAGGACCTGGCGGAGAATAATAGAGTTGGCTAACCTGACACAAACCCGCAAACGCATGCAAGCTGCCATGATCGGCCTGTTGATTGTAGATGTCATCACCATTGCCTTCCTGTTTTCGCCTTTGACGGAGGGTCGCGAGGCCAGGGAGCAACGTCTGGAGCAGGCCAAGAACGATCTTCAGATCAAACGCAAAGAAGTAGAGCCGCTGATGGGCATGGACCAGAAGCTCAAGAATGCAGAGCAGGAGTTGAACAAATTTTATAGCGACCGCCTGCCCGAAAAGAACTCCACCATTTACGCGGAATTGGGCAAACTGGCGCAGCAAAACAACATTCGCATTGCCTCGGCCCACTATGAGCCGAAAGAAACTGATTTGCCTGAGCTCACGCAAGTGAATGTTGAGGCCAGTCTTGAGGGAGATTATGTGAATCTCGTCAAGTTCATTAACGGATTGGAGCGCGACAAGATATTTTTTATTGTGGAGAGCGTTGAGCTTACCGGAGACCAGGGCGGCGGTGCCGTTAAACTTTCATTGAGAGCCCGGACATTCCTGAAAAGCTAGCGATATGAAAATTAGAACCGAAAATCGAAAGAAAGTGATTTTTACCACGGTGCTGTGCGTCGTGGCGGTCCTTCTGTTTGTGCACATGGTCTTTGATGGAAGCGGGCCATCGACTGCTTCTGCATCAATTGCGAACCAACCCGGAGCAACTTCACCGGCCGCGGAATCGCGTTTGGCCGCGCACAAAGCTGCCGTGAAATCCAGGATCAATAGCAATCTCGATCCTTCTCTGCAAACGGATCTCCTGCGGTCAATTGAAGACATAGTCTATAGTGGAACCGGACGAAACATCTTTAAGGCTGAACCCGACCCGCCACCTATCCCCACAACGCCGATCTGCGCTCAACCCGGTGGGCCGAGCCATGGATTGCGCTGGTGCAACGCTCTCATTGTGCCCAAGCCACCGCCACCGCCGCCCATCAATCTGAAATTTTTCGGCTTTGCCAGCAAACCCGGCGAGCCGAAGCAGGTTTTTCTGTCGCAAGGAGACGATATTTTCATCGCCAAGGAAGGCGACATTGTGGATCGCCGCTACAAGGTCGTGCAGATCAAAACAGCATCGGTTTTGATTGAGGACGTATTGAACAACAACACACAGGAAATTGCGCTCACGCAAACCACAACTTGATCAGCCTACGGCAAATCCGCGAATCACTCCATTTCCATGGCTTCGGTCTGCCTGGCTCGCGTCGGGTTCGCGTACTTCGGCCTATGGCTCGCACTTCGCACAAACGCGGCCAGAGAGGCTATGTGATGCTGGTGATCTTGCTCATGCTGGCCTTGCTCACCCTGGCCCTGGTTGAAGCTGCGCCCTCGGCTGCCGTCCAGATCAGGCGCGGCCAGGAAGAAGAGCTGATCCGCCGGGGCGATCAATATGTCCGCGCCATCAGGCGTTTCTACAGAAAATTCGGCCGTTATCCTACGAGTCTTGATGAATTGAAGGATACCAACCATCTTCGCTTCCTCCGCCGCGAGTATAAAGATCCAATTACCGGTAAAGATTTCAAACTATTGCACATTCAGGATGTCAACTATCAGCCGGTTGGATTTTTTGGCAAGAGCCTGACTCAACCCGGCACTGGCGGCAATGGCGCTTTTGGCACCTCCATTATTGCACCTCCAATTCCACAACCGTCGCCTTCCCCTTCCCCCTCTGGCACACCTCCGAGCGGAGACAACACGCAGCCGGGCGGCCAAGGAACACCACCTCAATCGCCGCAACAAAACAACAATGGACTGCCAGCTTTCGGCGGCGGCCCCATCGTTGGAGTTTCCAGCACAAGCACCAGGACTTCCATCAAAGAAATCAACGGGAAGAACCACTATAACGACTGGCAGTTCTTCTATGATCCGCGAATGGATATGCCAATAGGGATGTTATCCGGGGGCTTAGGCACGGGTGGTAACGGACAGGGTGGCACCGGTACGGGTGGCAATGGTCCAAAATAAAAAGCCCCGCGCAAAAGCGCAAGGGCTGAAATCCTTTTAACTTATCTTGAATTATACGTTGAACGAGGAGCCACACCCGCAGGTGCTCTTTACATTCGGGTTTTCGAACTTAAAGCCCGAACCTTCCAGCGTATCCACGTAGTCCACCACGCAACCGTTCAGATACATGATGGAAGTGGCGTCAACATAAACCTTGAGGCCGTCAAAGTTGAAGGTTTTATCCATCATTCCAGCCGTGTTCTCGAAGGCCATGGAGTAAGAAAAACCGGAGCATCCGCCGCCAACCACGCCCACACGCAGTCCGCTGGGAACCGGGTTCTGCTGGGCCATAATCTCCTTCACCTTGGCAATAGCATTCGGTGTCAGGTTAAGCGGGGCAGTTTTTGTCGCGGGCGAAGCGGTTTCAATATTTGTCGTTGTGGTGGTTGCCATTTGGGTAATTCTCCTTGAACTCTTTTTGGGCAAATATCCTGATTAACGAAATTATAACATTGCTATGGATTGGATGGGCTTCGAAGGTGCCGCGATGCACTATTTGCAACTCAGATAATACCCAGATTTGAAGGATTACCTTCGTAACTTGTTCAAATCCTGGGGTACCGTTAGTCTCTTGCAATCGGGACTTTGGTCCAATGACACGCCACTTTGAGACTTACAGCCACGACGAGATTCAGCAACTTCTTCCCGGCCTGCTACGTTTTGCCGCCGATCCAAAGATTGATGCCGTAGGACGCACCTGGATTTTCGATGCCTTGCGGCAGCTTACCGGACGGAACCTGACCGACGACGTCGCAAGCTGGGTTACCTGGTATGCCGGCGCCTATGGGGCCAGCATCTCGGCACACCACCCTAACGGAAACCTCGAGGATTTTATCGCCGCGTGTCCCTGGCTTCCGCACGAGGCTTCATTCTAAGGACTCTCTAAGGACTCCCCAGTCCCGCTGAGCGGGACTGATACACCCTTTCCAACTTCTCGCGCTAGTTCGGCCCTCGCCCCTTATTTCGCCATTTGCCCGTCTGCAAAGACGATCTGGATCCAGGAAGAAACCGGCGTAAGGGGCAGGCTTCGCAGTCGGGAACTGATTTGTAGCAATAGTCTTTTCCGACACTAACCAACAGGGCATGCATTTCATTAAAATGCCGGGCCAACTCCCGGGGCCTGATGATCGGCGGCACTTGTGAGATATTTTCTCCATCCGCTGGCACAGCAGCCAAGGTCTTCTCAACCAGTTCGCGTATCACTTCGTAACTTGCAGTTTCCGGAACAATGCCATGACGCGCGAAAATGCGGCGGGTGTAGGCGTCTACCACGAATACAGGCAGGTTCCCGGCGTACAGCAGGATGGAATCTGCCGTCTCCCTGCCTACTCCGTTCAATGCCAGCAGTTCGTCGCGAAGAACATGCAAGGCGGCAGAGGAAGCGCGATGACGGGCAAACATCCTGCGCAGAGAGCCTGCGTGGCGCGCATCAAGATACTGAATGAAAGCCTTAAGACTGCGAGATTTTTGCCGAAAGAATCCGGAAGCGCGAATAAGCTGCTGCAGCTTTCTTAGCGAAAGAGACCGGATGCCTTCCACGCTCAGTTTGCCCGCCTTGTGCAGACTGTCCAAGGCCCGTTCCACGTTGTTCCAGGAGGTGTTTTGGGTGAGATAGGCCCCGGCTACGACCTCAAATGAGGTCTTTGCCGGCCACCAGTTTTGTGGCCCGTAGAAGACCCGCAGCGCTTGGTATAAGCGCTGGACTTTTCGGGTTGCCGGGGCAGGAAACTTTGCCAAAGCGGTTCTGGGCATGCGAGTTACCTAATTCCATGAAATCAAAGCGAATACAGGATGTAAACCCCTCCGTTGTGGCTGCCGGAGTGCCCCAGGAACTTAAGCAGTCTCCCTTTCGTCACCAATCGAGTGTAAATCTCGATTGACAATTTCTGTCACTCGGAATACGATTCGCGCAACCCGCAATTTTTCCCCCCAGAAGATTGCGCCAGACAGCTTAGCGCATTAGCGTAAATAGTCACAATTTGCGGATAGTGACTTCGATAAAGGGAGATGCACGTATGTCCCAGCGGTTGGGCGACCTGCTTGTTAAAGAGAAGGTCATTACCCCAGAGCAGCTAGACCAGGCCATCAAGATGCAAAAGGAAAATGGCTCTCGTCTGGGCTCCGCTCTTGTGAAACTCGGGTTCCTTTCGGACGAAGACGTAACCAACTTTCTTTCCCGCCAGTATGGCGTTCCGGCAATTAATCTTTCTTATTTTGAAATTGATGGTTCGGTGGTCAAGCTGGTGCCTTATGAGACCGCCAAACGCTATCAGATTCTTCCCTTAAGCCGTGTGGGTGCGTCACTGACCATTGCCATGGTTGATCCTACCAACGTGTTCGCCATGGATGATATTAAGTTCATGACCGGATTCAATATCGAGCCTGTAGTTGCCTCAGAAGCCGCCATTATGGAGGGCATCGAAAAGGCCTACAGTGTTTCGCGCGAGGAAGACCTGGAAAAGGTGATGGCCTCGGTGAACGAGATGGACGCCGACGTCGAGCTGACCGCGGAGGAACAGGATCTCGGCCTTGATCAACTGGAAAAGCAGGCGGAAGAAGCTCCTATCGTCAAGCTGGTGAACATTATTCTCTCTGACGCGGTAAAGCGTGGCGCCAGCGACATTCACATTGAGCCCTATGAAAAAGAATACCGCGTGCGCTTTCGCATTGATGGCATGCTGCAGCCCATCATGAGTCCGCCGCTGCGAATGAAGGACGCCATCACTTCCCGCATCAAAATCATGGCCAAGCTCGACATCAGCGAAAAGCGCCTGCCGCAGGACGGCCGCATCATGCTGAAGATGAACATCGGAGGAAAGAAAAAGCAGCTCGACTACCGTGTGAGCACGCTGCCTACTCTCTGGGGAGAAAAAGTCGTCATGCGGCTGCTGGACAAGGAAAACCTGCGTCTGGACATGACCAAGCTCGGATTTGAAGCTGACTCACTGGTCAAATTTGAGAAAGCGATTCTCAAGCCCTATGGCATGGTTCTGGTGACTGGCCCGACCGGTTCGGGCAAGACCAACACCCTGTACTCTTCCATCTCTCGCCTGAACCAGCCGGATACGAACATCATGACCGCCGAGGACCCCGTCGAGTTCCAGCTCGCCGGTGTCAACCAGGTGCAGATGAAGGAATCCATTGGACTGAACTTCGCCACCGCCTTGCGCGCCTTCCTGCGGCAGGACCCGAACATCATCCTGGTGGGTGAGATTCGCGACTTTGAAACCGCTGAAATCGCCATCAAGGCCGCGCTCACCGGACACCTGGTGCTTTCCACCCTGCATACCAACGGAGCGCCCGAGACCATCAGCCGCCTGATGAACATGGGGATTGAGCCTTTCCTGGTGGCCACTTCGGTGCACATGATCGTGGCTCAGCGCCTGGTGCGGCGCGTATGCAAAGATTGTGCCGAGCCGCTTGATTTACCAGCGCAGGCGCTGATTGAAGCCGGATTTTCACCGGAAGAAGCCAAGAAATTCAAACCCAAGAAGGGAAGAGGCTGTTCCGTATGTAACAGCACCGGGTACAAGGGACGCTGCGGTCTTTATGAAGTGATGGAAGTTGACGATGAAATCCGCGAATTAATTCTTGTGGGCGCATCCGCTGTTGAGCTGAAGAAAAAAGCCATTGAGCGCGGCATGCTTACCCTGCGGCGCAGCGGATTGGTAAAGATTATGGAAGGTGTGACCACGATGGAAGAAGTGGCGCGCGAGACCATCCATTAATAGTTCTTAGGGAGAGACGGAAAAAAGATTATGACAGCTACATTAAGTGAACTGCTTCGAAAAATGCTGGAGATGAACGGAAGCGACCTGCATATCACGACCAATTCGCCACCGCAGGTGCGCGTCCACGGGCACCTGGTGCCTCTCGATATGCCGCCGCTTACTCCCGCCGAAACCAAGCAGTTGGCCTACAGCGTGCTGACCGACGCGCAGAAGCACCGCTTTGAAGAAAACCTGGAACTGGACTTCTCGTTCGGGTTAAAGGGTCTGGCGCGTTTCCGTGGCAACCTTTTTAATCAACGCGGGGCCACCGGCGCCGTATTTCGCGTGATTCCATTCGAGATCAAATCCTTTGCTCAGCTCGGGTTGCCGGGAATTGTTTCCAAGCTTTGCGAAAAGCCCCGCGGGTTGATCCTGGTTACGGGTCCAACCGGCTCAGGCAAGTCCACGACGCTGGCGGCCATGATCGACAAAGTCAACACCGAGCGGCACGATCACATCATCACCATTGAAGATCCTATCGAATTCGTTCACCAAAACAAAAGCTGCCTGGTGAACCAGCGTGAAGTGCACGCCGATACCAAGTCGTTTTCCGATGCGCTGCGGGCGGCGTTGCGCGAAGATCCGGATGTGGTGCTGATCGGCGAGATGCGCGACCTGGAAACCATCGAATCGGCGCTGCGCATCGCCGAAACCGGCCACCTGACCTTCGGCACATTGCATACCAATTCGGCGTCTTCCACCATCAACCGCGTCATTGACGTCTTTCCCGCCCACCAGCAGCCCCAGATTCGAGCGCAGCTTTCCCTGGTGCTGGAAGGGATCCTCTGCCAATCGTTGCTGCAGAAGGTCGGCGGCCAGGGACGGGCCATGGCCATGGAAATCATGGTGCC